>Ga0079224_100007973_pt1 | contig 14287 bp, 11 predicted proteins | sample Stecom2015_FD_80414 | JGI IMG/M metagenome (GOLD analysis project Ga0079224, IMG submission 80414) | Agricultural soil microbial communities from Utah to study Nitrogen management - Steer compost 2015 | ecosystem: Environmental > Terrestrial > Soil > Agricultural land | place: USA: Utah...
GGTCGTCGGAGCCCACGCCGATCTCGCCGCGCTCGCGGCCATCGGCCCGCTCGGACGCGATCTGACGATCCTCGCGGCGACCACGATCGTGTTCCACGGCCTGCTGGTGTTCGCGGTCGCGCTCGCGCTGCGGCTCGACATCGACGCGGCCGCGGTCGCCTCGCAAGCCAACATCGGCGGCGGCACCACGGCGCTGGCCCTCGCCCGCGGCCTCGACCGCGACGATCTGGCCGCGCCGGGGATCCTGGTCGGCGCGATCGGGACTGCGCTGGGGACCTTCCTCGGCTTCTGGGTCGCGGGGATGTTGTAGCCGCTGCGGAAGAGCGAGTGGCCTGATTGCAAGGACTAATGCCAGTATCGTTTCGGCGAGTACCTGACCCTCCTCCTCGCGTTTGCCGGCCGCGAATGTGACTACCCTGGCATGGCCAGCTCGCGGAAGCGCTCGCAAAGCTTGGCGAGCATGACGAGTCACGGCCGTGGTGGCCACCTGGCATCCAGATCGAGCAAGAATCCCCACATCTCCCGCCTCCGCCCGAGATGCCGCAGCACGTGGGGCCACGCCTCGCGAATCTGGGCCGGCGTGACGAACAGCCAGACATCGCGAGAGTTCGCCTCCCGCAGCAGCGCTCCCATCCAGTACGCTCGCTCCCCCGGGTCTGGCGACATCAGCTTCTCGCGCAGATCCGCCACTGTCGCGTCCGTCCACCACAGAAAGTACGGTCGCGTTCGCGGATCCTCGAGCGAGGGATCGGTGGGCGGCAGCACGTAGCGAGACTATCAGTTTGTCGAGCGTCGACCATCACAACCACAGGGAGTCGCGCACGCCGCCGGACCCGGCCGAGGACCACGCGCAGCTGTGTCTCCGGCGGTGATGGTGTACCGTCGCGCTCCCGTGCGTCGGCTGGACGACAAGCTCGTGGTCATCACCGGAGCCGCTGGTGGCATCGGCAGCGCGCTGGCGCGAGCGTTCGCGGCTCGCAAGGCTGCGCTCGCGCTGATCGATCTCGACGCCGACGCGCTCGATCGGCTCGCGCAGTCGCTACCGGGAGCGACGGTCTCGACCCACGTCGCCAACGTCGGCGATCCGGCGTCGCTGGCCGCCGCACGCGAGGCGATCCTCGAGCATCACGGTCGCGTCGACGTGCTGGTCAACAACGCCGGCATCACGGTGTTCGCCGACTTCGAGAGCACCGAGCCGGTCGAGATCGAGCGGGTGCTGTCGGTCAATCTTCGCGGGGTCATCTACGGCTGCAAGATCTTCTTGCCCGACCTGCGCGCGCGTCCGCAGGCCCACATCGTCAACGTGTCGAGCATGGCCGGGCTGGCCGGGATGCCGTGGCAGACCCTCTATTGCGCGAGCAAGTTTGCGGTCCGCGGGTTCACGGCCTCGCTGCGGGCCGAGCTGCTCGGCCGCAACGTCGGCGTCACCTGTGTGCTGCCGGGGACCACCCGGACCAACATCGTCGCCGCCGCGGCCAGTCGCAACCCGCAGCTGCGCGACCGGCTGTCGGGCTTGCTGCTGGCCTACGGCTATCCGCCCGAGTGGCTGGCTCGCAAGCTGGTCCGCGCGATCCGTCGCAACCAGGCCGAGCTGCGCGTCGGCCCCGACAGCTGGATGTTGTCCGCGGCCGTGCGGGTGAGCCCGATGCTGGTGCGAGCGTCGATGCGCGCGCTGGTCTGGGCCGCGTCGCGCCGCGGGCTGACGGCGCCGACCAGCGTGCCCGCGATCGAAGCCGGAGAACAACCCACGTGCGAGCCCTGACCCCGATCACCCTCGCCGATCTGCGCCTGCGCAACCGCGTGATCAAGACCGCGACCTTCGAGGGCATGAGCCCCGGCGGGGTCCCGAGCGCCAAGCTGGTCGAGCACCACGTCGCGCTCGCCCGCGGCGGCGTCGGCATGACCACGCTGGCCTACTGCGCCGTCTCGCCCCACGGTCGGACCTTCGCCGATCAGCTGGTGATGTCGGCCGAGCTGGTCGAGCAGCTGCGCCCGCTGACCGAGGCCGTCCATGCCGAAGGCGCCGCGGCGGCGATCCAGCTGGGCCACTGCGGCGGCTTTTCCAAAGATCTCGAGCAGCGCCGCCACAGCCCGCCCGGACCGCTGGGGCCCTCGCGGGCGATCAACCTCTATGGCGTGCTCTCGGGCCTGGTGTTCACCAAGAAGATGGGCCCGGCCGAGCTCGACGCGGTGGTCGAGCAATTTGCGATCGCGGCCGCCCGCGCGCGCGAGGCCGGCTTCGACGCGATCGAGCTGCACCTCGGCCACGGCTACCTGCTCAGCCAGTTCCTCTCGCCCGCGATCAACCGGCGCCGCGACCAGTACGGCGGCTCGCTCGACAACCGCCTGCGGCTGCCGCTGCGGGTGGTTCGAGCCGTGCGCGAGGCCGTCGGTCCGCGGGTGCCGATCCTGTGCAAGACCAACCTCCGCGATGACATCCGCGGCGGGCTCGAGGTCGACGAGTCGATCGAGATCGCCAGGGCGCTCGAGCGCGAGGGCGTCGACGCGCTGGTGCTCAGCGGCGGGATCGTCAGCAAGTCGGCCTTCTATCTGCTGCGCGGCGATCGACCGCTGCGCGAGATGATCGCGGTCGAGAACAAGCCGGCGCAGCGGATGGCCCTGCGGCTGTTCGGGCCCCAGGTGATCGCCGCGCACCCCTTCGAGGAGCTGTTCTTTTTGCCGCTGGCCCGGCAGGTCCGGGCGGCCGTGAACATGCCGCTGTGCCTGCTCGGCGGGATCGTCTCGCGCGACAACCTCGAGACCGCGATGGCCGAGGGCTTCGAGCTGGCGGCGATGGGCCGGGCGCTGATCGAGAACCCCAACTTCGTCCGCGATCTCGAGGCCGGCCTGGTCACCCGCTCGGCCTGCACCCACTGCAACGTGTGCGTGGCCGAGATGGACCGCGGCGGAGTCCGCTGCGTGCTGCCGCGCGATGCCTGACCTGATCTGAGGTCAGCGCCTCGACTTGCGCGCGAGCATGATGCGCTGGTCGTTGTTTGGATGCACGCGAAGGTACACACGACGACGCTCTTGCAAGAGCGAGAGGTCGGTGGGCCCGACCTGCGCCGTGATCGATGTCGTACCCAGCCGGCGGAACGTGCCCCGCCGCCGGTCCTGCATCTCCACGCTCAGCCGCATGGTCACCCACGGGTCGTGCTCGGCTGTTCGGGTGGCCGAGAGCACGGTGCCGACCGCCGGACGTCCGCGCGCGACGGCGCTCCAGTGCCGGGCGCGGACATAGGCAGGCATGGCGAAGGGGCCCACGATCCCGAGCAGGATCCCACCAAGGTAGATCGCGCGACGGGCCGCAAAGAATCCCACCCCCTCGAACAGCATCGAGGCCGCGTCCCACAGCACGTCGATGAAGGAGATGGCGACCACACAGGCGACCGCCACCAGGCCGAGGTAGATCGTCGTGGCCACGACGACCCCGCGCACCTCGGCGGACTCTCCAGGCCCGTCGTAGATCAACGGCGGCGAGCTCTCGATTCGGTCGTGGACGGACTGGGCGAGCGCAATTCGCTGCTGGTAGGCGGCGTCACGCACGAGCTTGGTCTGCGAGAGATCGCGACTCAAATCTCCAGCCTCGACCACCGCGCAAAATCCCGATCGCCATTGTGGCATCAACTGGCTCTCGACCACCACCCCGTTGGCCACGAACACCAGCTCCGCCGCTGCGTCGGCCCTGCCTTCAGACCATCCGCCGCACACCACTCGGCGCCCCGAAGGCTCACGAATCTCGACGCCATCGACGAGGTCGAGCGGCACGAAACCCTCGTCGATTCGCCGCCTGTCTACGCTCACGGGGATCGACGCCCGGCGAGCGAACGAGCGCAGCAGGCCCCGTCGGGCGCCCGCATGCGAGCCGCGATCGGCAAACACCAGCGACAGCGACGAGACCTTGGCCGAGCTCGGCGCCTCGATCAGCGCCGGCTCGACGCCAGGATCGAAGCGCAGCCGAAGCGCTCGCTCTCCCGCGATCGTCGAGCACAGCTCGATCCGCCCCCGCTGCGGCAGCTCGAGCGCCGTGATGAGGGCCGAGGCCAGCTGTCGACGTGCGTATCCGCGACGGCCGGCCTCGCTGTCGAGCTCGTCGAGGTCGAGGAACAGCGCGTCGAACAGCGAGCGAAGCTCGTCGCCGCGCAGATCGGCCCCCGCGAGCACCACCTGGGTCCCAGACCTTTTGAACGTGAAGCTGATGCCGGTACAGCCCGGCAGCAGATGGGCGACCTCGACGAGCAGCAGTACGAAAGTCTGGGGCTCGGCGAGGCGGAACTTGGCCAGCTTCTCGTGGGCCTGCGCGAGCGCGAAGGTGAACCGGCCGCGATCGACGAACTCGGCACCAGCCTCGAGAGACGCGATCAGATCGCTGGCGACGTCCGGATCTCCTGGGTCGCCCACGAGATGTGGACCCTATCACACGGCGCCGTGCGCAGCGCCACGCGGGGAACTATCTGGGCAGACCGCTGACCAGCCCGGCGATGCCACTTCGCCGCCCTCGTGAACAAGAAGAGTCCCTGGCCGGGGACGCCAACGTACTCCCGGTCATGAACATCATGTTTCTGCTGATACCGGCCCTGCTCCTGGCGATGGAAACCGCGAGCATGGCCGGTGTCGCGATCAGCCCCCCACAGATCCGAGACGGTCGGAGCGAGCCCAGCGAGCCGACCACCAAGGAGTCGCTCGAGCTGAAGGTCACGATCCTCGCCGACGGATTCCGGGTCGCGGGCGCCGCCCAGCAGCACGGCGCCGACGCCGGCCGGGCGCAGGACAGCGCCGCTCCGACCATTCCGCTGGCCAAGCCCGACGCTCCGCGGGTCGACTACGACCGCTACGACTACGCCGCGCTCGAGCAGCTCGCCCGCGACTACAAGCAAAAGTACCCGGACGAGACGGTCGTGCGCGTGTCGGCCGAGAACGACATCCCGGCCCAGGTGCTGATCAACACCCTCGACGCGCTGCGCGGCGCCGACTGCAAGCTCCGGCAGGTCGGCTCCGACGATCGGATTCCGAGCGAGTGCCTGTTCTTCCGGCCGATTGTCACCGCCGGGAATTGAACGCCCAAAGTAGGCGCCCCCGCACGAATTACAAGCGAGCGTTCTGCGCGTTTTTCGTTGACATTGCGATGTCGACGTGATCAAATGTCCTTTGTCGCCCGCGTAGGGGCGGCAGAGGAATGCACGATCCATGGAAGAGAAAATCGACGTTCGGACAGTCGCGTCCGCTTTTTCGAGGCGGTTGGCGGCTCACAGTGTGAAAGACGACGTGGTCGAAATGCTCGCCAAGCGAGTGGCCGCCATCGGCGCCAAGCCAATCGACATCGACGTGTGCCAATACGGCGTATGCATCGATTACTGGATCCCGCGCAAAAACCTGGGCGAGCTGCTGAATCGCATGGAGGTGGACTACACGCTCGGCGGGATCAAGGTCTTTCCGAAGGGAATCCTCAACCCCGACGCCTTCCTGGTGTCGGTCGAGCACCACGTCAGGCGCTGAATCGGTCATGAATGGGGACAAGGACGGGCGTGCGAGTGGATTCCTCCACAGCCGCGTCGTTCAGGTTCATCCGACGCTACGCTGCAATCTCGCCTGTTCTCACTGCTATTCGAGCTCGGGCCCCGACGCCACCCACGAGCTCCCGCCGGAGACCTTGATCGCGATGCTCGCTCGGTTGAGAGCCGAGGGCTACGGGGTCGTGAGCTTCTCCGGCGGCGAGCCGCTCGTCTATCGGGGCTTCAGCGAGGTCGCCCACGCGGCCCGCGAGCTCGGCTATCGGGTCAATCTGATCAGCAATGGGCTGTTGCTGAGCCCCGGCCGAATCGACCAGCTCGCGGGCGTGGTCTCGCGGGTCGGCGTCAGCATCGACGGATCCGAGCCGGTCCACGATCGAATCCGTGGGCCCGGGACCTTCGCTCGAACCACCCGGCGGCTCGCACATTTGCGCGAGCGCGGGATTGTGTTCGGTATCGCCCATTGTGTGACCCGCGAATCGATCGCCGATCTACCCTGGTTGCTCGAGTACTGTATCGAGCAGGGCGCCTCGCTGCTTCAGCTGCATCCGCTGGCGGCGGTCGGACGGGCTGCCGGCGACGACCCGCGGCGGCTGCGGGCGGTCGACCTGGCCCGGCTGTACCTGATCGCCCGATTGTTCGAGGTCGAGGCCGGCGACGCGCTGCAGATCCAGCTCGACCTCGCGCCGATCGAGCAGGTGTTGGCGAGCCGCGACCGCTACCCGGTCCTGGCCGAGCCGGCCGGCGATCGGCGGCCGCTGGCCGAGCTGGTCAATCCGGTGGTCCTCGACGAGCACGGTCGACTGTGGCCGCTAGCCCACGGCCTCGCCGGCACGCAGCGGATCGTCGACGGGCCGGCCGACGACGGGGGCGCGGCGATCGACTACCCTGTCCGCTCCGGGGCTGCGCCGCTGCGGCGGCTGTTGAGCGCCGCCTTCGATCGACTCGCGGAGCAAGCGGGGTTCGTCGACTGGTACGCGTACCTGGTCGCGCACAGCCACGCGCTCAACCCGCTGCGGATCGCGGCCGAGCTCGAGGTCGGCTGACGACGGCACCGAGCCTGGGCACACCCTCGCCGGGTTCGCCAATTTTTCGCGCTTCGATCCGCCGGCGCTTAGGGTGCCGGCATGGACCCGGTGATCCCTGCGTCGCTGCTTCGCTCCTCGCCCACCTCGGCCGCGACCGTCGGCGCAGCGAGGCCCGCCCCGCGCGAGCCCGGCCGCAGCCGCCAGGCCCCGGTCACGCCCTCGTTTTTGCTCGATCCCGACGACGATCGGCTGGGCACGGGCACGATGCTGGCCCACACCAAGCAGTACCGGATCGAGGGCTGCATCGGCGAGGGCGGGATGGGCTTCGTCTACAAGGCCTGGGATCCGGTGCTCGAGCGGCCGGTCGCGCTCAAGGTCATGAAGCCCGAGGTGCCCGAGTCCGAGCGCGATCGGTTCCGCCGCGAGGCGATCTGGGGCGCGAGGTTTTGTCACCCGTCGATCGCCCGGGTCTTCGATCTGGTCGGCGTGCCCGGCCAGGGCATCTCGTGGTTCGTGATGGAGTTTTTGCCCGGCCGCGATCTCGGCACGCTGATCAGCCGCGCCCGCGCGCGCAAGACCGCGATCCCGCTGCGGCTGATCGCCGACGTGTTCCGGCAGATCCTCGGCGCGCTCGAGTACAGCCACGAGTGTCAGGTCGTGCACCGCGACGTCAAGCCCGAGAACATGTTTGTGACCCGCGATCCGAACACCAATTTCGTGACCAGCAAGCTGCTCGACTACGGCGTCGCGCTCGATCTGTCGACCCCGACCCACGAGCGCCACCTGGTCGGCGACCCGCGCTACATCGCGCCCGAGCAGACCGAGCACGGCCGCCGGGTCGACGGTCGCGCCGACGTCTACGCCGCCGGCATGAGCCTCTACGAGGCGCTGAGCAACCGGCACCCGTTCGCGGATCTGCTCGATCGCGGCGCCCCGCTCCCGGTCCTGCTCGAGGCCGCGCGCGCCCGGATCCCTGCGCCGGTCAGCAACTTCTTGTCCGACGAGCTGCCGGCGGCGCTGGTCTGCGGGCTTGAGGTGGTCGTCGACAAGGCGATCGCCAAGGATCCCGAGGCGCGCTTCGACAGCGCGCGGGCGATGCAGGCGGCGCTGCTCGAGGTCCTCCACAACCGCTGACCAGCTCGTTAGATTCGGGTCGATGCCCGATCAGACCCCCGTCTCCGCCATCGATGCGCTGAAGCGACTGCGCGAAGGCAACGCGCGCTTCACCAGCGACACCCGCAGCGTGGCCACGCTGCTGAGCCAGCTCAACCGTGAGGCCCACGCGGCCGGTCAGCGACCCTTCGCGATCATCCTGACCTGCTCCGACTCGCGAGTGCCGGCCGAGATGATCTTCGATCAGGGCATCGGCGATCTGTTCGTGATCCGGGTGGCCGGCAACGTGATCGCGCCGTCGCTGGTCGGCAGCGTCGAGTTCGCTGCGGCCACCTTCGGCACCCAGCTGGTGGTGGTGATGGGTCACAGCGGCTGCGGTGCGGTGCGGGCCACCCTCGACGTGGTCCGCTCGCGGGCTCCGGTCGCGACCGCCAACATCCGCGACATCGTCGACCGCATCCGGCCGGCGGTCGAGTCGGTGGTCGAGGCCAACGCCGACGCCGATCCGGGCACGCTGATGCCTGCGGCGGTCCGCGCCAACGTCCGCTCGTCGGCCGACCACCTGCGGCACGGCAGCCGGCTGCTCGAGCAGCTGGTGCACGACGGCGCGGTGGTGGTGGTCGGGGCCGAGTACGATCTGGTCTCCGGTCAGGTCGACTTCTTCGACGTGCCGCCCGAGCTGTCGGCCGCGTGACCGGGCGGGCGAATGCTGCTCGAGACCCGGATTCCGATCGGCTACGTGCTCCGCAAGGTCCGGCGCGACGTCGTGTTGGTGCTGGTCATCGCCGGCCTGGTCGAGCTGATCGTCGACTGGCGCGGCGACTATCTGCCGGTCGTCCCGGTCGCGCTGCCGGCGTTCATGGGCACGGCGATCTCGCTGCTGCTGTCGTTCAAGCTCAACCAGAGCTACGACCGCTGGTGGGAGGCGCGGAAGATCTGGGGGGCGATCGTCAACGACTCGCGCACGCTGGTCCGGCAGCTGCTGTCGTTCACCGACGGCGACGCCGAGCTGGCGCGCGGGCTGGCGCGACGGCAGATCGCCTGGTGCTTCTGTCTCGGCCAGAGCTTGCGGGGCCTCGACTGGCGGTGGGGATCGACCGAGCACCTGTCGGCCGCCGAGCTGGCCGAGGCGGCCGAGCACACCAACAAGCCGCTCGCGCTGCTGCAGTTCCACGCCCGCGATCTGACGCAGCTCGCCCGCGACGGCCGGCTCAGCGACTATCAACGGGTGGCGATCGACGCGACCCTGACCCGCTTGACCGACGCGATGGGCATGGCCGAGCGCATCCGAAACACGGTCTTTCCCACGACCTATCGGCTGTTCCTGCACATGACCATCTATCTGTTCATCGTGCTGCTCGCGGTCGCGCTGGCCGACTTGAGGAGCAGCTGGCAGATCGTGCTCACGACCCTGATGGCGCTCCCGTTCTTGCTGCTCGAGAAGACCGCCAAGCACATGCAGGATCCCTTCGCGAACCGACCGACCGACATCTCGGTGACAGCCATCGCTCGGACGATCGAGATCAATCTGAAGGACCTGACCGGTGAGCAGGAGATCCCGGATCCCTGGCCGGCCGATGGCTATTACCTGATGTGAGCGCCGGTCGTGGCCCGCGTGCGAGGTTTCCCCCGGCTGTGACGCCCGGCGGTACGCTGGTGGGGAAATGACCCGCGCGCGGTTGTGTCTGTTGCTCCCGATCCTCTCGATGGCTTGCGAGCGAGCCGGTCAATCACCGACCACCTCGCCGAGCGACGCGACCACGTCGAATCCAGCTGACGCGGCCGAGCTCAGCGGCAACACGCTGCCGATCGTCGCGGTCCGCCAGCGGGTGCTGTCCCCCGATCCCTCGCAGTGGCGCTTCGATCCGAGCGGCCGGCTGATCGCCGAGGAGTTCATCGACGACGATCTGACGGCGACCGGCTGCGGGATCTGGGACATCGAGTCGGGCACCTTCATGCGCGAGCACATCTACCAGGAGACCGACGAAGAGGACGCCTTCGATCCCTGCTACGACTGGGGCGATGATCCGCGGCTGCTGCCGACCGACACCTCGGCCGACGGCAAGCTCCGCGCCGACGTGATCGGCGGGCTCGAGATCGAGGTCATCGACGGGCCGACCCGGACGGTGCGCGGCTGTGCCAGCTGCGACGATGTGTTCGCGTGGGCGCCGAGCGGCCACCAGCTCGCGACCTGCAACGGCACGCTGCTGGAGATCTGGGACGCCGACACCGGCACCAAGCTGCGCAGCGAGACGCTCGGGCTCGGCGACGTGATCGAGACTCTGATCGGCTGGACCGAGGCCGGGATCGGCGTGGTCGTGCTCCACCAGATCACCGCCCGCTGCAGCGAGCTCGAGCCCGAGGGCAGCTACTGCAACTACGAGGGCTACGACGAGGAGACCGAGGACTACGACCGGCCGATCGACGGCTACGCGCTGTCGAGCTTCTGGTGGCCGGCCGAGGGCGGACCGCCGCTCGCCGACGTCGCCGTTTACAAGTCCGCCGAGATGCCCGACTTCTACGCCGACGCGGGCGTCCGCTGGCTCGCGCTCAGTCGCTACGTCGACTACGACCGCGACGGCTCGTCGACCACCGTCCACGTCCACGGGGTCGGCCCGCGGACCAGCGCGCTCGGCTGGACCGAGTCCGACGAGGACGGCCCGTGGACCGAGCTCTGGGAGGGCCACTGGCGGGTCGACGCGGCCAGCCAGTGGATCGAGGGCTGGACGGTCAACGAGAGCGGCGACTACTACGGCGACCTCGAGGTCGGCTGGAGTGCGATCGTGGCCGAGCCCAACCCGGCGGTGTTCCGAGGCAAGCTCACCGCGATCGAGGGCCCCGGACCGTGGGCCGAGGTCGAGGTGTTCGCGGCCTCGGGCGGCGCGGCGGTGGCCAACTGGGAGGCCTGCGTCGACGATGGCGAGCAGGCCTGCAAGACCGGCGGTCCGCCGGTCGGCGACTGCGAGCTGCTCGACGTCTCGCCGCTGCTCTCGCTCGCGCTGGTCCACTGCGACGCCGGCCTGAAGCTGATCGAGGCCGGCGGTCGGGGCTCGACCGTGATCTCGCTGCCGCACGATCCCGACTCGGACTGGCGCTGGGGTCGGGGCAACCACCTCGCGCTGCTCGAGCCCGACGGCAAGCTCGACGTCATCGACCTCGGCACCGGCAAGAGCCTCCATCGCCGCGCCGACGTGCTCGAGCTGCTCGAGGTCCCGCTCGCGCCCGAGCAGGATCGGCTCGCGCTCGGCTACGCCGATCACCTCGAGATCGTCGCCGGCCCGAGCGGCGCCCGGATCATCGAGGTCCCCGGTGACTGGTCGGCCGCGGCGCTGAGCCCCGACGGCAAGCAGCTCGCGACCCTCGGCGGTGGCCAGGTCCACGTGATCGACATCGACAGCGGCGCCACCATCAGCAAGGCGCCGGTCGACGACGCCTTTTGGGTGGCCTGGCGGCAGGACGGCGCCGCGCTGTTCTACGGCTACGACTGGCCGACCCACGCGATCAACCCCAGCACCGGCGAGCTGCTCTACCCGGTCGAGCACCCGATCATCGACATGCTCGATGTCGGCGAGATCGATCCGAGCTGGCGGTGGATCCATCGGCCCGACGGCAGCATCACCCGGGTGCTCGACTTTGCCCGGATCGAGCTCGGACCGAGCTGGGCGCGGCTCGACTCGGGCGTGTTCGAGGGCGAGCTCGACGAGCTGCCGGACGGGCTGCGCTTTCGCATCGGCACCGATCCGAACGTCCCGGCGAGCTACACGGTCGCCGATCTCGAGCCGTGGCTGCGCTCGCGCGGGTTGGTCCAGGCGTTCTTCGCAGGCAAGCCGCTGCCGAGCCCGCGGGTGCCGGTCGAGGCGCTCGCCAAGCTCGAGGGCGGCAAGCGCAACGAGGGCTGATGGGCTGGCCGATCGTGCGTTACGATCGCGGCCGATGAAGCGCGCGTGGTTGGGCCTGCTGGTCCCGGTGTGTTCGAGCGCGTGTGAGCGAGGCGGTCGGGCGGATACCGTCAGCCCCGATCCCGCGAGGGTCGCCGACGCCGACACCGAGGTCGTTGCGAGCGGCGAGAGCCTGCCGATCATCGCGGTCCCGCAGCGCTTGCTGTCGATCGATCCGGGCCACTGGCGCTTCGATCCGAGCGGGCGGCTGATCGCCGAACCGTTCACCGACGCCGACACCGGTGTGAGCGGCTGCGGCATCTGGGACATCGAGTCGGGCACCCTGGTGCGCGAGTACGTGAACGCCGGGGTCGAGCACCCGCACGCGGCCGATCCCTGTCTCGAGTGGGACGAATCGGGCAAGCCCTCGGACAGCTCGGCCGACGGCAAGCTCCGCGCCGTCGTGCTCGGTGGACTCGAGATCGAGACCATCGGTGGCTCGAGCCGGTCCGTGCGTGGCTGTGCCAGCTGCGACCACGCGATGGCCTGGGCGCCGAGCGGGCACCAGCTCGCGACCTGCAACGGCAAGCTGCTCGAGATCTGGGACGCCGACACCGGCAAGCGCCTGCGCACCGAGACCCTCGGGCTCGACCACGTGGTCGACGTGTCGCTCGGCTGGACCGACGACGGAGTCGGCGTGGTCGTGCAACACGAGATCTCGGCCCCCTGCAAGCAGCTGGAGCCCGAGGGTGCCTACTGTTACTACCAGGACTCCGGCGAGCAGCCGATCGACGGAGTCGCGCTGTCGAGCTTCTGGTGGCCGGCTGACGGCCGACGGTCGACCGCCAAGATCGCCGAGCACAAGTCGGTCGAGGCGCTGAAGTTCCACACCGATCCGGGGGTGCGATGGCTCGCGTTCAGCAGGACCGTCGGCCACGGCCGAGACGGATTCTCGACCACGCTGAACGTGTTTGGTGTTGGCCCACGGACCTCGTCGCTGGGCTGGACCGAGGCCGACTCCGACGACTGGATCGAATCCTGGGACGGGCGCTGGCGGGTCGACGCCGTCAGCCAGTGGATCGAGGGGCTGACCGCCGGCGACGGCCAGAGCAACTACGGCGCCGTGCAAGTGGGCTGGATCGCGATCGTGGCCGAGCCCGACCCGACGGTCTTCCACGGGCAGATGGCCAGGGTCAGCGGCATCATGCCGAGGGGCGAGATCGAGGTGCTCGGCGCCTCGGCCGGGGCGGCCGCGGCTCGCTGGCAGGCGTGCCTCGACGGCGAGGACCACGGCTGCAAGTCCGGTGGTCCGCCGGTCGGCGACTGCGAGCTGCTGGACGTCTCGCCGCTGCTCTCGCTCGCGTTGGTCCGCTGCCAGGCCGGCTTGCGGCTGATCGAAGCCAGCGGCCGCGGCTCGACGGTATTGTCGCTGTCCCCGGATCCCGACTCGACGTGGCGCTGGGGCCGGGGCAACGACCTCGCGCTGCTCGACCCCGACGGCAAGCTCGAGGTCGTCGACCTCGCGACCGGCAAGCAGCTGTACCGCCGCGCCGACGTCGTCGAGCTGCTCGAGGTCCCGCTCGCGCCCGAGCAGGGTCGGCTCGCGCTCGCCTACGCCGACCACCTCGAGCTCGTCGACGGCTCGACGGGCACGCCGGTCATCGACGTCCCCGGCGACTGGGTGGCCGCGGCGCTGAGCCCCGACGGCGAGCAGCTCGCGACGCTCGGTGGCCGCCGGGTCGACATCATCGACATCGCCAGCGGAGCGGTGATCGCCACGGCGCCGGTTGGCGACGCGCTCCGGGTCGCCTGGCGACAGGACGGCGCCGCGTTGTTCCACGGCCACGACTGGCCGACCCACGCCATCGACCCCGAGACCGGCGCGCTGCTCTACGAGGTCAGCCACACGATCCTCGACGTGCTCGCGCTCGAGGAGATCGATCCGAGCTGGCGGTGGATCCATCGGCCCGACGGCAGCATCACCCGGACCCTCGACTTCGCGCGGATCGAGCTCGGGCCGAGCTGGGCGCGGATCGAGTCGGGCATGTTCGAGGGTGAGCTTCAGGATCTGCCGGCCAACATGCGCTTTCGAACCGCCGATGATCCGGACGCTACGGCCATCCATACCGCCGCGGATCTCGAGCCCTGGCTGCGGACGCCGGGGTTGATCCGGGCGTTCTTCGAGGGCCAGCCGCTGCCGACTCCGCGGGTCCCGGTCGAGGCGCTCGCCAACCTGAACAAGAAGAAGCAGGGCTGATGCGCGGGCGGACGATGCTGTTCGCGGGGGCGCTCGCGCTCGCTGGACTCGGGCTCGCCAGCGCCCGCTCGCGTCGCAACCCGGACATGCCGGCTCCGACCACGGCCGAGCGCGGCGATGATCGCCTCGATCGCAACGACGACTGCGAGCGCTGTCACGTCGACATCGCGCAGGAGTGGCGAGCCTCGCTGCACCGGGCGTCCTACAGCGATCCGATGGTTCAGGCCGCGATCGCGGGCGAGGACGATCCGAGCTTCTGCCGCAGCTGCCACGCGCCCGAGGCCGATCCACGGGCCGAGCCCGATCCGCGTCGGGCGGCGATCGGGGTCGGCTGCGTCGGCTGTCACCTGGTCGATCAGGAGATCCTCGCCGCGCCCAGGCCCGGCCCCGAGACCGCGCCGCACCCGATCCGTCGCGACCCGAAGTTCGCAGGCCCCGACGCGTGCGCGGGCTGTCACGAGTTTTGGTTCCCGAGCGCCGGGCGGGCCGGTCACGAGCTGA
>Ga0079224_100007974_pt1 | contig 14286 bp, 11 predicted proteins | sample Stecom2015_FD_80414 | JGI IMG/M metagenome (GOLD analysis project Ga0079224, IMG submission 80414) | Agricultural soil microbial communities from Utah to study Nitrogen management - Steer compost 2015 | ecosystem: Environmental > Terrestrial > Soil > Agricultural land | place: USA: Utah...
CCGGGGTCCATCGCGTGCGGATTTCGGATTGCGGAGTGCGGAATGGTGGGGGAAGCTACGCCGATGGCCCGGCGGTGGTCCGCCGTCCTTTGTCCACAGCGGTTGCGCGTCGTAGCCGTACCGTGTATCCTCTCCCGTCCCCCGCCCCCGCCGCCGATGGAAGTCGCCCCCCCGCCGCCCGCCGCCACGACCACGAACGCCGAGCGGGCCTACCTCGACCTCGTCCGCCGCGTCCTCACGACCGGCGTGCGCAAGGAGAACCGGACCGGCACCGACACCCTCGCCGTCTTCGGCGCCTTCTACAGCGTCGACCTCGCCGAGGGCTACCCGCTGCTGACGACGAAGCGGGTCTACTTCGACTCCATGCTCCGCGAGGTGCTGTGGTACCTCTCCGGCGAGGACCACATCCGCGAGCTGCGCCGGCACACCGGCATCTGGGACGCCTGGGCCGACGCCGACGGCAACCTCGAGACGGCCTACGGCCGGTTCTGGCGCCGCTTCCCGCTCCCGCCCGCCGGCGCCGCCCTCGGCGGAGAGGCCTGGGCCGACGAGGACCACCCCCACGTCCGCCGCGAGGCCGACGGGAGCCTCTCGTTCGACCAGCTCGGCTACGTCGTGGACACGCTGCGGACGAGCCCGATGAGCCGGCGCCTCGTCGTGAGCGCGTGGCACCCGGCCAACGCCGCCGTGAGCCTGCTCCCGCCGTGCCACTACACCTTCTGCTTCAACGTCGAGCCGGCGGCCGACGGGGGGCTGCCCCTCCTCCATTGCCACCTCACGCAGCGCAGCGCCGACCTCGCCCTCGGCGTCCCCTTCAACCTCGCCTGCTACAGCCTCCTCACCATCGCCCTCGCGCAGCTCGTGGGGATGCGGCCCGGCCGCTTCGCCCACACCCTCGTCGACGCCCACGTCTACGTCAACCACGTCGAGGGGCTCGAAGCGCAGCTCGCGCGCGAGCCGTACCCCGCGCCGCGCCTCACCGTCGCCCGCCACGCCGACGGCCGGCCGAAGGGGCTCGACGAGCTGGCGTTCGAGGACTTCGCGCTGGAGGGGTACCGGCACCACGACCCCATCCGCTTCCCCGTCGCCGTCTGACGATTGCGGATGTCGGATTTCGGAATGCGGATTGAAAGACGGTTTGGGATTGGCAGGGAGGGGCCGGGGGTGGTCGACCGGAGGCCGCTGGAGCGCTCCTTTACTGGAGCGCTCCTTTAGGCTGTTACGAGACAGGTTCTGAATGATGTCGGCGAGCCAGCACCCCGCACTCCGCACCCCGCACCCCGAACTCGTCGTGATCGCGGCCGTCGCGGAGAAGAACCGCGTCATCGGGCGGGGGCTGGACCTGCCGTGGCGGATCCCGGCCGACCTCCGGCGCTTCAAGGCGCTCACGCTCGGCCACCCCCTCATCATGGGGCACCGCACCTTCGAGAGCATCGTGCACCAGTTCGGCGGGCCGCTCAAAGGGCGCGACAACGTCGTCCTCACCCGCCACCCGCCGCCCTCGGACCACCCCGAGGTCCGCTTCTACCCGTCGCTGGAGGCGGCGCTGGCCGCCTACGCCGACCGCGAGCGCGTCTTCCTCGGCGGCGGCGCGAGCGTGTACGCGGCCGCCCTCGGCGCCGACGGCGGGCCCGTCCTGGCCGACTGCCTGGAGCTGACGCTCGTCGAGGGCGACTTCGAGGGGGACGCGTTCTTCCCGCCCTACGAGCACCTCGTGGAGGGGCCCGGGGCCGTGTTCGAGCGCGTGGCGAGCGAGCGGCACGAGGCCGAGGTGGTCTCCGGCCTGTCCGTGCCGGCGTTCCGGTTCGAGACGTTCGTGCGGCGGTAGCGCGTCCCCGCTCGGAGCGGAGAACCCGGCGGCGGCTCGGGCGTGCCCCGGCGCTGTCAGCGGGGGCGTCCTATCTTGGAGCGGCCTCCGCTCAGCGCCCGCCGCCATGCGCTCCCGCTCCCTCCTCGTCCTCCTCCTCATGCTCCCCCTCGCCGCGAGCGCCCAGCCGGCCGATCCCGTCGTACTCGCCGTCCACGGCGGCGCCGGGACGATCCGCCGCGCGGACATGACGCCCGAGATGGAGGCGGCCGTCCGTGCCGGGCTGGAAGGGGCCCTCCGCGCCGGCTACGACGCGCTCCAGGCCGGCCGCCCGGCCCTGGACGCCGTCGTCGCCGCCATCGAGGTGCTGGAGGACGACCCGCACTTCAACGCCGGCCGCGGCGGCGTCTTCGCGGCCGACTACACCGTCCGCCACGACGCCTCGGTGATGGACGGGGCGACGGGGCTGGCCGGCGCCTCGGCCGGCACGATGCACGTCCGCCACCCCATCCGGCTGGCGCGCGCCGTCATGGAGCACTCGCCGCACGTGCTGCTCACCGGCGCGGGGGCCGAGGAGTTCGCGATGCTGCAGGGGCTGGAGCTGGTGCCGAACGAGTGGTTCCACGTCGCGCGGCGGCGGGAGGCGCTGGAGCGGGTGCAGGAGCAGGAGCGCGAGGCCCGCGGCGACGCCGGCGCGGCGCCCGCGCCCTGGCAGATGATGGGGACCATCGGCGCCGTGGCGCTCGACCGCGACGGCCACCTCGCCGCCGGCACCTCGACGGGCGGCATGACGAACAAGAAGTGGGGCCGCGTGGGCGACTCCCCCATCATCGGGGCCGCCACCTACGCCGCCGACCCCACGTGCGGCGTGAGCACGACCGGGCACGGGGAGTTCTTCATCCGCCTCGCCGTGGCGCACGACGTCCACGCGCGGGTGCGCTACCTCGGCGAGACGTGCGCCGAGGCGGCCGAGGCCGTCATCCACGAGACGCTCACGGAGGCCGGCGGCACCGGCGGCCTCATCGCGCTCGACCGCGAGGGGAACGTGGCGATGCCGTTCAACACGGAGGGGATGTACCGCGGCTTCATCACGCGCAGCGGCGCCGTCACCATCGGCTTCTACGGCGACGAATGAGCGCGCCCTTCGACCCCGCCGAGGCCACCGCCGCGCTGGCCGACGCCGACCCCGTGCTCGGCGCGTGGATCGCGCGGCACGGGCCGCTCGCGTACGAGCCGCACGCGATGGCGCCGTTCCCGTACCTCCTCCGCGCCATCGTCTACCAGCAGCTCGCCGGGAAGGCCGCCGCCACCATCCACGGCCGCGTCGTCGCCCTCTTCGACGGGGCGCCCACGCCCGAGGCCGTCCTCGCCACGCCCGACGAGCCGCTCCGCGGCGCCGGCCTCTCGCGCAACAAGCTCGCCGCCCTCCGCGACCTCGCCGCCCGCACCCTCGACGGCACCGTCCCCGCCGACCTCGACGCCCTCCACCCCCTCCCCGACGACGAGGTCGTGCGGCGGCTGACGGCCGTGCGTGGCGTCGGGCCGTGGACCGTCGAGATGCTGCTCATCTTCAACCTGGGGCGCCCGGACGTGCTGCCGGTGACGGATCTGGGGGTGCGCCGGGGGTTCTCCGTCCTCTACGGCGGCGACGGCCTCCCGAGCCCGGCCGCCCTCCTCGCCCACGGCGAGCGCTGGCGGCCGTGGAGGAGCGTGGCGAGCCGGTACCTCTGGCGCGCCGCCGACACCGCCCAGACGCCCTGAGCACGCGGGGGCGACGCGCCGAGTCGCCCCCGCGACGCCTCGTGGGAGGCTTCAGGCGAGCATCTCGGCCATCGCCGGCTCGGGGCGGACGAACCGGGCCAGGACGAGGCCCGCGAGCGCGAACCCGATCACGTCGTGGGCCGCCGTGAGGAGGGGGAGGCTCCACGGCTGGTGCCACCAGATCGGCTCCCCGAGGTGCGCCCACACGCCCACGAGCAGCCCGACGAAGGCGACGAACGTGACACGCGCCCCGTAGGTGTGGAGGCGCGGCACGGCGGCCCGCAGCACGAGCCCCAGGAGCAGCATGGACACGAGCATGTGGAGGAACCCGAGGGCGAAGCCCGACGCCGCGAGCGGGTCGGCGCCCTCGCGGCGGAACGTGATCAGCGCGAGGGGGCCCTCGCGGTGGCGCGCCACGTAGGCGTCCATGTCGCTGTCGTCGCCGGGGAGGAGGTAGTACCCCGTCGCGGGGAGCTGCTCGAGGAGGGCGGCCGAGACGGCGGCCTCGTCGGCGATCCGCGTGAAGGGGTCCACCGGCATCAGGGCCCAGACGACGAAGCCCCAGACGAAGAGGACGAGGGCGGCTAGGAAGGCGCCGAGGAGTAGCGAGCGCATTGCGCAGCCTCCGGACCCGCAGGTCCAATGGGTGAGGGGGACACGCCCAAGCTAGAGCCACGGGTGCCAATGGTGCGACATCCGCCTGCGGATAAAAAACTGTCCTGGCAGGGGTTATATCGCGGCGGCTTCCCGTGTCTGATGGGGTGCCCCCCGGAGGAGTCAGCCCCGAGACCTGCCATGATCCGCCCGCTCGCTTACCCCCTCCTGTTCGTCCTCGCCGCCCTGCTCACCCCGGCGCCCGGCCTCCACGCGCAGCCCCTCACCGACACCCTCCTCACCTGGCGGAGCTACAGCCACGACCGCGAGGCCCGTGTCCGCCTCTACCGCTGCGACGACGCCGACCGGCCCCACACCGTCGTCGTGGACGAGCGGGCCGGCAACCCCGGCGGCCCCGTCACCGACGAGGCCCGCTACGTCGCCGAGGTCATCGGGCGCGCGTTCGGGTTCGACCCCGCCACGGCCACGTTCGTCTTCCGCTTCACCGCCGCCGGTTTCGCCCCCGGCGCCAGTGACGAGGGGAAGGCGCTCCTGCTCCGCGCCACGTTCCGGCGCGGCACCTCCGGCGCCCTCAACGCCCCCTCGTGGCGCGTCCTCAGCCGCGACGCCCTCGCCGAACTCACCGACCGCGCGCTCTACTGAATCGGCGTCCGGCGGCTGCCCCCGTTCGGCCTGCGGTAAGCCCGTGGTCGGCCGTCTGCGGTCCCCCGATTCCGATGCCGATGTGCGGGGTGTGAGGCCGCGCTTGGGGGATCAAACGGCCCGTCGGCGCGTGGAAGGAGAAAACCGTCGCAACAACTATTCAGGAGGAGCGCCCCATGGCTCGATTCCCTATGGCCGACGCCGCCGACGACATCGCCGACGCGGAGCAGCTCGTGCTCGACGAGCTCTCGGAGGCCGTCCGCATCTCGAAGCAGACCCTCGTGAACTGGGCTGACCGCGGCCTCATCGAGGCCTCGCTCGACTGGGGGATCTCCGCCGACAACGAGGAGCTCCGCCTCATCCACATCTCCCCGTCCTCCCTCGACTTCCTCCGCAGCTTCGCCGAGGAGTACCGGAGCGACACCGTCTCGCGCACGGAGGCCCGCCGGCTGCTCCGCCTCATCGACCGGAACCAGGTGCAGCGGCTCATCCGCCAGGGCAGCATCAAGGCGAAGAAGGTCAAGGGCGAGACGCGCGTGAGCGTCGGCAGCGTCGAGGACTACCTCATGGAGCTCGAGGCGCCGGGCGACTGACGCCGCGCCTCCTCCGCCCCGTCCTGCGCCGCCGGAGCCCCGTGCCCCGGCGGCGCGCGCGTTTCCAGCGGTAGCTTCCGGCCCGTCCCGGTCTTACGCCCATGCTGCGCCTCCGCACCGCCGCCGGGCTCCTCCGCCTCCTCCGCCCGCTCAACTTCGTGCTCTTCCTGGCGGGCGTGGCGCTCGGCGCGCTCCTCGCGGCCGGGCCGGCGGCGTTCGCCGGCGCGGCGCTCGGCCGCGTGCTCCTGGCGATGGCCTCGGCCGCCCTCGTCGGCGGCGCGGCCAACGCGGTCAACGACGTGTACGACCTCGAGATCGACCGGGTGAACCGGCCGGCGCGCCCGCTCCCGGCGGGGCTCGTCGCGCCGCGTGCGGCGTGGGGGCTGTGGGCGGCGCTCAGCGGCCTCGGCGTGCTCCTCGGCCTGCTCGTCTCGCCGCTCCACGGCGGCCTCGCGGTGGGCACAGCCGGGCTACTCTGGGCCTACAGTGCGCGGCTGAAGCGGTCGCCCGGCTGGGGCAACCTCGCCGTCGCCCTCGTCCTCGGCCTCGCCGTCGTCTACGGCGCGCTGGCGGTGCGGGCGGCGCCGGGGGCAGCCTGGCTCGGCGCCGCCTTCGCGTTCCTGACGACGCTCGCCCGCGAGGTGGCGAAGGACGTGGAGGACGCGGAGGGCGATGCGGCCGGGGGCGCGCGGACGCTCCCGCTCCGGTGGGGCCGGCGGCCGGCGGCGGCCCTCGTGCTCGTCGTCGTCTTCGCGACGCTCTTCGCCCTGCCGGTGCCGGCGTTCGCGGGGCTCGGCTCGGCCTTCCTCGGGTTCGCGCTGCCCGCCGCCGCCTGCCTCCTCGGCGCCGCCTGGGCCCTCCTCGCCGCCGACGCCGAGGCGGCGTCGGACGCGGATGCCGCGTGGCGCCTCGGCGCCGCCCGCGCGAGCGCCTGGCTCAAGGCGGCGATGGTCTTCGGTGTCGTCGCCCTGGCGCTGGCACGGATCGGTTGAAGGGCGAAGGGCGAAGGGCGAAGGGCGAAGGCCCGATCGGGAGTCACGGAGAAGTTCCCCTGACCTTCAGACCTGTGACCTTCAGACCTGTGACCTTCAGACCTGTGACCACTGACTTCCGCCCCCGGCCCCGTACTTTGTGACCTCCCGCGCCCTCGCGGCGGCTAACCCGCTGAACCGTCTACCGAATGCTCCCCCTCGACCCGGAGGCCGTAGCGCGCGCGCAGCGCGGCGACGAGGCCGCGCGCGAGCGCCTGCTCACGGCGCTCGAGCCGATCCTCCGCGCCTTCTTCGCCGGCCGGATCGGGCGGGGGCCCGACGTGGACGACCTCGTGCAGAACGCCCTCCTCCGCGTCCACCGCGGCCTCGACGACCTCCAGCAGGCGGACCGCCTCAAAGCCTTCGCCATGAAAGCCGCCCTCTTCGAGCTGCAGGACTTCTACCGCGGCCGCTACTCCGGGCGCGAGGCGCTCTACGACCCCGACCTCCCGCCGGCCGACCCCGCGGGCAGCGACGCCGCCGGCCTCCGCCTCGACCTCGAACGCGCCATGGCCGTCCTCACCGACCACGCCCGCCGCATCCTCGAGCTCCGCGAGCTCGGCTACCCCTACGCCGAGATCGCCGAGATGCTCGACACCACCGAGGCGGCCGTGAAGATGCAGGTCAAGCGCGCCTTCGAGCGCCTCCGCGGCGTGCTGACCGTCCTCCTGCTGGCCCTCCTCGCAGGCGGGCTCTTCGACCTGATCCTCCCCCTGACGTGACCCGATCACCCCGCGCCGTCCACCTACGACCATGAGCGAGCCGCTCGACGCTCTAGCCCTCTACGACGCCCTCCCGCCCGACGAGCGGGCGGCCGTCGACCGCGCCCTCCGCGACGACCCGGCCCTCGCCGAGGCCTTCCGCGGCTGGCAGCGCCTCCGCGCCGCCGTCGGCCGCGAGCTCGACGCGGCGCTCCCGGACCACGGCCTCCTCGTCCTCTACGCGCTCTCCGACGCGCCGCTGCCCGGCGAGCCCGCTCCCGCCGAGAACCTCCTCGACGCCGCCGACCGCGCTCGTCTCGGCGCTGCCGAAGGGCAGCTTCGCACCGCGCTGGCGGCGCACCCCGGCCTCGTAGACGCCGTCCGCCGCCTCCGCGCTGACCGCGACGCCTTCGACCGCATCTGGGAGGCCCACACCACCGTCCGCAACGGCCGCACCTCGCCGGCGCCGCAGCCGGCGTCGGACCGTCCGCCCGTGGCCCGCACCGCCGCGCCCGCGCGTCCGAGGCGCCGGGCCGCGCCCGTGTGGCGCTACGCCGCCGTCGTCGCCGTCGTCCTCTTCGGCGCGGTCCTCGCCTACGTCGCCCGCCGCGACGCCGGGTTCGACACCCTCCGCGCCGCCGAAGCGATGGCGGTGGAGTTGCCCGACGGCTCGGCCGTCGAGCTGGCGCCCGGCGCCGTGCTCCAGGTGGCCGAGGAGGCCGACGTGCGCGAGGCCCGGCTCCTCGCCGGCAACGCCCTCTTCGCGATCCGCCACGACCCCGCCGACCCCTTCACCGTCGAGACGCCGAACGCGGTGGTGACGGTGCTGGGGACGACGTTCGGCGTGGCCGTGGACGAGGCCGCGACCGAGGTCGTGCTCGTCCAGGGCGCCGTCGCCCTCGCCTCGAAGGGTGAGGCCGAGGCGGCCGTCGAGCTGGCGCCCGGCCAGCGCAGCCGCGTCGTCGCCCTCGACGCGCCCGCGGCGCCCGCGCCCGCCGACCTCGACGCCGCCCTCGGCTGGACCGGCGACCTGTTCGTCCGCGCCGAGCCGCTCTCGGCCGTGGCCGCCCGCCTCGCGGAGGCCTTCGGCGTGCCCGTCGAGGTGGACGCGGCGCTGGCGCGGGAGATGGTCTCGGCGACGCGGTTCGAGCGCGAGGCGGGGATCGAGGCGGCGCTCCACGAGCTGGCCCTCACGCTCGGCGCGCGCGTCGAGGCCTTGCCGGGGGGCGGCTACCGGATCGCCCGGTCCTGAGATGGCTCCTGTGCGTGGGCTCAGCCAACTCCTCCCCTGGGGGAGGTGTCCCGGTGGAGCCGGGACGGAGGGGGTAATCGGAACCCCATCACCCCCCCAGTCGCTTCGCCTCCGGCTCCGCGACAGCCCCCCCGAGGGGGCGGTTCGTCAGCGCGCTCGAAGCGCCGGCACCGTCGAGCGGAGGGGAAGTGTCCGCTAAGAGAGACGGAAGGGCCGGGCCGCGGCGTTGGAGCCGCGCCGGAACGGGTCCCGCGCCCCGGCCGTTCGCCGGGGCGAGGTTTTTGCGACGTTCCGTGTGACCGTTGCTACCGCGCCCATGCTCCCTTGCCGCCTCGTCGCCCTCACCCTCGTCGTCGCGCTCGCCGCGGCGCTCGGGGGCGGGGTGCGCGCGCAGGTGAAGCCGGGCAGCCCCGGGCTCGTCCACCGCTGGGATGGCGTCCCGCTCCAGGACGCCCTCTACGAGCTGGCCGACGTGGCCGGCGTCAGCCTCGTCTTCGCGCACCGGCTGGTGGAGGGGCGGACGGTCTCGGCGACCTACAAGGAGGGCGAGGAGCCGGACGCCGCGCTGGCGCAGCTGCTGGCCGGCACCGGCCTCCGCGCCGAGCGCATCCGGCGCGGCCGCTACGTCGTCCTCGCCGAGCCCCTCAACGTCCTCGTCGAGCCCGACGACCCGGCCGCCTACACCGGCACCCTCGAAGGGCGCATCGTGGACGCCGAGACGGGGGAGGCGCTGTGGGGCGCCCACGCCTGGCTCGTCGACCTCGACCTCGGCGGCGTGGCCGACTACGACGGCAGCTTCTACGTCCCGAACCTCCCCACGGGCGAGTACACCGTCCGCTTCTCGCACGTCGGCTACCGGGCGGTCCGCGTGCGGCTCTCGGTCTACCCCCTCTCGCCGCAGCTCCCCCCGACGATCCGCCTCCAGCCCGAGGTCGTCGCCTCCGACGACGCCACCGTCCGCGGTGACGTGCCGGAGCCGGAGCCGGGGCTGACCGACCTCGCCTCGCGGCAGGCCGCCGCGCTGCCCGTCCACCTCGGCGACGGCGACCTCGGGCAGACGCTCGCGTGGCTGCCCGGGCTCTCGCGCGACGGCGGCGGCGGCCTCGCCGTGCGCGGGGCCGACCCCCACCTCACGCGCTACCTCCGCGACGGCGTCCCGTTCGTCGAGCCGTGGCACGCCTACGGGCTGTTCTCGGCGCTCCAGCCCGAGGCCTACCGGAGGGTCCGCTTCCACCGCGGCTCGCTCCCGGCCGAGCTCGGCGGCGGCCTCGCCGGCGTCGTCGAGGTGGAGACGAAGGACGGGCTCGTCGAGCGGCCGACGGGCGTGGCGGCGCTGACGCCGCTCTCCGTGCGCGCCGTCGCCGAGACGCCGCTGACGCCGACGGTGGGGCTGCTCCTGGCCGGGCGCGGCTCCCTCCTCGACGGCCTCTTCGCCCCGACGCTCCGCCGCGAGGCCGCCGCCGTCGTCCTCGACCCCCTCGGCCTCCGCGCCGTCGACGGGGCCGGAGGCCAGGACGTGTCGCACGGCTTCTACGACGCCGAGGCCAAGCTGACGTGGGCGCCCGACCACGTCCACCGTTTCTCCCTCGGCGGCTACCTCGGCGCCGACCACCTCGACGCCCGGCTGCCCATCGTGGCCGGCGCGCGCTTCGGCGAGGACGCCCGCCTGGCCGTGGACGACGCGTGGAGCAACCGGATGCTCGCGGGGCACTACCGCTACCTCGGCCGCCGCACCTTCGCCGCCGTCACCGCCTACGCCACGCGCTACGACCTCCGCGAACAGACCGCCGCCGCCGACGCCGGCAGCCCCTTCACGAGCGACTACCGCGTGGGCTACACCGCGGCCGGCGCGCGGGCGGACGTGGACTACTTCCTCTCCCTCCGCCACCAGCTCCGCCTCGGCGGCCACGTGGCCTACCACGGCCTCGAGACGGCGCTCGAGGAGGCCGTCGAGGACGGCGGCAGCCGCGCCGAGCGCGCCGACGCCGACGGCGTCGAGGCGAGCGCGTACGTGCAGGACGCCTGGCAGCCGACGCCGCGCCTCCACGTCCAGGCCGGCCTCCGCGCCGACGCCTTCACCGACGGCGACTACCTCAGCCTGAGCCCGCGCCTGCACGTCCGCTACGCCGTCCGCCCCGAGCGGCTCTACGTCCGCGGCGGGCTGAGCCGCCAGGTGCAGGTGCTCCACCGCGTCCGCGACCGCTACGCCTACACCTACGACCTCGCCGCGAGCCGGTGGCTCCTCCCCTCCGACGCCGTCCGCCCCGCCACGGCCTGGCAGGCCGGCCTCGGCGCCGAGTGGGCGCCGACGGCGCCCGACGCCCCCCTCCGCCTCGCCTTCAGCGCCGACGTCTACGGCCGCCTCCTCGACGACGTGCTGGAGCCCGTCGAGCCGGCCGGGTGGGCCGACGCCCTCCTCGGGCCGGGCGTCGCCGAGGCGGACCTCCTGCGGTTCTACCGCTCGAGCGAGGGCCGCGCCGCCGGGCTGGAGCTCGCCGCGCGGGTCGAGCGCGGGCCGTGGACCCTCGGCCTCGCCTACGCCCTCTCCCGCGCCGAAGTCCGCATCCCCGACGCCGAGGAGGGCTGGCGCCCGAGCCGGTACAGCCGCCCGCACGTCCTCGGCCTGCTGGCCCAGCACCGCGGCGACCACTTCTCCGTCGCCGCCCGGCTCACCGTCCAGAGCGGCCTCCCGATGCCGCACCTCGACGGCGACGGCGCGCCGGTGCCGGGCGCGCTCGGCCGCCACGCGCCCGAGGCGCGGCTCGACCTCGCCTTCGGCTACCGCTTCCGCCTGTTCGGCCTCCGGTGGGACGCCCAGGCGCAGGCCCTCGGCCTCGGCGGGCGCCCCACCGACGCGCCCCCCTTCGCCGACGGCACCGCCGCCTTCCTCGCCACCGACGTGCGCGGCCTCCCGCTGCTGCCCGTCCTCAGCCTCCAGGCCACGTGGTGAGGGGACGGCGGACGGCCGGCGGCCACTCGCGTGAAGACCGACGGCGGTGACGGCCGAAGGCCTCGATCCGCAGGGACACTCCCTGGTCAAGCCAGGGGGCGTACGTCGTAGCGCCGCCGCTCGCAGAAGCGCGAGCGACGGCACATACTGCTTCGTGAAGCGACTGGATAGGCGGCGCGGGGGATAGCCTACGCCGCCGGAATTGGACCCGCCGAACAGCCTCCCCGGCTCTACCTCACGAGGGTGAACCGCTCGGTCGCCACGAACGATCCCGCTTGCAGGCGCACGAGGTAGACCCCGCTCGGCAGGTCCGCCGCGTCGAGCGCTATGCTGTGCATGCCCGCTTCTCGAGGACTGCCTGCCAATCGTGCCGCTTCTCGGCCGAGCAGATCGTAGACGACGAGCGAGACCTCCGACGCCTCCGGGAGGTCGTACCGGATGGCTGCGGTGCGGTTCACCGGGTTCGGCGCCACCGCGTGCAGCGCGAATGCCTCGGGGATCGAGCCCGTGCCGAGGCTCGCCTGAGCATGGGCTCCTGCACCGCCGGTCTCGGCACCTGCGATCCGTCCGTTGGTGACCGTGACCCCCTGCGTCGCACTTCGGGTGGTACCGGCGTCATCGGTGACGATCACCATCACCGTGTGGTCTCCAGCCGCATAGAAGGTGTGCGTCATCGAGGCGGCCGTGCCACCGTCACTCCAGCCTACCCACGGACCCTCCGGGCAGGAGGGGCAACCACCGCCTCCGCCGTCGTCGTTGTAGCGGTACTGCCACTGGTAGGTGTAGGGCGGGGCGCCGCCGGCGACGCTGGCGCTCCAGGCAGCGCTCTGGCCACTCAGGACCGTAGAGGGGCCAGAGATCGAGACGGTGAGCGACGGGGGCGAATGATCCGGGATGGGCAGGGTCAGTTGCTCGAGAATGAACGCCTTGATCCCGTCCGAGACGAAGAGGTGAGCCTGATTTTCCAGGCCAATCGAGGCGGCGTCACCCTTATCCCCAGCCATGAAAAGTGCATCGAACTGCGTTCGGCTTGCATCGCTTCGGTTGATGGTGGCACCGAGATCCTGATTGAGGAAAGTGGCGTCGACGAGTGCCTCCCGAGACGAGTAATAGTCTGTCCGGTAGTCAAGCGCGCTCACGGTGGGGACGAAGGCGTGCCGCTGTGCGTACGTGTCCACGTCGAAGTAGAGGCTGGGACCACCGAGGACGTGGATGAGGGCCCCGAGTCCGTAGAGCGCCGATCTGCTATCGAAGTGCTCCACCTCGAATGCCGCGTACGACGGTCGGTACCCCCCGGGGACAACGTCGTAAGGATTGGGGAGGGTGAGGGTCGTCTCTTCTACGGTGTCGTTGAAGCAGGCAATGAAGCAAAGTTGCTGATAATGCCTGTATACTTGTGCTGCGATGCCCGAGACGGCGGCATTGCGCGTTATGAACCGATGGTGGGCTCCAAGCAGGCCCCAGAGCACGGAGCCTCCCGCAGCAGCGTAGAGCGCCTGTGCGCCAGGCTGCATGCGTGGCGGGCTGGGCTCGTCCCATTCCTCCGCGAGATGCTGCCTCCGTCCGTTGCCGTTCCCGTTCGAGATCGCCACACGGCGGAGGTCGTCCGGGTAGTCGCCCAAGCCCAGGAGATCGGCGTAGAGGTCTTTACGGATCTGGGTCTGGACTGCGCCTGGAGAGGCCGCATCCACGTCGGTCCCGGTCCAGAACGTGAGGAGCTGCTGGATCGAGGCTCCGTAGAGCCGCTGCTCGATGAAGTTCTTACCGTCGGAGCCAAAGAAGTCCAGCACATCCAGGACACCACCGAAGATGTCGTACACGTCGGCGGCCATCATCTCGAGACCGATGGGGACGTAGGCGCCCTGCTGCGGGCTGTCGTAGGAGACGAAGAGGTGGACGCGGTGGTCCATCTGCATCTCCTCCATGTAAGCGAGGGCGTAGCGGGAGACGAGGCCACCCATGCTGAAGCCGATCACGCTGATCTCGTCAGCCGCATTGGGGTTCGCGTCCATCTCCGCGTGGACCTTCCCGATGAGGTCCACGAGGGCGAGACCGTTGCGCTGGATGAAGTCGTGGGAGTCGGCGTAGTCCATCACCACGAGGTCGTAGCCCTGCGCCTTCAACGCTAAGGGAAGGTTCACGAAGGGGCCAACTGTGATACCGTTGTCGAACTGGACGAGGGTTTGATAAATGAGGTCCAGCCCCGTCCCTTCGAAGGGGTCGTAGCCGCTGACGACGATGATCGGCTTCGTGATCTGGGTGTGGCCGGGGGCGAGGGAGACGGCGTAGTCGTAATTGGCCGTCCGGTTCTCGCCGTCGTAAAGGTTCAGGACGCCCGGGTAATCGCGGGGGGCCTGCCAGGCGTACTGTGCTGCGGGCGTGACGCCGCAATAGACACGGCCGGGGGCCCAGTGGCTTGCGACTGCGCGCGCGGCGCACTCCTCTTCCGGTGTCCCCTGCAGGAGGTTGCCGCCCCCGCTACCGGTCTCCCGGACGTGAATCGTGAACCGGGCATGCCGCATGACGCCGCCAATCAGCGCGCGGACCCGGATCGTCTTCTCGCCTGCGTTCGTGTAGACGACGCTGAACGGCTGCCCTGGCGTCACCGTCTGGAAGCCGCTCCCGTTGAGGCGCACCTCGACCGTGGCCGGCTTCGCCGTTCCGATGGGCACGACGAAGAGGCCGTTTGGGATCACGAACGTGGTTGTAGCCCCGGCCTCGACTGGTCCGTCGAGCGCGTCCGCCACGTCGGCACCGTAAAGCGCGCCCGCCGCGAAGAGGGTTGCCTGCGCATAGGGGCTGGGCATGGTGTAGACCGGCGCCTCGCCGAAGCCGGACCCCGTCGGCCGGTAGACACGCTGCACGGGGGCGGAGTCGTCTACTTCGAGGCGGCCGTCCTGAAGCGGTGCCTCGCTGATGTAGTCGAAGGGCTGA
>Ga0079224_100007975_pt1 | contig 14286 bp, 13 predicted proteins | sample Stecom2015_FD_80414 | JGI IMG/M metagenome (GOLD analysis project Ga0079224, IMG submission 80414) | Agricultural soil microbial communities from Utah to study Nitrogen management - Steer compost 2015 | ecosystem: Environmental > Terrestrial > Soil > Agricultural land | place: USA: Utah...
AAAAACTAAACGGCCAAACCAATTATTCAATATACCCCGTCAGAAATATTCTGACTCAAATAATTATTCGGAGTTTCTGAACAAAAATTAGTTAGCAAAAAGGGAATTAAATAACTTTAAGTATTTTTAAGACCTTAGAAAATTAAGCTTGGTTTTGTGAATAATATAAATCTTTAGAAAAATCTAGTATGTACCTAAAATCCTATAGCACTCTCTAACTAAGACTCTTAAGAATTGAATGATTGAAACAGGCGGCTTCCCTACGAAAATCCGTATTTTATCTTTAGCCGACAACCTTCCTTGATAGAACCTTTCAATGATGAGTGCAGGCAAAGTATAAAAGTGCTCTAAAATCAAATATCTCTTCTCCGGTGAAGCTGCCTGAAAAAGCAACTTATTAAGAAAGTGAAAATAAGCTCTTTGTTTTTTATCTTGTCTCTGAATCTGGTTTAATTTCTGTTTCCATACTTCTGTACTCATTTCTTTAAGAGAAAGGAGTACATGGATTCGATGAAATGTTTGAGGAAAAGTATAACCGGTGACAGGCTGATACTCTCCAGAGCGTGCTCCCAATTTTACAGGTCCATTATCTTTAGGGATTTCAAATGAGGAAGTAAGAGGCAGGCAACCAGACTCTTCACGAAGAATTGCTTCCACTTCCCATCCTTCTCTTTCTACGTAAGATAAAATTCTATTTCTTATATCATGAGTATTTAATTCGCTACTATTTGAATAATATGTATCTTCTACTAAAACTTCATCTTCATTCCAAGGAAGAATATAGACGAAACGATAACCATCAATTTGCTCTACCCTCACATCTTTTAATCTAACACCCTTAAGTCCATGGGGACGTTTAAGTTTTATATCGAGGCCTACAAATTTTTGATAACCGGAAGGGATAGACTCAGATTTTTTCCATCCTCTCGCATCTACTATACAATGAGCTTTAAGAGTCTCCCCTGAGCTAAACTTAACTTCATTCTCCCCAAGTGAAGAAATATTAGAATTTAGTAAAATAGATTCTGGATACTTTCTTATGAGCAAATCATGGAGTTTATTTGACTGAATTGAATGATAGGGGCTATTTAATGTTCTTTGATAACGAGGGAAAATTACCTCATAACTATCCCAACTTTTAGAAATAAGATCTCTTATCCAATCATTTTCAAACTTGTTAATATCACCTTCGTGAAAACACCATGTATGATTACCAGCAAGTTTTGAATTTTTCTCTAGAAGAAGAATATTAGCGTTAGGGTGCGTTGATTTCAGGCCATAAAAAAGAAGAGATCCTGAGAGACCACCGCCAACTATAATACAGTCATATTGATAGTGATTAATCATTCAGAGTAACCAATTTTAAAGTTTCATTGACTCCAATGTATCCCTCATCAAACCACTGCCACCAAGATAGAATCATAATCATATGTCCTAATAAAATAAAAAAATGACTCCACATTTCGACCCTATCACTTGATTTGGCAAGGTAACGATACCAATGAAGGGCCTCATCAATGAGTGAATAAATGATACTAAGGGCAATAAGAACCAGTGCCGGAATTCTTAAAAAGACCGGATGGTAGTAGGCCATACATAAAACGAGCACACTCGTAATACCAGCAAAGATGGTAATATGATGAACCAAGGCTTCTGCCTTTTGAAGGAATTCTTTATAGATTGTACGATGTCCAATAGTATCGAAAGCAATTGCAGTAGAGAAAATAAAGACACCTAGAGGAATATTATAAACATAGGCCGGATAAACAACATTTCCGAAATGACCAATCCCAATGAAGATAGTAACAGCAATAAAGAGTCCATACATGAGTCCGACCCAGAGGATATACACGATCCAATCCTTTGCCGAGAAGTCCTTGATCCGAGAGGCATAGACGATTGTTTCTTGGATAAAATTTTCTTTCATGAGTGAAGACTCCATACACTTTGTGGAGAACGAACTGCATTTGATCTTTGATTTAAAAGGATTAGAGGAATCATTTTTACTAAGCTAAAACAAAGAAGTGATAGCTTTCTTATGGTTGAAACTATCGCCCTCTTTTTTAAACTTCTCTTAGGATTATTTCTGATCACTCGACCGATATCTGAGTAAATAAGAGCAGCGATGAGGACTGTCCAAGAAGACCGTAGAGAAAGAAACTTAAGGCCTTGAAGCCCGGTACTATAAAGTTCATCGGCCCTCTTTAATAGTCTTTCTTGGAACAAAAGAAGAGTCTCTTCATTTTTTGTTAAAAATAGTTCTTCTTCTGAAATTCCGTTTTCTTTTAACCACATCAGAGGAATATAGAGGCGCCCTCTTTGTTTATCCTCGATAATATCACGAGATATATTCGTTAACTGCATAGCTTTACCCAAAGCAACAGCATGATCGAGAGCTTCTTCATCACGAATACCTAGTATGTGGCACATCATGAGACCTACGGTGCCGGCAACACAATAGCAATATTCCTCTAGATCCTCTAAACTTTGGAAGCGCTTACCCTCCACATCCATTTCCATTCCTCTCAGAAGATCCATGGGGTAATTCATAGGAAGTTTAAAATCATGAATAACATCAAACATTCCAGACAAATAAAAGTTTGAGGAATTTTGATGTATTAATGAGTATGTCTTATCTTTTAATTCAAAGAGATTCTCTTTCCTTTGAGAAAGTACTTCCTCATCATCAATTAAATCATCACAGTAACGGCACCAAGAATAAAGTTTCCAAGATGCCTCCTTCTCTTTAGTCGAAAAAAACAGGGAGGCAAGAGAAAAACTTTTTGATCCATTTCTTATGACTTCTCTGTGTTTCATTAGCCTAAATCCTCTAGGACTAAACCCGCCGTTGCTTTAGCAGAATTGACGACTCCAGGAACTCCTGCGCCAGGGTGAGTTCCCGCACCAACAAAATAGAGTCCAGAGATTTTCTCATCTCTATTGTGCTGCCTAAAGTAAGCACTTTGATCAAGTCTTGGTTCAAGTGAAAAGGCCGAACCATGATATGAATTAAGTTCTCCCATAAAGTCCTTAGGAGTAAAAAACCTCTGAGTAACAATGCTTTCACGAAGACCAGGCATATATTTTTCTTCCATATATTGAAGAATTTTTTCAGCGTAAATTGGCCCTTCTTTTTCCCAATCAACTGATAATTTTCCAAGATGGGCCACAGGAGCAAGAACATAAAAACATTCATGTCCTGGTGGAGCTAGGTCAGGATCAGAAATGCTAGGAGCATGAAGATATAAAGAGAAGTCATCAGGTAAAATACCTTTAGAGAAAATATCACTCAACAGTTCTTTATAACGTGGTCCAAATAAAATATTATGGTGAGCGAGATTGGGAAATTTTTTATTAGTTCCAAAATAAAGAACAAATAAGCTCATACTAAAGTGCTTTTGAATTAATTCTTTAGCGCGAGGTTTAGCAAGAGGCTCTTCTTTGAGAAGATCTTTGTAAGTGTGAACGATATCACCGTTACTCACCACTGCTTCGCAGTCCCAAATATATCCTTTTTTAGTCACTATTCCGCTAATTCTTCCATTCTTCGTCGTTATTTGATCTATCTCACTTTCATAGTGAATAACTCCCCCTAAATCTTCAAAGTATCTAACAAGTGCTCTAACCAGAGCTCCCGTCCCTCCTTTGGGAAAGTAAACACCCCAATTCCTCTCTAAAAAATGGATAAGGGTATAAATGGAAGAAGTGCTAAAAGGGTTTCCCCCAACTAAAAGGGAGTGAAAACTAAAGGCCTGCTTTAAATGATCATCTTTAATAAATTTTGAAATAGTTGAATAGACGCTTCGATAAGCACCTAGCCGAAGGAGCTGAGGAGAAACTTTTACCATACTCCACAAATGAAGAAAGGGTGTCGCTGCTAACTTTGTATACCCTTCATTAAAGACTTCTTTTGAATATTCTAGAAACTTTTTATATCCTTCAACATCTTCAGGGGATTTATTGTTAATCTGAGAAAAGAGTTCTTCAGTATTATTACTATAATCAAACTGAAAACCATCTTCCCAGAACAGCCGATAGAAAGGCGTAACAGGCATGAGTTCAACATAGTCACTCATTTTCCTTCCAGTTAAAGCGAACAATTCTTCAAGACAATGAGGGGCTGTAATTACTGTAGGGCCAGCATCAAAAGTAAAGCCTTTGTCTTTATAAACATAGGCCCTTCCACCTGGAAGATCTCTCTTCTCAAATATCTCTACTTGAAACCCGTGTGCCGCTAGACGAATCGCAGCTGAGAGACCACCAAAGCCACTACCAATAACAGCAACTCTTTTAGACGTATGCATATGAAACCCTCTCCAATATGTTTTGTAGGTGAATAAGTCCTTCGCTCTTAAGCTTCCCTGGAAAAGGGTGATCAAAGTAAACAAAAATATCATGGTGAAGTTTGCGGGCCAGTTCTAGTGCTTCTTCTCTGAGTCTTGTTTCTTTTAAAAACTTCTCAAGTTCATCAGTCTGCGGTAACTTTCTCACAACTTTCTGAAATCGGAAAAAATCATCTTGTGAGCAATACTTAGCAAGATACATCCATGGCCATGTAGGACGACCGAGTCTTAGGTCTTCCAGGGACTTAGAAGAAGTGCCATAGACATCTAAATTTCCAAGATCATCAAACCGCTGAAGCGAACTACCAAAATCCCTTCCTAGCTCTCCTAAAAGATCTAGCTTTGCATGACTATTTCCAAGGAGACCGCCGATTTGAAAGGCAAGAGCAAAAAGACTCCCACTTTTTAAAACATGTCCTTTCATTCCAAGATTATAAATTTCTTCAGGAGGGAGATTAAAAATATCAGTCATTAGATCAATGGCCTGTCCTGCATGAGCTTCGGACATCATCTGAAGAACAAGGTTAATAATTTTTAACTTATTATCATTATCAAGAGATAATTCATTAATCTTTCTTAACGCTTCAAAGTACATCCAATTGGCGGCATTAAGAGCGCAAGGCATGCCATACATTCGATGTAAGCACTTATCTCCCCTTCTCTCAAAACTATCATCTTGGATATCATCTACAATTAATGAACCGGCATGAATCCACTCAAGTAAAGAACAAATAATGTCTAAGTTTTTTAGAGTTAAACGACAAGGTTCCTCGTTTGCATATAATAAAAAACCAATCTTAACCACTTCTCCTCTTAAATCTTTCCGAGGACGAGATAGAAATTCTTCCACCGGCCCAGTCAAAAATTGAGAGAGTAGATGGTCTACAGGGGACGATAGATTAACGGACATAAATCCTCTCAGTACTTGTTAACTATCTTATTTAAACTGTAAAAAGGTTTTTGTATAGAATTTTCTATACATTTGTTGCTGTAATCTTTATAATAATCACAAGCAGAGACCTTATGAGTGAGTAAAAGGTAAAAAACAAAGAAGGTAAATATGCGAATACTAATCACCGGCGGAACAGGAATGATTGGTAAGGAACTGGGTAAGACCCTTAGTGCTCAAGGCCATGAGTTAATAATCCTTACCCGTAATACTGAAAAGGCCAAAGCAGTCCTTCCTTATCCAGCTAAAATAATGACTTACACTAATTCGGCCATTCCGGATGAAGCCTTTGAAGGAGTTGAGGCGATCTATAATCTTGCCGGAGAAAATATTGGTGCTAAGAGATGGAGCAGTGAGAGAAAGAAAAAGCTTCATGCATCAAGAATAAATATGACCCAAAATTTGGTTAAGGGAGTTAAGCGTCAGCTTGAAAATAATAAAAAATCATTAACTAAATTCATTTCAGTTTCAGCAATTGGTATTTATGGGGACAGACATGATGAACTTCTCACTGAAGAAAGTTCCTCTGACAATGATTTCTTGGCCCAAATTTGTAAGGACTGGGAGAAAGAATCACAAATCCTTACTCAAGATAATATTCAAGTCATCAATCCTCGAATTGGTATTGTACTAAGTAGTCAGGGCGGTGCTCTCCAGCGTCTTCTTCCTTTATTCACAAGCGGGATTGGTAGTGCTGTTGGAAGTGGAAAACAGTGGATGAGTTGGATTCACATTCAAGATTTAGTTTCACTTTTAGTTCATCTCCTGAATTCTCATATTAGAGGAGCGGTGAATGCAGTGGCCCCTCACCCTGTAACCAACCTAGAATTCTCTAAAACCTTGGCAAAAAAACTTAATAAACCTCTTTTCCCTAAAGTCCCTGGGCTTCCTTTAAAACTAGCGCTAGGGGAAATATCTACTCTTGTCCTCTCAAGTCAGAGAGTGAGTTCTCAAAAAATTCAAAATGATGGGTTTATCTTTGAATATCCTCAGCTAGAGGCCGCAATCGACAAGATCACTGGCCCTATGAAAAACGGAGAAGAAGAATTCTTCACCGAACAATGGATACCTAAGAAACCAGAAGAAGTTTTCGAGTTTTTTAGTGATGAACATAACTTAGAAAAAATAACACCTAGTTTTCTAGGCTTTAAAGTTCTCCAAAGTTCAACTGACAAAATTAAAGAAAACACAATCATCGACTATCGCCTCTCCCTTTACGGTATCCCCGTAAAATGGAAGACAAAAATCGAGGAATGGAAACCACCACATCAGTTTGTTGATAACCAACTTCGAGGCCCCTATAAGAGCTGGAAGCACACTCATGAGCTCATTCCTTTTGCCGGAGGAACACTTCTAAGAGACAGAGTTCTCTATAAGCTTCCACTCGGTTCCATTGGAAAGTTAGTGGCACTTAGAAAAGTTAGCTCAGACGTTACCAAAATATTTGAGTTCCGAAGAGAGTATATTGCCCGTGAGTTCTATCATTAATATCTGTTGGCTAAGAAGAGACTTAAGACTTGAAGATAATGTGGCCCTTTGTGAATCTCTTAAAAAAGGGCCTACCTTAGTTGTTTTTATTTTCGATAAATGTATTCTTAGCGAATTAACCGACAGAGAAGATCAAAGAGTTAGCTTTATTTATGATTCTCTTAGAGAAATTGAAAATGAATTACAGAAACACCAATCGAGTCTCTTTATTGCTTATGGTGACCCTGTAGAAGAAATTCCTCGTATCGTTAAGAAGTTCGATGCCTTATCTGTTTACTATAATCGTGACTATGAACCTTATGCCAAGAAAAGAGATAAAGAGGTAGAAAGAGAACTCAAAAAAATTAATGTGAACTTTTATGACTTCAAGGACTCAGTCGTTTTTGAAAAAGATGAAGTCTTAACGAAAACGAATAATCCGTTTAAAGTTTTCACTCCTTATAAGAATAGATGGATTGAATTATTTGAATCCCAAAACAAAGAATATGAGTATTACTCTTGTGACCTTGAGAGATTGCTTCCATGGGATAATCCTCAAAGTATATTAAAGTATGACTGGTATCAAAAAATTGGATTCAAAAAAAAGGATCCAATCCTTCCAGGAGGAAGAAGTCATGCCCTTAAGAGAATCAATAAATTCGAAGAAAGAATTTATGAATATCATGAAAATAGAAACTTCCCCTCGATAGAGGGGACCTCTCTTCTTTCCGTCTATATTCGTCATGGTAATATTTCTATTCGTGAGGTCATTAAGCTTGCTAAATCTCAAAGGAGCGAAGGACATAAGAGCTTTTTAAATGAAATTATTTGGAGAGACTTTTATCAAATGATTTTTGATGTCCATCCACATGTAACTCATAAAAGCTTTAAACCTGAATATGATCAGATTAAGTTTTTAGGTACAGATGATGATTTTTTGAGTTGGTGCAAGGGAGAAACAGGCTTCCCCTTAATTGATGCAGCAATGAGATGCTTAAATGCAACAGGGCTTATGCATAATCGACTTCGAATGTTAACTGCCTCATTTCTCTGCAAGATATTACTTGTTGATTGGCGTAAGGGAGAAAAATACTTCGCTCAGAAACTTCTCGACTATGATTTAGCGGCCAATAATGGTGGTTGGCAGTGGTCAGCAAGTACAGGGTGTGATGCTCAACCCTACTTTAGAATATTTAATCCCTACACCCAAAGTATAAAGTTTGATTCCGATGGAGATTTTATTCGAAAATGGGTTCCTGAAATTAGTCATCTGAGAGGGAAAGAAATACATCATCCAAATAGTTTAACAGCTCCTAAGTATATATCACCTATTGCTAACTACGAGGTCAACCGAAAAAAATGTATGATGATGTATGAATCTATAAAAAATAAATAACTTTAATATTAAGATTAGTTTTCTTATCTAATTTAAAACGACTTTTCTTAAACGATGGTGGCCCAAAAAGGACTTTAGGATTTTGTGAAAAACCAAATCCCTCTTTGGGAATTCCTAGAAAATTAGTATCTAGCTTACTGTTGGAGTTTTCATCATGAAAAATACTCAGTGCATACTGGCCCTTCTCTGGCCCTTGAAAAACTATCCCCTCACTCTTGGCCACCTTAGCTTCAACTCTCCCCTGGCGCACACTTTTTTTTTCATTATCAGGAAACCCCTCTGCTCCATCAAAAAGCAGATAAAAAATATATCCCTTATCACTTCTAATATCAGAAAATGATATAGAGACTTCCGAAGCAAGGGCCTTAAGAGTGGCCAAAGAAAAGAGTATGATCATTATTGTCTTCATATAACCTCTAAGCATTTACCAATTTCTATAAAAGAGTATACTGAGTCAATGGAAGAAAAAAAACAATTCACCATTCGGCAAGTCATCGATCTAACAGGAGTCTCGGAGTTTACCATAAGAGGTTGGGAAAACCGATATCAGGCCGTAACCCCCCAAAGAACAGAGAAAGGGAGACGCCTCTACTCTTTAGATGAATTGTTAAAAATAAAAGCTTTGAAGGATCTCGTTGATAGAGGTTATCAAATTAGCTCAATTGCATCTCTCAATTATGAGGAGCTGCAAGAGCTTCTCACTGAATCCATGCTACCTGTTATAACAAGCTTTCAAAATGAAGACGTCCTAAAACTGCTCTCTTATGCTGAAAAGTTTTCTTGGGACAAAGTAAAGGAAATTGTATTTACTCAAAGACAAAAACTTGAAAATATGGATTTTATTTTTCAATTTATTATTCCACTAATTCAAGAGATGAATTCATTAGTTGATAATTCCCAATTCTCTATTGCTCAAGAGCACATTCTCTCTGCAATGATTAAGGAAGAACTTTTTTCTCTTAGAAACTCCCTTCCTCAAAAAAAATCAAAAGCACGCCTAGTCTTTACTACACCTGAAAACGAATTACACGAACTAGGAATTCTCATCAGCTCAACCATAGCCACTCTTTGTGGAAGGCCTAATCTTTATATCGGAGTCAATACCCCTAAAGAACAAATTGTGGAGATTTGTCTTCGTTACAAGGCCACTCACTTAATACTCTCTTCTACGTATGCTAAAGATAAAGATGCTCTGTTCTCCTATCTACATTTTATCGATAAACAGCTCCCTAAAAATGTAGTTATTGGCCTAGGAGGTTCAGACGCACAAGGGCCAATGGTAAAACTCAGAAGAAACTTAAAATTGTTTAATTCTCTAGAAGAAATCCATACGTTTATCGAAAGTCTATAGATTGCATTTTCAGGACTTTACAGTTCTATCTACTTCAAAAAAATGTACCCTTATCTTGACTAGCAGTTTAGCTCGTGTTTTTATAATTCATCGCAAAAAGGGTTCTATCCAGACTATGGATAGAAGTGGTTTATGGTAGGGTCGCCATTGTATTTTACACAACGAGGAGATACCTATCGTGGAAGCTGTTCTTCGTGGAATCTTAGGACTTTTTGTTCTAGCCTTGATTCTATTTACTATTAGTTCTAACAGAAAAATGATTTCGTGGAAGCTGATCCTTACGGCCCTGGTTCTACAATTTACCTTTGCTTTTTCAATCTTAAAGATTCCTTTTATAGCCCAGATTTTTGAAACCATTTCAAAGGTATTTGTCGTTATCTTAGACTTTACTAAACAAGGATCTAGTTTTGTCTTTGGGAACCTATTAGATGCTAGTAGCTTTGGCTTTATTTTCGCGTTTCAAATTCTTCCAACCATTATTTTCTTCTCAGCACTTACAAGCCTCTTATTCTATTTAGGAGTATTACAAAAAATCGTTTACGGCCTATCTTGGTTACTCTCCAAGTTTTTAAACATATCTGGAGCAGAAAATCTTTCTGCCACTGCAAATATCTTCTTAGGTCAAACTGAGGCTCCTCTTTTGATTAAGCCCTATATCGAAAAAATGACAAAGTCGGAGATTCTTTGTGTGATGGTTGGAGGGATGGCCAGTTCAGCAGGAGGAGTGCTTGCTGCTTACGTTGGCTTCTTAGGAGAGGGAGATCCTGCACAGCAACTTTTTTTTGCAAAACATCTTCTCGCAGCTTCTGTAATGGCCGCTCCTGCTAGTATTGCGGTCTCTAAGATGCTTGTCCCTCAAGAAGAAGAAGTTAATACGACCGTAACAGTTTCTTCAGAAAAAATCGGCTCAAATATTATTGAAGCTATTTCTATTGGCACTGAGGATGGTCTAAGGCTTGCTTTCAATGTAGGTGCGATGTTAATTGTTTTCATTGCTCTCATTGCTATGGGTAACTACATCTTATTTGATCTTGTTGGAGCAAACACTGGACTCAACACTCTGATACAAAACACAACAGAGGGTCAATACCAAGGTCTCTCTCTTCAGTTTATTCTTGGCTATCTCTTCTCTCCTCTCATTTGGCTTATTGGTATAGCTAAAGATGATATGGTCACTGTGGGACAACTCTTGGGCGAAAAGATTGTACTCAATGAATTCGTGGCCTATATGAACTTTGGAAAGATGAAGGCCAATGAGGTTTTCAAGGATCCTAAATCAGTCGTCATGGTTACATATATTCTAAGTGGATTCGCTAATTTTGCTTCTATCGGTATTCAAGTTGGAGGGATTGGTTCGCTCGCTCCTTCAAAAAAATCGACGATTGCACAACTAGGTTTCAAGGCCCTGATTGGTGGCATGATTTGTTCACTCATGACTGCAACTATCGTAGGAATGATAATCTAAGGAGCGAAATGTTCGAATTCTCAGAAGCCTCATTACTTGCTCTTTTTACTGAATATGCCTATCAACCAGGTTATGTTTATTCCTTTGTTGTACTTTTTATGTTTGCTAGCTCCTTTGGACTGCCTATCCCTGAAGAGCTCGTTTTAATTTCAGCTGGACTCGTGGCCCACATTGCTCAAGATCCTGTTGCCTATCCCCCACCTTATCCTGGTGCAATAGGAGTTCATGTTGGTACTCTTGCCATTATATGTTTTTGGGCCGTTTTTATATCTGACATGCTCGTTTTCTTTATAGGAAAGTATTTTGGAGTACGTCTCATTAAATCAAGTTTTTTTCGTGAGAAGATGGATGGCAACATATTTCAAAAGGTGAATATCTGGTTTCAAAAATATGGAGCCTTCGCTTGTGGTATCTTCCGATTCATACCAGGGCTTCGTTTCATGGGACATATGAGCTGCGGTCTTTTAGGAATTCCACCCTCAAAATTCATACTTATTGATGGGACAGCTGTATTAATTTCTGTACCAACCCAAGTCTATTTTGTAGCAACTTATGGTGACATTGTACTGGGCCGTTTTAAAGAATTTAAAATGTTAGTTCTGATCATCATATGCGCAGTCATTTTATTTTGGATTTTAAAAAAAATCTTTAGGAAGTATCTTTCAAACAGTGAGGCCAAATGATTACTTTATACCTACTATGTGTCATTCTAGGATTATTCGTATTAACTATCAGCGCCGATAAATTCGTCGACTCTTCCTCTAATATAGCAAAACATTTAGGAATGTCTCCTCTACTTATAGGGATGATCATTATCGGTTTCGGAACTTCAGCTCCAGAGTTAGTTGTCTCGATTCTTGCAGCAATAGAAGGTAACGCGGGAATTGCTCTTGGAAATGCTTATGGTTCTAACATTACAAACATCGCTTTGATCCTAGGTTCCACAGCACTCTTTCGCCCCATAATCGTTGAATCCCAAGTGGTAAAAAAAGAGCTCCCTATCTTAATTGGAATCACAGTCATCTCAATGGGTCTTCTTTTTGATCTTCAATTAAGCAGGATCGACTCCTTGGTATTGCTTATCATTTTTTCATTGTTAATGATGTGGACCATCCTTCAGAGCAAAAAAAATAAAAGTGATCAGCTTACACTTGAAGTCGAACAAGAGCTTCAAAATAGTTCGAGTTCTTTTAATCTAAAAAAGATAGCCCTAACTTTAGTATTAAGTTTTATTGTCCTTATCATAAGCTCGCGAGTCTTAGTTTATGGAGCAGTTGGGATAGCAACGATCTTTGGGGTTTCGGATTTAATCATTGGCCTCACCATTGTAGCACTAGGAACTTCACTTCCTGAGTTAGCCTCCTCAATTATCGCCATTAAAAAGGGTGAATCGGACCTCGCAATTGGTAATATTATTGGTTCCAATCTCCTCAACTCTCTACTGGTAGTAGGCGTTGCAGGAGTCATCACACCGGTTGCCTTGAGTAAGGATTTCTTTTACAGAGATATTTTAGTTATGTTTGGACTTACTCTTTCTTTATTCTTTATGGGAATTGGACTGAAAGGTAAGGGAAAAATAGGTAGAATTAAAGGTGGGATACTATTCACTTGTTATATTATTTACGTTGGTTACCTCATCGTGACCTCCGTCTCATAAATTTGAATGGCGACCCTACCATTCTTTTAACTCCTACATTTTGTTAGGACCCTTTCTGTGTGCCTTATAGATACATTTCAATCAAGCACAACAAAACAATAAGAACAATCGGCGTCATCACAAAGAAAAATGTGACAGGGGTGTTTTTGTACACAATTTTTTTTTTTGTTTCATTCTTATTCTCTTCCATAGTCCTCCTCGTTAAAACAAAAAACAATTAAGCGATTACTAAGTAATCACGTACTAGAAGTTAAATTAAAACTTTGGGAGAATGCTTGAATGAATAACAGATAGACTGAAAGGCAACAGCATAATAGATCCCATAAATCTGAATAGATTTAATGGCGCCCCTACCATTGAATACTTTCATAGTTTTAAACTATGAAACCCTTATTAATATAATGAAGCAATTGTATGAAAATAAAGTCAAGAAAAAAGGGCCTCTAGAATTGAGGCCCTTTGAAAAAAAATTAGCCGCAGCACTTACTGCAATTATCTTTACAAATACACGAGTCACCACACTGACATGTCCCTTCAGCGCAACCACAGTTACACTTCTCTGGTGTACATGAACAAACTCCCTTTACGCAACAATCACACTTATCATTCATATATATCTCCTGTTTAGCAACATTCCCAATTATTTTCAAAGCATTCTAAGAGAACACATTCCTTGGACGAGTACTCTTAGTACAGACCTTCATCTCTAAAAGTTCTTTGGTCTCATCTAAAGTAAACCCAAGTTCTTGAGCGTGTTTGATGAATCTAATCTTCCGCGCATCCGTTTCTGTATATTCACGAAATGACAAGGTCTTTATGGGTTGTTGAATTAGTCCCTTACGCTCATAGAACCTGACCGTTTCAACTCCAACTTGAGCTAACTTAGCAAGAACTCCTATTGTCATTTTTTCTTCTGTTTTCATAAGAACATTATACACCCCGTACCTTAGTACGGTTACAAGAAAAAAAATGCTTAAAAATCAGAATTCTCTCTTATCTTTAATTATTGAGTACTTATAGAGAGATTTTTATGTACCCTTTAAGAGCCACCCATTTCACGATCGATAGAGTATTTTAGCTCATTCCATTTAAGCATACCGCCTTCCATATTATGGACTTTATGAAATCCTTTAAGGTTCGCAAGTCTGGCAGCTTCAGCAGAGCGTTTTCCTGAACGGCAAACAAAAACGATTTCCTGTTCACGATCGATCTCATTGAGACGTTTATCAAGAATAGGCCCTAGAGTTGCTAAATCAGCATGAGCAATATGCCCTAGTTCGTTATTAAATTCATCCTCACCGCGCACATCGATAATTTTGACCAGACCAAGATTAGCATGAAGACTTTCTGCTGAAACAGAAGAAACTCCATCAACAAATTTCGAATTAAGTTTTGAGGAAACTTGTGTCAATCCACAATGAAGATTCGCGGGAACAGCTTCATTAATTTTTTTGGGATGAGCAAGTTTCAGATTCCTCATAATATCCACAAATACTTCTTTATTATTGGTAAGTTTAAGTCTTGGATTATACTTTTTCTCTTCACCTACAGAAGATTTAGAAAAACCTTTGTAATCGTGTCCTGGATAAATAATGGTATCATCACTAAGAGTAAAAATCTTACCTCTTACACTTTCAGAAAGTTTGTCACTTGAACCC
>Ga0079224_100007976_pt1 | contig 14286 bp, 13 predicted proteins | sample Stecom2015_FD_80414 | JGI IMG/M metagenome (GOLD analysis project Ga0079224, IMG submission 80414) | Agricultural soil microbial communities from Utah to study Nitrogen management - Steer compost 2015 | ecosystem: Environmental > Terrestrial > Soil > Agricultural land | place: USA: Utah...
CCCAGCTTTCACGCGACCGTGCGCAAGAAATCGGCCGCAACATGACACTGGACCAGGGCAAACCCATTGCCGAGTCCGTGGGTGAAATCACAGCTTGTGCCGACCATGCCGACTGGCACGCAGAAGAGTGCCGCCGCATTTACGGGCGCGTAACTCCATCACGCAGCCCTGAAGTACGCCAAATGGTGCTGCGCGAGCCCATTGGCGTTTGCGCTGCTTTTACGCCCTGGAATTTCCCGTACAACCAGGCCATACGCAAGGTCTGCGCCGCGATCGGCGCCGGCTGCACCATCATCCTGAAAGGTCCCGAGGACTCTCCCAGCGCCGTGATGGCCATTGCACGCATGTTCCACGACGCCGGCCTGCCGCCCGGGGTGCTGAATATCGTGTGGGGCGTGCCCAGCGAGGTATCGGAGTACCTTATCCGCTCCCCCATCGTACGCAAGGTCTCCTTCACCGGTTCCGTGCCTGTGGGCAAGCACCTGGCTTCGCTGGCCGGCGCGCACATGAAGCGCGTCACCATGGAATTGGGCGGCCACTCTCCCGTCCTGGTGTTCGATGACGCCGATATCGGCCGCGCCGCCAAGCAGTTGGCCCGTTTCAAAGTACGCAACGCCGGTCAGGTCTGCGTTTCCCCCACGCGCTTCTATGTTCACGAGAAAGCCTACGAGCAGTTCCTGGAAGTGTTTGTGGACACGCTGAAAACCGTCAAGGTAGGCGACGGCCTGGAAGCCGACACGCAAATGGGTCCGCTGGCCCATGCTCGCCGCGTGCCCACCATGGCCAAGTTCGTCGAAAACGCACTCGAACTGGGCGGCAAGGTCGTTTTAGGTGGCGAACGCCTGGATCGCACCGGCCACTTCTTTGCACCCACGGTGGTTACCGACCTGCCCGAGCACTCCATGCTCATGACTGAAGAGCCCTTCGGCCCCATCGCCCCCATTGCCCGGTTCTCTGACACCGACGATGTGATTCGCCGCGCGAACTCGCTGCCTTTCGGCCTATCGTCCTACGTCTTTACCAACTCGCTGCAGACGGCTACCAAGGTATCCAATGGCATCGAGGCCGGCATGGTCAATATCAACCATTTCGGTAGCGCACTGCCCGAAACCCCCTTTGGCGGGGTTAAGGACAGCGGCATCGGCAGCGAAGGCGGCACGGAAACCTTCGACGGTTATCTTGTCACCAAGTTTGTAACGCACGTCTGACGCGCTTCCTTCCCCTGCCGCCGCCGTATCCGTTTTCGGATGCGGCGGTTTTTTTTCCCGCGCCGCCTTCATCACCCGCAACAGCCCATGGATCAATGACTAGGAGAAACCCCAGCTTTCATTTTCCTTGCAGCGGGCGTAAATTCAAACAAACGTTTGAACTAGTACAAGTACCCTAAACCAGACAGGTAACCATGGCCGCCATCCGCTCCTCCAATACGCGAGACACCATTCTTGACGCCGCCGAGCACCTGTTCGCTCACCAGGGACACGACAACACCTCCATGCGGCAGATCACTGCGGCTGCCAAGGTCAATCTTTCAGCGGTCAACTATCACTTCGGATCCAAAGACGGCCTTGTCCAGGCCGTGTTCCAACGCCGGCTGGCCGCCCTGAACGATGAGCGCCTGGCACTGCTGAACGAGCTGGAAGACCATGCGCAAGGGCAGCCCCTGAAACCATCGCAGATCGTCGAGTCCTTCTTTGGCCCGCTGGTCCGCCACGCTTGTGGGGCCAGTGACAGCCAGAAGGCATTCGTTCCGCTGCTCGAGCGCAGCATGTCCGATCCCGGCGGCTTCATACGCGCCGCGATCATCGATGAGCACTCCGAAGTGCTTGAGCGTTACAAGCATGCCCTGTTGCTGTCCCTGCCCGATGTCCCCGAAGAGGAAATCGTCTGGCGCTTCCAGTTCATGCTGGGGGCTACGTCCTATGCCATCACCGGAACGGACGACTTGCGCCTGGCAATGAACTGGCCTTCCACCCAAAGCGACAAGGACGATGCCACCCGCCTGCTGCTGGACCGCCTGATGAGCTTCTTGCTGGGCGGGCTCAGGGCGCCGCTGCCGGGCGCGGATGCTTCCGCGCTGCTGGGCAGACATGAGCAAGTCGCCCACGCACACCACACACCCGGGAGCCTTTCATGAACGCCGTAGCCGCCATACTGGCCGCCATCCTTGTCGCGGCAGCCATCGTGCTGGGCTTGCGCCCTTTGCGCACGGCCTTGCTTACGCAGCGGATATTCACCCTGTACCGCAAGATACTGCCCCAGATGTCCGAGACCGAGCGCGATGCTCTCGAAGCCGGCACAGTCTGGTGGGAAGCCGAGCTCTTTCGCGGAAAGCCGCGGTGGTCCGCACTGCATGCCATTCCAAAACCGGTGCTTACGCAGGAAGAGCAGGACTTCCTGGACAACGAGGTCGACACCGTATGCGGCATGATCGAAGACTGGCAGGTCACCCAAGAGCTTTACGACATGCCGCCCGATGTATGGCAATACATCAAAGAGAACCGCTTTTTCAGTTTGATCATTCCCAAGGAATACGGCGGCCGTGGCTTCTCGGCGCTGGCGCACTCGCAAGTCGTCACCAAGCTGTCCACACGCAATTCAGCTTTGTCGGTCACGGTCATGGTGCCCAATTCGCTGGGGCCCGCCGAGCTTTTGCTGAACTACGGCACCGAGGAACAGAAAAACCATTACCTGCCCCGCCTTGCAAGCGGACAGGATATTCCCGCGTTCGCCTTGACCAGCCCCTGGGCGGGCTCCGATGCCGCGGCCATTCCAGATAGCGGCATAGTCTGCAAGGGCGAATGGGAAGGCAAGGAAGTACTGGGCATGCGGGTCAGTTGGGACAAACGCTATATCACTCTGGCGCCGGTGTGTACGCTGTTGGGCCTGGCCTTCCGCCTTTACGACCCGGACGGCCTGCTGGGTGATCGCAAAGACCTGGGCATCACCTGCGCCCTCGTGCCCGCCAGCCATCCAGGCGTCGAGACCGGACGCCGGCACTTCCCGCTGAACGCCATGTTCATGAATGGCCCCACGCGCGGCCGCGATGTCTTCATGCCGCTGGACTTCATCATCGGCGGACGCGAAATGGCCGGCCAGGGCTGGCGCATGCTCATGGAGTGCCTGGCGGCGGGCCGGTCCATCTCGCTGCCGTCCTCGTTTACCGGCATGGCGAAGATGACGACGCGCGCAGTCGGCGCCTACTGCCTGGTGCGCAGTCAGTTCCGCACGCCCATTGGCAAGTTCGAGGGGATAGAAGAAGCACTGGCACGCATAGGCGGCAATACCTACCTGATCGACGCCGCCCGGACCATGACGGCCACCGCCGTCGACCTGGGCGAAAAGCCATCAGTCGTATCGGCCATCGTCAAGTACCACCTTACCGAGCGAGGCCGCAGCGTTGTCAATGACGGCATGGACATCATCGGCGGGAAAGGCATATGCCTGGGTCCATCCAATTTCCTGGGCCGCGCATACCAGCAGATTCCCGTAGGCATCACCGTGGAAGGCGCCAACATCCTTACACGCAGCCTGATTATCTTCGGGCAAGGCGCCATACGCTGCCACCCATACGTGCTGGCGGAAATGCATGCGGCGCGGCATCCCGACGCCGCGCGCGGCCTGCGCGATTTCGACCGTGCTTTCTGGGGCCACATACGCTTCACGATGAGCAACGCGCTGCGCGCGCTGGGCCACGGCCTGACCGGCGCAAAACTGGTAAAAATAGACACCGACGTCGCCCCCGAGATGGCGGGCTACTACCGCCAGCTGAGCCGCTATTCCAGCGCATTCGCCGTCCTGGCTGATGCCTCCATGCTGGTGCTGGGCGGCTCGCTGAAAATGCGTGAACGCCTGTCAGCCCGCCTGGGCGACATTCTGTCGCAGATGTATCTGGCCTCGGCAACGCTCAAGCGATATGAAGACGAAGGGCGTCAGGCAGACGATGCGCCGCTGGCGCACTGGGCCATACAAGATGCGCTGCACCGGCTTCAAGATGCGTTCGACGGCGTCCTGGCCAATTTCCCCAACCGCCCGATCGCAGGTCTACTGCGTATTCTGGTCTTCCCCCTTGGTCAGCGCTTACGCTCGCCCTCCGACAAGTTGGGGCAGTCCGTCGCGCGCCTGCTGATCCGGCCCAGCGCCGCGCGTGACCGCCTGACTCGTGATTGCTACATACCAAAGGACACCCAGGATCCGGTCGGCGCTATCGAGGCGGCGCTGGCCGCCACCCTGCAGGCCGAATCTGTAGACGGCAAGATTCGCCAATTCGAGAAGAGCGGCCGGCTGGATGACGATCCCAAGGCAAACGTGCGGGATATTGCCGAGGCAGTCCATGCCGCGGGCGGCATCAGCGACGATGAATACGAAGCCGTCCGCCGCCGCAACGAATTGCGCGACCGCGTCATCGCTGTGGACGACTTCCCCTTTGACCTGTCCAGCACCGCGAAGTCCGATGCGGCGCCGGCGCGCAAAGTCGCTTAAGGATCGTCGCCATGGCATTTGAACCGGTATATATCGTAGATGGCGCTCGCAGCCCCTTCCTGAAAGCACGCAATGCACCGGGACCTTTCGCGGCGTCCGACCTGGCCGTCCAGACGGGACGCGAACTACTGCTGCGGCAGTCCTTCAATCCCGAAGACCTGGACGAAGTCATCGTCGGCTGCGCCGCGCCGTCGCCCGACGAAACCAATATCGGCCGGGTCGTCGCCCTGCGCCTGGGCTGCGGACATAAAGTGCCCGGCTGGACCGTCATGCGTAATTGCGCCTCGGGAATGCAAGCCCTGGATTCCGGCATCATGTCCATACAGACCGGGCGGTCGCAGCTGGTTCTTGCCGGCGGCGTAGACGCGCTGTCGCGAGCGCCTGTCCTGTTCAGCGACGAAATGGTGAACTGGCTGGCAGCCTGGGGAAAAAGCCGCAGTGTTGGCCAAAAGCTGGCTGCCCTCAAGTTGCTGCGGGCCAAATACCTTGCTCCGGTCATCGGCCTGCTGAAGGGGCTTACCGATCCCGTCATTGGCCTTTCCATGGGACAAACCGCCGAGAATCTGGCCCACCAGTTCGGTATCAGCCGCGCGGCCATGGACAGCTACGCGGCACAAAGCCATCTACGGGCGCTGGACGCGCAGCATGCAGGCGCTTTTCATGAAATCGTGCCGCTTACGGATCAGAAGGGCAAGCTGTATGCGCAGGACGATGGGGTGCGCAGCGACTCCACGCAGGCCAAGCTGGGCCAGTTGAAACCTGTCTTCGATAAACCGTGGGGCAATGTCACAGCGGGCAATAGCTCACAAGTCACCGACGGCGCGGCACTGCTGATCCTGGCGTCGCAGTCCGCCGTGGACCGCTGGCAACTGAAACCCATGGGCCGCATACTCGACGCGCAGTGGGCGGCGCTGGACCCCGCCGTCATGGGCCTGGGTCCGGTATTTGCGTCCACGCCCATACTGCAGCGCAACCAGCTGGGCCTGAACGACCTGGATCTCTGGGAAATCAATGAAGCCTTTGCCGCCCAGGTCCTGGCTTGCATGGCAGCCTGGAATGACCAGGCCTGGTGCCGGGAGCATCTGGGAAGCGACGCTCTGGGAGCGCTCGACCCGCAGCGGCTGAATGTGGACGGCGGCGCCATCGCCCTGGGCCATCCGGTTGGCGCTTCGGGCGCACGCATCGTACTGCACTTGCTCAACGCCTTGCATGCAAGAAACCTCAAACGCGGGATCGCCGCCATATGCATAGGCGGCGGCCAAGGCGGCGCCATGCTCGTGGAAACCTGCGACGAAAGGGGATGATCGTGGCGAACGAATTTGAATCATTGGGCCTGCGTAACTTCCATTGCCGCTTCGATGCCGACAAGGTGGCCTGGCTGGCGATAGACTGCATCGACAGCCCGGTGAACCGGCTCTCCGCCCAGGTCCTGGCCGAATTGAGCCAGGCCCTGGACTACTTCGACCAGACGCTCCCAGCTGGCGTCGTCATTCATTCCGCCAAGGACGCCGGCTTCATCGCGGGCGCCGATATCGACGAGTTTGCCGGTCTGGACACGCCGCAAAAAGGCATGGAACTGGTCAGTCGCGGATGGACTCTGTTCAACCGCCTGGCCCATGTGCCCTATCCAACTTTGGCACTCATACGCGGCCACTGCCTGGGCGGCGGCCTGGAGCTAGCCCTGGCCTGTCGTTACCGCCTGGTGGTCGACGAGGCCGACACCTCCCTAGCGCTGCCTGAAGTCATGCTGGGCATCTTCCCCGGATGGGGCGGCATGTTGCGGCTGCCACAAGTCATAGGCGCGCCTATGGCCCTGGACATGATGCTTAGCGGTCGCCCCATGGATGCGCGCAAAGCGGCCCGCTCGGGTCTGGCAGACGGCCTGGTTGCGCCGCGCCTGATGATGCAGGCCGCCCATGCCGTGGTGCTTGGCGGCAAACCGCGCCACCGGGCCAGCGGCATGCCGGCGCTGTTGAACCATGCTCTGGCCCGGCCGCTGGTGCTGCGGCAGACTCTCAAGAAACTGGACGCACGCGACCCGCAGCAGCACTATCCCGCTCCCCGGGCAATCGCACACATCTGGGCTCGGCATAACGGCAACGCGCTGAAGGCTCCGCAACTGGTCGACCAACTGATCCGGTCGGACACAGCGCGCAATCTGCTGCGGGTATTCCGTTTGCAGGAGCGCCTGAAGGCTTTCGGAAAACAAGGCCGCAAACTGCCGGCTGCCGGGCACATACATGTAGTCGGCGCCGGGGTCATGGGCGGCGACATCGCCGCCTGGTGCGCGCTCAAGGGCTTCACGGTCACGCTGCAGGATCAGGACCGCGAGCGCATCGCCACTGCCCAAGGACGCGCCCAAACCCTGTTCGTCCGGAAAAAGAAGAATCCCCGTGAAGCACGGGCGGCCGCCGACCGGCTGATCCCGGACCTGCGCGGCGACGGCGTTCGCCATGCCGACATCGTTATCGAGGCCATCACCGAAAACCCGGACGTAAAACGCAGCCTGTATGCGCAGATCCAGCCGAGGATGAAGCCCGGAGCCATCCTGGCTACGAATACGTCCAGTCTATCGCTGGAGGAGCTCTGCGTCGGCTTGCAATCGCCCCAGCGCTTCATCGGCATTCATTTCTTCAATCCTGTAGCAAAGATGCCTTTGGTGGAGGTGGTGGAAACGGACGGCACAGACCAGGAGGTTAAAGCGGCCATCCATGCCTTTGTCGGCCAGATCGGAAAATTGCCGCTGCCCGTGCAAAGCACGCCGGGCTTCCTGGTCAATGCCGTGCTGGCACCGTACATGCTCGAGGCCATGCGCTGCATCGACGAAGGCATCAGGCCCGAGACCATCGACGCCGCCATGCTGGCCTTCGGCATGCCCATGGGCCCCATCGAACTTATTGATACCGTGGGCCTGGACATTGCACGCGATGCGGGCGTCGCGCTTTCCGGGCATGCGAACGTGCCCGCCTGCCTGCAGGCCCTACTTGAAAGCCAGCGATTGGGCCGCAAGACCGGACAGGGTTTCTACACCTGGAAAGACAACAAGCCGATCAAGCAGCCTGCAGGCGCCGTGCCGCAAGGCCTGGCCGAGCGCCTTATTGCTCCATTGATAGAAAAGACCGCGCAACAGGCAAGTGCGGGGGTCGTCGCCGATCCGGATCTTGCCGACGCAGGGGTCATTTTCGGCACCGGCTTTGCGCCGTTCACCGGCGGCCCCTTGCACTACAGCGCAAGCAAGCCCCGCAGCACGCCTGGCATTGAAACGGAGACTTATCCAGCTTCACTCTAATCGCCCAGCAGCAAGCGAAATCCATAACAAGAACAGCCACATCAGTTCCATGAACGAAATGAGTTTCAACCGGAGGTGACACATGAAAGCAGCAAGGTCGTTACGTATCCTTTCAGCAATCGTTTTGGGCCTGGGCGCGAGCGGCGCTCACGCCGCAGGGTTCCAGCTGCTCGAGCAGAATGCTAGCGGCATTGGCAACTCTTACGCGGGCTCTGCGGCCATTGCCGACAACGCCAGCACGATATTTTTCAATCCGGCCGGCATGACCCGGCTGCCCGGCGTCAACGTATCGGCCGGGGCGGCTGCCATCAAGCCGTCGTTCAAATTTTCCAATAGGGGAAGCACCGGGCTTGGAGGCACGCCTGGAGTTGGCGGGGACGGTGGCGACGCCGGCTCCCTGGGGGTGGCGCCCAACGCTTATATTTCCTGGGAGATCAACCCCAGCTGGTACTTGGGGCTCGGCCTCGGTGTTCCGTTCGGCCTCAAGACCGAGTACGACGACAGCTGGGTCGGACGCTACCACTCCAAGAAGTTCAGCATTGAAAGCATCAACGTCAATCCGTCTATCGCTTATAAAGTCAACGAACAGTTGTCCATCGGCGCCGGTGTGAACTGGATGCAACTGGACGCGGACTACCAACGTGTCGCCCCCTTTGCCGTCGGAGCCGTTCCGACCTATGTGGGCGACCTGGATGCCAAGGTCAAAATGAAGGGCGATGCATGGGGCTGGAACCTCGGGGTTCTGTACCAGGTAACGCCCGCCACACGCCTGGGCCTGTCTTATCGATCCAAGGTAAAGATCGACGCGGATGGCGATACGACGCTGACCAACCGCAGCGTGACCAATCCTTTCGCCATCGCCGGCATTCCCGGGCCGGTCAATGCCAGCACCACCGTGGAGCTTCCCGATACCGCCATTTTCAGTGTCGTGCATGACTTGAACAGCAAATGGCAATTGCTGGCCGATGTATCCTGGACGGGCTGGAGCAGCATCAAGTCACTGGGCATCCATAACAGCGGCAATGTGCCCGGCGACAGCCTGGATCTTCGCTTCCGCGACACCTGGCGTGTGGCCTTGGGTGCCAATTACAGGCTAAGCCAACAATGGACGCTTAAAGGTGGCGTCGCGTGGGACCAATCGCCGGTGCACGATCCCAAGTACCGGCCGACATCGCTGCCCGACCATGACCGCTACTGGGTATCCGTTGGCGCTCAGTACAACTTCAACGACCGGACCACCGTGGACGTGGGCTACGCACACCTGTTTGTCAAAAGCACAACCATCAACAACGATACCGCGGCAGCAAAGGGCACGGTCCGTGGCGATTACAAATCCAATGCCAACATTCTGGGCATACAGGTATCGCACCGGTTCTAACCGCCGGACCGCCACATGAAGCTCTCTACACTCAAGCGGATTCCGCAGCGGTGGCGCGCAAGGGCCATGCGCGTGGGCTTCAACCTTAATCCGGCCTTCCGTGGGACGGGAGGCCGGGTCGACTATATATCGCCCGACCTTTTGCGCGTGCGCATCCGCCTGGCCTTGACGCGCAAGACGCGCAACTTCGTTGGCTCGCTGTATGGGGGCTCGCTGTTCGCCGTGACCGATGGCGTGCACGTGGCCATGCTGCTGGCCAGCCTGCAGCGGGACGTCATTATCTGGGACAAGGCGGCGGCCATACGCTATAGGAAGCCGGCTTACTCCACCGTGTACGCGGACGTCCGCTTAAGCAGCAGGGATCTGATTGATATCTGCCTGGAACTCGACAACAATCACGAAACATCGCGCAAGTTCACCGTAGAACTGAAAGATAAGGCCGGCACCGTGTATACCGTTGTGGAACGCTTGGTGTACATTGCCGACAAGGCGTATTACAAGCAAAAGATGCTGGTTCAGGAACCCGGAGTACAAACATGAAATATCGGTCCCGCTTTGTGGCCTTTCTTTTTGGCCTGTCTCTACTCTCCGGGCTGCCCGTGCTGGCCCCCGTCGCCAACGGCATGCAGCTTGCCGGCGTCCAGGTGCCGGAACAGACCTCCGTCGAATCCCACCTCCTGACCCTCAACGGTGCAGGGGTGCGAGAGCGCCTGGTATTTGATATCTACGTGGCGGCGCTGTATACCACCATCAAAGGCCTGGACACACCCACCATCATCAATAGCAGCGAACCACGCAGCCTGACGCTGACGCTGTTGCGCAAGCTCGATGGCCCCACCCTGGTAGGCGCCCTCAACGACGGACTGAAAGACAACAGTACCGAGCAGCAGCTGCGCGAGCTGCGCAGCCCCATACAACAGTTCACCGCCATTGTCGCTGCGGTGGACCAGGGCCTACCGGGTGATACCATAGCTTTGAACTTCAATGCCCGCCATGTATCCGTTGTCTTCAACGGCCGCAAGCTGGGCGCGGTGGAAAGTCCTGGTTTCATGGCCGCACTGCTTCGGGTTTGGCTGGGTGACAGACCGGTACAAAGCTCGCTCAAGAAGGCCCTGCTGGGACAACAATAAACACAAACTTTAGGGGATCGTCTTATGGAGCCCATTTGGCTGGAGAACTACCCGGCAGGCATTCCGGCAGATATTACCGACGAGGCGGCTGGCTACGATTCACTGGTGGCCTTGTTTGAGGAGAGCTGCGCCAAGCATGCCGGCAATATCGCTTACCTGAGCATGGGGGCCAGCATGACCTATGCGCAACTGGACGAGCGTTCCCGGCATTTCGCGGCGTGGCTGCAGTCCGTCGGTGTCGGCAAGGGCGACCGAGTGGCGCTGATGATGCCCAATATCCTGCAGTATCCGGTGTGCCTGTTCGGCGCGTTACGTGCCGGGGCGGTGGTGGTCAGCACCAATCCTTTGTATACCCCAACCGAGCTCGAGCACCAATTAAGCGACTCCGGCGCGGAAACGATCGTCATCGCCGAGAACTTCGCCCATACGCTGCAGCAGGCGCTGCCCAATACCAGCATCAAACGTATCGTCCTTACCTCGCTGGGCGAAATGCTGAGCCCTATCAAAGGGGCGTTGACTGACCTGGTAGTACGCCATGTCAAGAAGATGATACCCGCGTACAGCTTGCCGGCCACGCAGCGCCTGAAGCACGTTTTGGCCAAGGGCCGGCACGCAACTTATACGCGTCCCGAACTTTCTCACAAGGATCTCGCCCTCTTGCAGTACACCGGCGGCACCACTGGTGTTGCCAAGGGCGCCATGTTGACCCATGGCAATATGGTATCCAACGTGTGCCAGGCCCACGCATGGGTCAAGCCCTACCTGGCTCACACCGACGAATGCATCGTCACCGCTTTGCCCCTGTACCATATCTTCGCGCTCACGGCCAACTGCCTGACCTTCCTGAAACTGGGCGCCAGCAACCTCCTTATCGTCAACCCGCGCGATATTCCCGCCCTGGTCAAAAGCATGAAGCAGACCCGCTTCACGGCGCTTACGGGCGTCAACACCCTGTTCAACGCATTGCTCAATAATCCTGACTTTTCCAGGCTTGATTTTTCATCGCTCCGGCTCACCTTGGGCGGGGGTATGGCGGTCCAGGAAGTGATCGCGCAGCGTTGGCTCAAGACTACCGGAAGGCCTCTGGCCCAGGCCTACGGCCTTACCGAAACCTCACCGGCCGTCACCATCAATCCGCTGGACAAGATCGAGTTCGACGGATCCATAGGCTTGCCCGTGTCGTCCACCGAGATCTCCATCCGGGATAACGACGGCCGCGACCTGCCCCAGGGTGAAACCGGCGAAATCTGCGTGCGCGGGCCTCAGGTCACGCCCGGTTACTGGAATCGCCCGGAGGAAACCCGGAAAACCTTCGACTCCGACGGTTTCCTGCACACCGGTGATGTGGGCTATGTGAACCAGCAAGGCTATGTATTCATCCTGGATCGCAAGAAGGACATGATTCTCGTGTCCGGCTTCAATGTCTACCCGAACGAGATCGAGGCCGTCGCCATGGAGCATCCCGACGTCCTTGAAGCGGCCGCCATAGGTGTACCCGACGAGCACTCCGGCGAGGTGGTGAAACTGTTCGTCATCCGCAAGAACGACCGCCTGACCGAGGAAGAGCTCATCAAGCACTGCCGCAACAAGCTTACCGGGTACAAGGCGCCCAAGTATGTGGAGTTCCGCAAGGACCTGCCGCGCAGCAATGTAGGCAAGATACTGCGGCGCATGCTGAAGGAGTAGGCGCGCCGCCACACGCAAAAAGGCCCCGGAAACTATCCGGGGCCTTTTTGCTGCTTACCGTAGAGTGCTGCATTCAGTGCGGCAAGCCGCGCTGGATGGAAGCGCTTTAGATAACGCGTGCGGCTTCGAGCAAACGCACAACAGTCCACGATTTATCGCGGGAGATCGGACGACCTTCCGCAATTTCAACCGTATCGCCTTCGTTGTACTGGTTGGTCTCGTCATGCGCCTTGTACTTGTTGGAGCGCACGATGATCTTGCCAAAGACGGGGTGCTTGACGCGGCGCTCAACGCGAACCACGACAGTCTTGTCCATCTTGTTGCTGACAACCTGGCCAACGAGGGTACGCTGGCGCTTTGCCGGTTGGGTGTTTTGAGTTTCGCTCATTTTACTTTCCTGCGTTCTCAGTCATGATGGTGCGGACACGTGCGATATCGCGACGGACTTTACCGATCTGGCTGGTGTTGGAAAGCTGCTGAGTGGCACGCTGCATGCGCAGATTGAATTGTGCCTTCAGCAGGCTCTCGAGCTCTTTGGTGAGCTCGGTGGCGTCTTTGGAACGGAGTTCGCTGGCTTTCATAAGGTCTCCTTAAGCTCCGATATGACGCGACACGAAGGTCGTGGCAATGGGCAGCTTAGCGGCGGCCAGGCGGAAAGCTTCACGTGCAAGCTCTTCGCTTACACCTTCCATTTCATACAACACCTTGCCGGGTTGAATTTCTGCGACCCAGTATTCAGGATTGCCCTTACCGTTACCCATACGGACTTCAGCAGGCTTCTGCGAAATCGGCTTGTCGGGGAAGATGCGGATCCAGATACGGCCGCCACGTTTGATGTGACGGTTGATCGCACGACGAGCAGCTTCGATCTGGCGTGCGGTCAGACGGCCACGACCCGTGGCCTTCAAACCGAATTCGCCAAACGATACTTGTGCACCGCGAGTAGCCAGGCCCGTGTTGCGGCCCTTCTGCTCTTTGCGGTATTTTCTGCGTGACGGTTGCAGCATGTTTATTCTCCTTCAGGCGCCGGCGCAGCTGTCGCTGGCGCAGCGTCTTTGCGAGGACCACGACCGCGTCCGGCGCTGGGACGGCGACCGTCGGGCCGCTCGCCACGGGGGGCGCGGCGCGGACGACGCTCTTCGTCGCGAGGAGCTGCGGTCTCGGGAGGCATTTCGCCGTTAGGCAGCATGTCGCCCTTGTAGACCCAGACTTTGATACCGATGATGCCGTATGTCGTTTGTGCTTCGGACGTACCGTAATCGATGTTGGCGCGCAGGGTGTGCAGGGGCACACGGCCTTCGCGATACCATTCGGTGCGAGCGATTTCAATACCGTTCAAGCGGCCCGCGCTCATGATCTTGATGCCTTGGGCGCCAAGACGCATTGCGTTCTGCATGGCGCGTTTCATGGCGCGGCGGAACATAATGCGCTTTTCGAGCTGTTGCGCGATGGAATCTGCGACCAGCTGAGCGTCGGTTTCGGGCTTGCGAATTTCTTCGATGTTGACGTGCACGGGCACGCCCATCAGGCGCTGCAGATCAGCCTTCAGGCTTTCGATGTCTTCGCCGCGCTTGCCGATTACGACGCCCGGACGTGCCGAGTAAACCGTAATGCGGGCATTCTTGGCAGGACGCTCGATGATCACGCGACCGACGGAGGCGCTTTTGAGTTTCTTCTTCAGGTATTCGCGAACGCGGATATCTTCAGCCAGCATGCCGCCGAAGTTCTTGTCGTCGGCGTACCAGCGCGAAGTCCAGTTGCGGTTAACCGCGAGGCGGAACCCAATCGGGTGTATTTTCTGTCCCATTGTGACTCCTTAAGCTCCGACTTTGACCACAATGTGGCAAGTCTGCTTCTCGATACGGTTACCACGGCCTTTTGCACGCGCGGAGAAACGCTTCATCGACTGGCCCTTGTCAACATGGATAGTGGTGACTTTGAGTTCATCGATATCGGCGCCGTCGTTGTGCTCGGCGTTGGCGATCGCGGACTCAAGCGCTTTCTTGAGTATGCCCGCGGCCTTCTTGGGTGTGAATGTCAGGATATTCAGCGCCTGGGCAACCGACTTGCCACGGATAAGATCCGCTACAAGACGTGTTTTCTGGGCCGAAATATGGACTCCACGGATAATTGCAGTAGTTTCCATCACTTACCTCTTGGACTTCTTGTCCGCAGCGTGGCCCTTGAACGTACGGGTCAGTGCGAACTCGCCGAGCTTGTGGCCGACCATGTTCTCGTTGATGTAAACGGGAACGTGCTGGCGGCCATTGTGCACAGCAATCGTCAGCCCAATGAACTCGGGCAGGATGGTGGAACGGCGCGAC
>Ga0079224_100007977_pt1 | contig 14286 bp, 12 predicted proteins | sample Stecom2015_FD_80414 | JGI IMG/M metagenome (GOLD analysis project Ga0079224, IMG submission 80414) | Agricultural soil microbial communities from Utah to study Nitrogen management - Steer compost 2015 | ecosystem: Environmental > Terrestrial > Soil > Agricultural land | place: USA: Utah...
GTGGCCAGGTTCCACGGGGTGGAGGTGCAGTGGACGCCCACCGCCACCGACGAGCTCACCAAGGCCGCCAAGGCCGAGGACATCGTGTTCGCCGGCGACGGGCGCGGCGGCTACATCCTGCCGGAGTTCTCCCGCACCTCCGACGGCATCGCGGCGTTCGTCCGGCTGCTCGGCCTGGTCGCCCGGACCCGGCTCTCGCTCAGCCAGATCGACGGCCGCATCCCCCAGGCGCACCAGCTGCGCCGCTCGGTGCCGACCCCCTGGGCGGTCAAGGGCAGCGTGATGCGGGCCGTGGTGGAGGCCGCCGGCGACCGCGAGGTGGACACCACCGACGGGGTGCGGGTGGTGGAGGCCGACGGCAGCTGGGCGCTGGTCCTGCCGGACACCGCCGAGGCCGTCACGCACATCTGGGCCGAGGGCCCCGACTCCGACGCCGCGCAGCGGCTGCTCGACTCCTGGGCGGCCGTGGTGGAGCGGGCCGAGGGCTGACCTGGACCGGTCCGCGGGTCCCGGGCCGCCCGGGACCCGCGGACCGGCTCTGCGCGGGGCGGCCGAAGTCGGCCGAATTCCCTTGCGGATCAAGGGCCTGGGGGCGCCGTCGGGAGCTGGATATGGTTTAGAGTCGAGTGTTCCCGCAACGCCTGGTACACGCGGGAGTGACAGGAACCGATCGCGGCGGCCCGGCGCCGCCCGCGCGGCCGGATCGGGGAACACCGGGGCGTGCGCCCTTCGTTGCCAGAGAGGGATTGCCTGGGAGGTGAGCGTCTCCGGCAACCAGGCACTGAACACGACCACCCAGCCGATATCTGAGCACCGCCCCCGTGCGGTAGGAGGCCGAGCCGACCTATGTCGAGCGTTAACTGCACGCAGTGCGGTCACGCCGTTGCGGATGATGCCCGTTTCTGCTCCAACTGTGGGTCCCCGATCGTCCGGAGCGGACAAGAGGCCCCCCGGGCCGGCGAGCGCCGCGACTCCGTCGGCGAGACCACGTCCACCATCTCCATCGCCGGTATCCAGGCCCTCGAGGCCGAGGCGGACGCCGCCGAGGAGGTGGGCGCCGACGCCACCAGCGTCGAGGCACTGCCGCCCGGAACGGCCCTGCTGGTCGTCAAGCGCGGCCCCAACGCCGGCAGCCGGTTCCTGCTGGACTCCGACGTGACCACCGCGGGGCGCCACCCCAACAGCGACATCTTCCTGGACGACGTGACGGTGTCCCGGCGGCACGTGGAGTTCTTCCGCCGCGGCGACGGCTTCGGCGTCCGCGACGTCGGCAGCCTGAACGGCACCTACGTCAACCGGGAGCGGATCGACGAGGCCGAACTGGGCGGCGGCGACGAGGTGCAGATCGGGAAGTTCCGCCTGGTCCTGCTCACCAAGCCGCGCCGCTGACCGGTTCCGGGCGCCGGGGGCGGGACGCATCAGGTTTGCGCCCGCCCCCTACCGGACAGCCTTGTAACGAAGACCGGCTCAGGCCGTCGGCCACCCCCTTCCGAGGGGCCGACGACGGGGTGCAGAATCGGAGAGTACGGCCGAGCACAGCCGGGCGGGTGCCCATTCGGCACGGGAAGTCGTGGGACGGAGCCGCAGTGAAGCACATGGAGGTCGTCGGGGTCCGGGTCGAGATGCCCTCGAACCAGCCGATCGTCTTGCTCAAGGAGACCGCCGGCGAGCGCTACCTGCCCATATGGATCGGCGCGGTGGAGGCCACCGCGATCGCCCTGGCCCAGCAGGGCGTCACCCCGGCGCGCCCGCTCACCCATGACCTGTTCCGCGACGTCCTGGAGGCGCTGGACGCCACCCTGGACACGGTGAACATCACCGCCCTCAGCGACGGCATCTTCTACGCCGAACTGGTCTTCTCCAACGGGGTCGAGGTCAGCGCCCGCCCCTCCGACTCCATCGCGCTGGCGCTGCGCACCGGCGCGACCATCTACGCCGACGAGGGCGTCATCGACGAGGCCGGCGTCCCCATCCCGGACGAGCAGGAGGACGAGGTCGAGAAGTTCCGCGCCTTCCTGGACAACATCACCCCCGAGGACTTCGGCCGGACCACCTGACGCGGCTCGGCGCGGCACCCGTTCCCGGGGCGGCGGGGGAGCGGCGTCCCCGGCTCCGCCCTCAGAGCGGGGCGCCGGGGGCCACCAGGCCGGACTCGTAGGCGAGCACCACCAGCTGGGCCCGGTCCCGCGCCCCCGCCTTCACCATCGCCCGGCTGACGTGCGTCTTGGCGGTGGCCGGGCTGATCACCATGCGCCGGGCGATCTCGCCGTTGGACAGCCCGCGGGCGACCAGCGCGGTGACCTCGCGCTCCCGGGAGGTCAGCCCCTGCAGCACGTCCGGGGCCGGCGGCCGCGCCGGGTGCGCCAGGTACTCCCTGATCAGGCGGCGGGTGATGGACGGGGAGAGCAGCGCGTCGCCGCGCGCCGCGGTGCGCACGCCCTGGACGAGCTCCTCCGGTTCGATGTCCTTGAGCAGGAATCCCGCCGCACCCGCGCGCAGCGCGTCGTACACGTACTCGTCCAGCCCGTAGTTGGTCAGGATCACCACGCGCACCCCGTCCAGCGCCGGGTCGGCCGCGATCCGCCGGGTCGCCCCGATCCCGCCCAGGACCGGCATCTGCACGTCGACCAGGGCCACGTCGGGGAGGCGGTCGCGGGCCAGCTCCACCCCCTCCCGGCCGTCGGCGGCCTCGCCGACCACCGCGATGCCCTCCTCGGCCTCCAGCAGCGCCCGGAACCCGCCGCGGATCAGCGCCTGGTCGTCGACCAGCAGCACCCGGATCACGCCCGGCCCCCCGGGGTCTCCGAGCCGGCCCGCTCCCGAGGGCGCACCGGAAGCTCGGCGCTGATCCGGAACCCGCCGCCGGGCCCGGGGCCGGCGGACAGCTCCCCGCCGATCGAGGCGACCCGCTCCCGCATGCCGATCAGGCCGGTTCCCGGCTCCGGCGGGGCGTCGGGCGACGCCCGCCCGTCGTCCTCCACCAGCACACCGAGCCCGTCGGCGCGGTACTCCAGGAGCACCGAGGCCGAGGCGCCGCCGCCGGCGTGCCGGACCGCGTTGGTCAGCGCCTCCTGGACGATCCGGAAGGCCGCCCGGTCCACCGCCGGGGGGCAGCCCGGCGGGCTCCCCGCGCACCGCGACCGCCACCGGCAGGCCGCTGACCCGCGCCCGGCCCACCAGCTCGTCGAGGCGGGCCAGGCCGACGCGGCCGCCGGCGGGCGGCGCGTCCTCCCCGCCGGGGGCGCGCAGCACCTCGAGGGTGGAGCGCAGCTCGCGCGCGGCGGCCCCGCTGGCCTCCTGGATGGCGAGCAGCGCCCCGGGAACCTCCTCGCCGCGCTTGCGGGCCAGGTGCGCCGCGACCCCGCCTGCACCTTGATCACCGAGATGGAGTGGGTGAGCGAGTCGTGCAGCTCCCGGGCGATGCGCAGCCGCTCCTCGCCGGCGCGGCGCAGCGCCGCCTCCTCCCGGGTGCGCTCCGCCTCCGCCGCGCGCCGCTCCACCTCCCGGGTGTGCGCCAGCCGCCGGCGGTGCGCCTCGCCCATCACCCCGGCGGCGACGAACCAGCCGACGGGGAGCAGGTTCTCCCGGAGCACCGCGGCGGCGGACGCCTCGGCCGCGGCGATCTCGGTCCCCAGCGAGACGGCCAGCACCGGCCCGACCAGCGCCGCGGAGAACCGCCAGTGCCCCAGGTCGACGGCGGTGTAGACCGCGACCAGGGCGGGCAGCGCGCCGATCGGCCCGGTGCCGCCCGTCGACAGGTGCACCATCGTCCAGACCACCTCGGCCGCGAGCACCGCGCGCGGCGCCCGCTTGCGCAGCACCAGTGCGGCGGGGCCGGCGATGACGACGAGGACGCGCAGCGCGGGCGGAAGGTCCGAAGGGAGGGCGGCGAGCAGGGTGTCGGCGGCCACGATCGCGGCGACGCCGGCGGCCAGGGCCAGGTCCGGCAGGAGCGGCACCGGGCGCGGACCCGGGCGGAGGGCGGAGCTCATGCGGGTACGGTAACCGCGGGGCCGGGCGGCCGCCTCCTCCCCGGGGACCGGTTCCGGCCTACTCCCGCGGTGGTAGCCCGGTGCGCCGGGCGGTGCAGCGCGAAGAGCCTTCCCCGGGCCGACACGGCAGAGCCTCCGGGGCGGACGGCATGGGGGCCGGAGGGCCGCGGAGGGGCCGCGGCCCCGAGAAGCGGGGAGCGCGATGGCCACCGGTATCGCCGACCCCCGCCGGTTCGGGGCCTGGAACGGCTACGAGGGCCGGCGCCGGGCGGAGAGCGCCGAGCGCCACGAGGCGATGGTCGGCCGGATGAACCGGCCGCTGTTCGGCGCCGCCGCGATCGGACCGGACGACCGGGTGCCCGACATCGGGCGCCACCACCCGCCGCGCGGCCCTCAAGGCGCACCGCGGGCACGCCCTCGGGGCGGACCCGTCCGGACCGATGCCGGCCCGGGCCCGCGCGGCGGCCGAGGAGAGGGGCGTCGGCAGCGCCGCCTTCGAGCAGGGCGACGCCCAGGTGCCCCCGTTCCCGGAGGGCGCCTTCGCCGTGGCGATCAGCCGCGGCGGGGTTCGCCGACCCGGTGGCGGCGTTCGGCGACATCGGCCGGGTGCTGCGGCCGGCGGCCGGCTCGCCGCCACCGCCCCGGACGGCTCGGTCGGCACCGGCTCGGGCCGCGGCGGAGGGGACGCGGGCGCCGCACCGTTCCCGGACGTCTTCGCGATCATGGGGGGCACCTGCGGACCCCGCCGAGCGTGGCCGGTGCCGAGGCGGGGTCGGACGAGCAGGCCGACGCCTTCGCGCCGTCCACCCCGGGGCACTGGCGGAGATACCGGGCGGGGCGGGTTTCACACGGGTGCGCACCGTCCGGGTCGGCTACCGGGTGCTGCCCGGCAGGACCGCCGGGGGCGACGGACTTCCTCTCCGGCATGGGGCCGGTGCGGCACCGGTTCCGGGACCCGCCCCGGACGCCGAGTCCGCGGCGCGCGGCGGTGCGCGCGGCGCTCACCCCGCACGAGGGGCCGGGCGGGGTCCGCGAGCCCTCCTCCATGCCGCTGACCACCGCGGTACACGGCTGAGGGCCCGCGGCACGAGGGGGCGCGGCGCCCGCCGCCGTGCGGCCCGTGCCGGGTCCGCGGCGGTGCGGACGGTGCCGCCCCTCCGAAGACCGGGGCCGGCGGCGTGATCGGGCCGCAGCCGACCACTCGGCCGGACCGGCCGGAGAAGGGGGACCCCGGAGCCGGCCGGCGGCCCTTCAGCGCGGTGCCTCGGGGGGTTCCGCGGCCTTGCGTTCGGCGGCCTTCAGCAGGCGGAGCTGGCGCCGGGCCGCGGTCGGGCGGTCCGGGGCCGGGATGCGGTGCAGCGCCGCCCGCCTGCCGTGCCGGGTGGCCAGCTCCCGGGCGTCGGAGCGGTGCAGGTCGACCGCGGCGCCTTCGGCCTCCAGCGCGTTGCGCACCCGGCGGCGGTAGCCGGCGCGCACCACGAGGTAGACCAGGAGCGCGGAGGTGAAGACCACGGCGGTCTTGGCCACCGCGCCGGGCAGCGAGCTCAGCACCGGCGCGTTGAAGAAGCCGTGCAGCGCCATCGCGAACAGCACCAGCAGGCCGGCGGCCCAGGCGCGGCGCGGGCCGGGCCGCCACCGCGCCGCGGCCAGCAGGCCGACCGCGGTCCCGGCGATCGCGGTCATCGCCCAGTGCGAACCCGCCCCGGTCACCACGATGCGCAGCGCCAGCGAGACCAGGACCGAGACGCCGCCGGCGGTCGCCCCCTGCAGCACGACGGTGTTCAGCGCGTAGAGCGCGTTCTCCACCACCTGGAACCCCAGGCCGACCAGGGCGCCGAGGATGAAGCCGTCCACCGGTCCGCGCAGCGCGGAGGGAGCGGCGACCGCCAGGATCACCACCCCGGCCAGCTTGAGCAGCTCCTCGTTGAGCGGGGCGGTCAGCGACGGGCCCCAGGCGGTGCCGGCCGGCACGCCGAGCAGCACGTTCCACACCGACAGCAGGGCGTCGTTGGCGATCAGGGCCAGGCCGGTCGCGGCGGCCGCCCCCCAGAGCACCGCGGCGGCCGAAGAGGCCGCCCCCGGCGGGCGGACCGGGCGGATCCGGCGCAGCACCCAGACCCCGGCGGCGAGCATCACGGCGAGGGCGGCCACGGCCAGCAGCGCCTCGACCGGGAAGGCCCGGATCAGGCCGGCGGTCCGCACCGCGGTGGAGACCGCCCCCGCGACGCACAGCAGCGCGAAGACCGCGGCGGCGGCGAGCGAGGCGGTCACCGCGGGGCGCCGGCCCGGAGGGCGGGCCCCGGCTCCCGGCCGGTCCCGTGCCGCACGGAGCGCCGCGGGTGCGGGACGCCGGCCCGCTGCCCCCGTCCGGCTTCGTTGCTCCGCCGCTCTGGAGAGGCCTGGCTCATGACGCCCCCTCGCCGTTCTCGCCGAACGCCACCGTGTCGAACACCTGCTCCGCCTCTGCGAGCCGATCCGCGGGGGTGCCGGGGCCGGCCGCCAGCACCAGCTGCACGGCCACCTCGCCGCCGGGGGAGCGGAACACCGCGGCGCTCCCGGAGGCGGTGTCGCCGCGCATCGGGCCGGTGCGCCCCTCGGCCCCGTGCGCCGAGGTGATCGGCTGCGGTTCGCCCAGCCGGGCGGTCGGGTCGTCGACCCGGACGGTCCGGCGCAGCCCGTCCCAGAGCCGGTCGGGTGTGGCCGGCGTGGCCGGGCCCACCGTGGACAGCCGGAGCTCCACCGGGCCCCGGGCGAACAGGTAGTTCTCCCCGTCCCGGCTCTGCCCCTCGTGCAGCGACCAGCCCGGGCCGAGCTCGATGGAGGCGGGCGGCACGTGCCCGGCCCCGACCTGTACCGGGCGCCCCGGCGGGACGGGGACGGCGTCGGCCACCGCGGCGTCCACCGCGGGCCAGCCCGCGGTGAGCAGGGCGATCGCACCGAGGGCGACGCCGAGCGGCAGCCATCCGCCGCCGCGTCCGCGGGGTCCGTCGCCGTCCCGCTCCGCGCTGTGCCGAGCCATCGCTCCCCCCTCGCCGGTCCGGTGCGGCCGCCTCCCCCGCGCGCCTGCGGGGTCTCTGACCAGCAAAGCAGCGCGGTCCGGGGTGCGTCCGGGGGGAGCCCCGCCGACTTGGCGGACCTTTGCGCGGTTTTTCACGCGGGAGGAAGAGGGCCGCGCCGGAGGGCCGGGAACGCTCCGTGACCGTGGCGAGGATCACAGCGGGTGACGGGCGGTGTGTACCGATTCGGGCGCCCGCCGCCCGTGCCCGAATCCTTGGCGTGTCGTGCCACCGTGCACTCCGAGGTGCGCTTCTCATGGTCCTGAGCTGCCGAAAAGGCCGCCGGGACGGTGTCTTGGGCGTGCTCGTCGAAAGGTTCCGCGACGCGCCGACGAGTGTCGTTGACGCTCTCCGCCGGACCGGCTTACCTTCAATGTCGAAGCACCCGCGGCGCACCCTTCGCAACCCCCTGTCAACCGCCGTGGGCCGAGGAGCCGGAGGTTCGGCGTGGCGGTTACGAGCGGCAATCAGCGGGCCTCCTTCCCCGGGCAAGCAGCGGTACGGCGAGCGGGGGAGCAGGGTCTGCTGTGTGAAGAGGACGTGGTGGCGCTGCCCATGGACATCGGCTATCGCGGTCCCACGGCCTGCGCGGCGGCCGGCGTGACCTACCGCCAGCTCGACTACTGGGCGCGGACCCGGCTGGTCGGGCCGAGCGTGCTGCCCGAGCCCGGTGCCGCCTCCGTCCCGCTCTACAGCTTCCGCGACATCCTCATGCTCAAGGTGGTCAAGCGGCTGCTGGACACCGGGATCTCGCTGCAGCAGATCCGGACCGCGGTGGAGCACCTGCGCGGCCGGGACACCTCCGACCTGCCGCACATCACCCTGATGAGCGACGGGGTGAGCGTCTACGAGTGCACCTCGCCGGGCGAGGTCGTCGAGCTGATGCAGGGCGGCCAGGGCATGTTCGGCATCGCGCTGGGCCGGGTCTGGCGGGAGCTGGAGGGCTCCCTGGGGCAGCTGCCGGGCGAGCGGCTGGCCGAGCCGCTGCCGGACGAGCCGCACCCCGGCGACGAGCTGGCCCGGCGGCGCCGGGAGCGCCGGACGGGCTGACCGGCCCCGGCCCGGTCCTCCGCGGGGCGGGGCCGGGCATGCGCGGCGGAGCGGCATCGAGTACGGTCGGGAATCCGTCCACCGGGTCCGCCCGGGGCCGCGCGCCCGCGGGCACGCGGCGCCCCGGACCGCGTCCGTGCACGTGACATGGTGCACGAAACGGGCGATCCGGTGGATAATTGCAGGGAAAAGTTCATCACCGGCCGTTGATACCGCGCGGGAGAGACCCCGGCAGGGGCGCCGACGGGGCAATACTCCCCAGTAACCTCTCAGGCACCAGGGACCGCGCGGAGAAGGCCACTCTGAAGCTGCGGACGTGCGGTACGCGCCACGCCCGCACGGTCGCGCGGCCGGCACGGCAGCGAGCGACAGAGGGGGAGACACCGAGGAGAGCAGCCGCGTCCGCGGCCAATGCGACCAGGAGGTCTCCATGCCGGAGCAGCCGACCCCGAAACCCGCCGCAGCCGGGGCGCCGGCCCGTGAATTCGCCGACCGGCACATCGGCCCCGACCCCGCCGCGATCGCGGAGATGCTGAAGACGGTCGGATACGACTCCACCTCGGCTCTGATGGCGGCGGCGGTCCCGGAGTCCATCCTCACCGCCCCCGGCGCCCCCGCCCCGCTCGACCTGCCCGCCCCGGCGAGCGAGACCGAGGCCCTGGCCGAGCTGCGCGCCCTGGCCGACCGGAACACCGTGCGCACCTCGATGATCGGCCTCGGCTACTACGACACCGTCACGCCGCCGGTCATCCTGCGCAACATCATGGAGAACCCGGCCTGGTACACCGCCTACACGCCCTACCAGCCGGAGATCTCCCAGGGCCGGCTGGAGGCGCTGCTCAACTTCCAGACCATGGTCTCCGACCTGACCGGGCTGGCCGTCTCCGGCGCCTCGCTGCTGGACGAGGCCACCGCGGCCGCCGAGGCGATGACCCTGGCCCGGCGCGCCACCAAGGCCAAGACCGCCACCTTCGTGGTGGACGCCGACGTCTTCCCGCAGACGCTGGACGTGCTGCGCACCCGCGCCGAGCCGCTCGGCATCGAGATCGTCGTCGCCGACCTGGCCGAAGGGCTGCCCGAGGGCGAGGCGTTCGGCGTCCTCGTGCAGTACCCGGGCGCCTCCGGCGCGGTGCGCGACCCCAAGCCGGTCATCGACGCCGCGCACGAGGCCGGCGCGCTGGCCGTCGTCGCCGCCGACATCCTCGCGCTGACCGTGCTGCGCAGCCCGGGCGAGCTCGGCGCCGACATCGCGGTCGGCTCCACCCAGCGGTTCGGCGTCCCGATGGGCTTCGGCGGCCCGCACGCCGGCTACATGTCGGTCCGCGAGGGCCTGCAGCGCCAGATGCCCGGCCGTCTGGTCGGCGTCTCGGTGGACAACGCCGGCAGGCCCGCCTACCGGCTCGCCCTGCAGACCCGCGAGCAGCACATCCGCCGGGAGAAGGCGACCAGCAACATCTGCACCGCCCAGGTGCTGCTGGCGGTGATGGCCGGCATGTACGCGGTCTACCACGGCCCGTACGGGCTGCGCGAGATCGCCGAGCGGGTGCACGGGCACACCGCCCGGCTCGCCGAGGGGCTGCGCACCCGCGGCTTCCAGGTGCTGCACGACTCCTTCTTCGACACGCTGCGGGTCCGGGTGCCCGCCGGCGCCGAGGCCAAGGTCGAGGCGGCCGCCGCGCGCGGGGTGAACCTGCTCCGGGTGGACGCCGACACGGTCGGCATCAGCTGCGACGAGGCGACCACCGCCGCGCACGTCGCCGCCGTGCTCGCCGCGTTCTCCGGCAAGGACGCCGCCGAGCAGCCGCCCGCCCAGGGCCTGGCGGCGCTGCCGGAAGGGCTCCGCCGCGGCGTCGACTACCTCGAGCACGAGGTGTTCAACAGCCACCGCAGCGAGACCTCGCTGCTGCGCTACATGCGCCGGCTCTCCGACAAGGACCTCGCGCTGGACCGCAGCATGATCCCGCTGGGCTCGTGCACCATGAAGCTCAACGCCACCGCCGAGATGGAGTCGGTCACCTGGCCGGAGTTCTCCCGGCTGCACCCGCTGGCCCCGCTGGAGCAGGCGGCCGGCAGCGTCGCCCTCATCCGCGACCTGGAGAAGTGGCTGGCCGAGGTGACCGGCTACGACGCCGTCTCGCTGCAGCCCAACGCTGGCTCCCAGGGCGAGCTGGCCGGGCTGCTGGCGATCCGCGGCTACCACCGCAGCCGCGGCGAGGCCGGCCGCGACGTCTGCCTGATCCCCAGCTCCGCGCACGGCACCAACGCGGCCAGCGCGGTGATGGCCGGCATGCGGGTCGCCGTGGTCGCCTGCGACGACGGGGGCAACGTCGACCTGGACGACCTCCGCGCCAAGCTGGCCAAGCACGAGGGCTCGGTCGCCGCCATCATGGTCACCTACCCCTCCACGCACGGCGTCTACGAGGAGACCATCACCGAGGTCTGCCGCCTGGTGCACGAGGCCGGCGGCCAGGTCTACGTGGACGGCGCCAACTTCAACGCGCTGCTCGGCTGGGCCAAGCCCGGCAAGTTCGGCGCCGACGTCAGCCACCTCAACCTGCACAAGACGTTCTGCATCCCGCACGGCGGCGGCGGCCCCGGCGTCGGCCCGGTGGCGGTCCGCTCGCACCTGGCGGGCTTCCTGCCCAACCACCCGGGCCAGCCGGACGCCGGCCCGCACACCGGCGTCGGCCCGGTCTCCGCGGCGCCGTTCGGCTCGGCGGGCATCCTGCAGATCTCCTGGGCCTACATCCGGATGATGGGCGGGGACGGCCTGCGGGCGGCCACCGAGGCCGCGGTGCTCAGCGCCAACTACGTGGCCAAGCGGCTGGAGCCGTACTACCCGGTGCTCTACACCGGTTCGGGCGGGCTGGTCGCGCACGAGTGCATCATCGACGTCCGCGGCCTGGCCAAGCGGACCGGCATCACCAACGAGGACATCGCCAAGCGCCTGATCGACTACGGATTCCACGCGCCGACGATGTCCTTCCCGGTCGCCGGCACCCTGATGGTGGAGCCCACGGAGAGCGAGGACCTGGCCGAGCTCGACCGGTTCATCGACGCGATGATCGCGATCCGCGGCGAGATCGACCGGGTGGCCGAGGGCGGCTACGACGCCGAGGACAACCCGCTGAAGAACGCCCCGCACACCGCCGAGGCGCTCACCGCCGACGACTGGAAGCACGCCTACCCGCGCAGCGAGGGCGCCTACCCGGTGGCCCGGCTGCGCCAGGAGAAGTACTGGTCCCCGGTGGGCCGGATCGACCAGGCCTACGGCGACCGCAACCTGGTCTGCTCCTGCCCGCCGCCGGAGGCGTTCGAGGAGTAGGAGGCGCAGAGCTCCGGGCCCGCCGCACCCGCACGGTGCGGCGGGCCCGCGTGTTCACGGCGGAGGGGGAGGGGGTCGGGGCCGCGCGGCCTCCATCGTGGGAGCGTTCCCATTTTTTCCGGAACCCCCCTTGCGGGCGGATGGGGTGAACCGTAACGTTTCTTTCCGATTCGTTCGGTGACCCGGCGGACGCGCTCGGTCGCCGTACCCGCCGTGCGCCCCGACCCGGTTCGGAGGAACCCGCTACCCGGCCGAGCCCGGCGCGGCGCACCCGATCCACCCGCCAGACCGCCGGAGCGGCCCGGCCGCGACCGGCGGCAGTACCGATCGGAGCCCCCATGTCCCGAAGCACCCCGCTGCGCCCCGCCCGGCTGGCCGCCTCGGCGGTCGCGGCATCCGCCCTGGTCGCCCTGGGGTTCGCCGCCCCGCAGACCGCATCGGCCCAGCCGGCCGAACCCGCCGGGGGCGCCGCCGCCCCCGGCGACCTGGTCTGGTCCGACGAGTTCGACGGCGCCGCCGGCTCCGCGCCGGACCCGGCCAACTGGAACCACGAGCTCGGCGACCACGGCTGGGGTAACGGCGAGCTGCAGAACTACACCGACAGCCGGGAGAACTCCGCGCTGGACGGCGACGGCAACCTGGTCATCACCGCCCGCCAGGAGGCCGACGGCGGCTACACCTCGGCCCGGATGACCACCCAGGACAAGTTCGAGCAGGCCTACGGCCGGTTCGAGGCGCGCATCCAGATCCCGCGCGGCCAGGGCATCTGGCCGGCCTTCTGGATGCTGGGCGACAACTTCCCCGAGACGCCGTGGCCGGACTCCGGCGAGATCGACATCATGGAGAACGTCGGCCACGAGGAGAGCACGGTGCACGGCAGCGTGCACGGCCCCGGCTACTCCGGCGGCGAGGGCATCACCGGCTCCTACCCGCACCCCACCGGCGGGGCCTTCGCCGACGACTTCCACGTCTACGCGGTGGACTGGACCCCCGACTCCATCACCTGGTCGGTGGACGGCGTCGCCTACCAGACCATCACCCCCGCCGACCTCGGCGGCAACGAGTGGGTCTTCGACCACCCGTTCTTCATGATCCTCAACGTCGCGGTCGGCGGCCAATGGCCCGGCTACCCCGACGAGACCACCCGGTTCCCGCAGCAGATGGTGGTCGACTACGTCCGGGTCTACGAGGGCTGACCCGCGGTCCCGGCCTCGGCGCCGGCACCCCGCCCGGGGTGCCGGCGCCGGTTCGTATGAACGCGGTGGAATGCGGCGGGGTGCTGGTGCTGATTCGTGTGCATGCGGTGGAATGGGGATGAGGGAAACCCCGGAGGAATGTCGTCGAGCCGTGACAGGATGTGACCGTCAGATGCCCGATGACGAGGAGTCGAAGATGACGGCGCTCGCCACCGAAGCGGGGCGGGGGGATGTGCGGTCCGAGACGGCCGACCCCGCGGCGAAGCTGTTCCAGATCCTCGATGACCTGCCGGAGACAAAGCTCCTGCGGGCGGAGATCCTGGACGGGGAGACCATCACCTTGTCGCCCACCCCCAGCGGCCTGCACGGCCGGAACGTGCGCGTGCTGGAACGCGCCCTCGGTCCGCACCTTCCGAGCGGGACGGATTATGAGACCTACCTGGAGATCCGGTTGCCTGAAGCCGGGCGGGGGGTCGTGCCGGATTTCTTCGTCGCCCCGATGCAGATCCTCAAGACCAAGAACAGCTGGATCCCACCGGACGACGTCCTTCTCGTGGCCGAGGTCGTGTCACCGGGAAGCCGTACCGTGGACTGGGAGCTCAAGCCGGAGATCTACGCCAAGGCGATGATCGACCTGTACCTTCTGATCGACCCGGTCAAGGGGGACAGCACACTGTTCGCTCAGCCGGACGGGGAGCGCTTCGGGAGCGAGAGGCGGGAGATGTTCGGGGCGAAGATCGGACTGCCCGACCCGTTCAACATCCAGCTGGACACCTCGCAGTTTCTGCCTTACGAGTGATGGAGCGCCCGCAGACGCTCCGCTTTTCATGGCAAATCGGAAATCTACGACATAAAGGCCACTGTTTTCGCACCTCCTTCGAAGAAGCCGGTGCAACGTACGGAGCCGCTTAGTAGGAACCGTTAGTCTCCGAGGGACAGAGCATCCGCCGCGCGCGGCGGAATCCCCGCCCCCTCGGAGAGTTGCACGGGATGACAGCGACGACCGGAACCCCCGCCACCGGCGCCCCCGATGAGGAACCCGAATTCGCCGACCTCTGCGAACAGGCCCGCGACCTGGCGGAGAACGGGTATTTCGCGCGGGCGGCCCAGGTGTACGAGCAGGTGCTGGACGGCGGGTCGCGGGCGCACCGGGCGCGGGCCGCGATGGGGCTCGCGGTGGCCCGGCACGGCGAGGGGAAGGTGCGCGCGGCGCGCGAGGCGGCGCACGCCGCCATCGAGACCGGCCACCCGGAGTTCGCCCCGCGCGCCGCCTGCCACCTCGCCCTCTCCTACGAGGAGGAGGGGCTCGGCGAGGACGCCGAGCGGGCCTGGCGGTGGGCGCTGGACTCCGGGAACCGGCGCTACGCGGCCGCCGCCCACCACGGCCTGGCCCGGATCGCCGAGGACCGCGGCGACGCGGAGGCCGCCCGCGACCACTGGGAGGGGGCGCTGGACGGCGGCGCCGACACCGCGCCGGAGGCGGCCCGGGACTACGCCGAGCGGCTGCTGGCCCGCGGCGAGCCCGGCCGCGCGGAGGAGGCGGTCCACCGCGGCCTGGCCTTCGGCGAGGACCCGGGGCTGCGCCTGCTGCTGGGGGCGGTGCACGTGGAGCGGGCCATCGCCGAGTTCGGCGCGGTGGTCGAGGCCGCCGACCCGGGCGGCGGCGA
>Ga0079224_100007978_pt1 | contig 14285 bp, 10 predicted proteins | sample Stecom2015_FD_80414 | JGI IMG/M metagenome (GOLD analysis project Ga0079224, IMG submission 80414) | Agricultural soil microbial communities from Utah to study Nitrogen management - Steer compost 2015 | ecosystem: Environmental > Terrestrial > Soil > Agricultural land | place: USA: Utah...
AGATGGTCACCCGAAAATCCTACCAATGAAAACTACCGGACCCGTGGACAAGGCCCTATCGGCGTTCACTCATCCCGCGTAGTGGAAGACGGATCTTTCTTGCGGCTCAAGACGGTAGCGTTAAGCTACGCAATTCCTGCGAAGCAACTGGAGTGGTTGCGCTACTTCAACCACCTGAGCTTCAACGTCACATCCCAGAACCTATATACTTGGACCAACTATTCGGGGATGGATCCTGAAGTGTCTACGCGAAACCCGGTATTGACGCCTGGGTTTGACTTCTCTTCTTATCCTCAGGCAAGGACACTGGTGTTTGGTATCAAGGCTGAGTTTTAATTCAAAAATTTGCATCAAATGAAAGTAAAAATCAATATATTTCTGTTGCTTCTGATGTGGGAATTGACCTCCTGTGAAGATTACCTGCAAACTACTCCCACGGACTTTCTCGCCCCTGTCAATTACTATGAGACCGAAGAACAACTAAACTTCGCCCGGGCGGGCGTCTACCACATTTTGGGGGCCTCCGGCTTATATGGCTCCTGGGCTAACTATCTGCTCGGCTGGGAAGGCGATATAGGCTATATGAACCGGGCCAGCCTCACCGCCGGTCCCTGGAATTATAATTATTCGTCCGCGGATTCCTATAATGCCGGCTATTGGTCCAATCTCTTTACCGGGATCAACCGAGCCAATGTGCTCTTAGCCAATGTGGACAAGAACCCTGATATTCCAGAAGAATTTCGAAACAGGATCAGGGGTGAAATCACTTTTCTCAGAGGCTACTTTTATTTCCAATTGGTACGGTACTATGGTGGTGTTCCCATTTTCACCGAACCAACCACTTCAGTAGAAGACGTGGACGTCCCCCGGAACACCATTAGGGAGGTTTACGATCAGATTATAGCGGATATGACTGCTGCCGAACCTTTGGTAGCGGGAATCAGGGATCTCGGCTTTGGAGGTCAGATCAACAAGTCTGCTGTAAGAGGAATGCTTGCTAGGGTCAACCTCCATATGGCAGGAGAACCTTTAAAGGATCAAAACGGATATGCTGAAGCGAGTAAATGGGCCAAGATGGTGATTGATGATACAGAAGCGAATCACTCCCTAAATCCAAGCTATCCCAAGATCTTTATGAACTACGCCGCCGACCTGTATGACATCAACGAGAGCATCTGGGAAGTAGAATTCTGGGGCAACCGAACCGATCAATATGTAGAAACCACCAACAATGCCTGGATCAACGGTCCAGCATCAGTGGTCACTTCCGAAACAGGCCGTGCCGATTCTTATATGAGCATTACGGCCAAATTCTACAACAGCTTTGAACCGGGTGATTTAAGAAAGTGGTACTCAATAGCACATTTCTCTTATCTCCCCACCGGACCCAACGGTAACAAGACGCTTAATCCGCTTCCCACCACCGAACTTGCAAAATATAACCTCAGACCAGCCAAATGGAGAAGGGAATATGAGACCTTGTTGCCCAAAGCACCTACCACCACTCCCCAAAACGTACCTATCCTTCGGTATTCGGATGTGATACTGATGTATGCGGAGGCGGAAAATGAACTGAACAACGGTCCCACGGCTGAAGTCATTGAGTTAGTCAATCGCGTGCGGGAGAGGGCTTGGTCTAAAGGGATTAAAGAAATTACCGTTACTAGCGGGGGATCAGGATATACATCAAACCCCACCGTAACCTTTACCGGAGAGGGTGCGGAAGAAGCTTCGGCAACGGCAACTGTGGTGGACGGCATTGTCACATCAATTACCCTGGACCGTGACTCTACGGGAATCAAATTTTATCAAGAAGGAAACTACGTCTCCGCTCCTACCATTACCATATCCGATGAGGAAGGCACGGGAGCTACGGCAGTCGCAACCATCTATGGCCCTTCCGATGCCGCATTGAAGCCTGAGCATACGGCGTCAAAAGAGAGCTTCCTCCAATTCCTGCAGGAAGAGAGAATGCGCGAGTTTAACTTTGAAGGCCTAAGAAAGGCAGATCTGCTACGATGGGGTGTCTTTTTGGAAGTGATGGGGAACATGGGGAATACGGTTCAACAGGATGCGCCCGGGGTTTTCTATGCCGCCTACTATACCAATGTTACTGCTAAAGACCTTTTTTCGCCTATTCCGGTGAGCGAAACCAATGTCAATGAAGCCATGGTACAAAACCCAGGCTGGGATTAACCACTAAACGCTAAAACAATGAAATACTCCTATATTATTCTACTGCTAGGCTTATTGGTGACGGTTTCCTGTGAATTGGAAATTGAAACCCCAGATTTGCAGATCACCACCGATGCGAATACTTATCGGGTGGGTGAGGCAATCCAATTTAAAGTTCAAGGGAATGCGGACATGGTCGCTTTTTATTCCGGCGAACCTTCCAATCAATACGAGTTTAAAGAAGGCAGGGTCATCGATGTTTCTGGTCAGGGAGCGTTAATGGAATTTACCAGCGGCGTCACCGGAGGGACACAAGAAGACCAGCTAACGATTTTGGCCTCTTCGGATTTTGATGGCACCTATAATCTCCAAAGCGTGAACAACGCCTCTTGGATTGACATTACTGACCGGTTCACCCTAGGTACGTCAGCTACTTTCAGTCCTTCCTCCTTACAGGATATCAGTGACTTGTTTTCACCTGAGGATCCTATATTCATAGCCTTTAAATATGTTACCAAACCACAAGCAGAAAATGGGCTGGCTAAAAACTGGATGATCCAAAATTTTCAGATCAAGAGCCCCGTCACCTTTAATGATAACCCCTTGACTGTCGTTGATCAAATCAACGCCGCATTTCAGATTGTGGATTCTGAGCCTGAAAATGCACCGTCCAGATCCACCATCACCTCCACCAGGGTGTCGCTTTTGGGGAATGTCTATAAAGATCCCAATGACCCCATCTATGATCCGGAAAACCCCATCTACGATCCCGAAAATCCCATTTATGACCCGGAGAGCCACCTCTACGAGCCCAATGCGGTGCGGCCTGAATTTGTCCCTTATGATCCTTCCAGTCCTTACAATGATCCGCTGACAGAAACCTGGGCCATCAGTAAACCGATCCATATCGATCAAGTGGATTTGGGACCCGATTGGTCGACGGCGATCAAAGGAATTTCTAATTCCAAACTGGAAGAATACACCTATACATACAGCCAGCCGGGGACCTATACCGCTTATTTCATCGCCATCAATGCAACCATTGACGGTACCAAGGAAATTATTCAAAAATTTGAATTAACCATAGAACCTTAAGGGCGTCATAATGCAACATCAAAACAGGTCGAGATTAGGCAGAAGGAAATTTATGGGCCTTGCTTCCACCGCAGCCGCGGGATTAGTAAGCTGGAGCCATGCTCATTCTGTGGGGGCAGCGCAAACTATTAACCTTGCGCTGTCGCCTGATCAGGACATCAGCTGGCTGGAATTCCAAAATAAAATCTATGGTGCCAAACCTGATGATAAAGGTCCCATTGGAGGAGGTAAAGGATACGTTGACTCCTTTAAGCAAGCGGATTTTGAGGTGTATGATGTAGAAGGTCTATTGCAAGCATTATCTGAGGCCAGAGCAGGACAAGTCATCTATGTAAACGGCGACGTGGTGCTCGATCTCACCCCGCGGATCTACATCGAGCAGCTGGTGTTGGAAATTCCTCCGGGCGTCATACTGGCCAGCAACCGCGGCACCAATGGTTCTGCGGGAGCCCTCATTTGCTCCGACACATTAAATACCAAAGTAATGATGCGTGCATCGGGTCCCGGTGTTCGCATCACCGGTATTCGGCTTCAGGGTCCTAATCCTAAAAGACATATGGAGCATCATGCCCGCTCCTTTGGCCCGAATGGCTTGGGAAGGGAATATTACTACCGATTTCCGGTTTCAAGGGGAATTGAAGCTTCCTTTCCCATAGAAATAGATAACTGCGAGCTCTCTGCATTCTCCCAATGCGCGGTGTATCTCAAAGAGGGTACTGGACACCATATTCACCACAACTTCATCCATCAGTGCCAGTACAACGGCCTAGGCTATGGCGTCAGTCATAATACCTCTTTTTCTGTGATAGAGTATAACCTGTTTGATGAAAACAGACACTCCATTGCGGGAACAGGAGCCTCTGGAAGCGGCTACGTCGCGCGGCATAATGTAGAAGCAGGAATCTCCTTAAGCCACTGCTTCGACATGCATGGAGGCAGGGACAGAAAAGACGGAACTGAGATCGCAGGGACTTCGATTGAAATCTACAACAATACCTTCCGTGCGCCCCAAAGGGCCGTTGTCATTCGCGGAACCCCAGAAGAAAGATGTGATATCTATCAAAACTGGTTTGCCGCCCATCCAGACGTAGAGGCTGCGGTCAGGGGGATTTCAGAACGAACCGCCGCCAGAGATAATGTGTACGGAGTTTCTCCCCAAACTATAACCTAGAATGATATTTCCGTGCGGTTGCCATTCTTCCATTCCTAAACCACACCATTATGAACAAACATGTTTATTGGAAGGGAAAGCCAGAAGAGCCTGGTCAGGATGTTTGGCGGTGTACCGGCTATCACTCATTGTCACAGGATTTGATCATAGGACTAACGATGCGGATGGTGGATAGCAGACAGAGATCCTAGATCGATATAGACCAAGTGGCGGGGACAGCCCAAGGCGAATGGTCTCTCGAGAACCACATGCCTATCATCAGCGAAGTACCCGGTACCAAATAATTTACTCTAAACGTTGTGAGCAGCATGCAGGTAGGTGATAACGATGCCGTACTGATCAAGGAAAGCAACATGCTGATGGATAGTTCAGGACGTGCCATCTCTGATATGACCGTTTTTCTAGATCGCTTCGGACCTGAAAAATTCGCCTTTGGCAGCCACTCCCCCCTCCTCGATTATCTTACTGGTCTGTTACGCATTGAATCCCTGGGTATTGAGGAAGCAGACGAGGACATTAAACAAATGCTTCGGTGGGGTAGTACTTTACAAATGCTCCGCCCTCTTAAAAAAAATGATCATTAGAATTCCTACTACCATGAAAAAAGATCAAAGCAGACGAAAATTCATTTCCCAGCTTTCCACGGGCACTTTAGCTCTTTCGGCAACTACTTCCGTACCGGTCTTCGGCACCATCCTCTCGCATAAAAATGACCAGCTGGCCATTCTGGGCGGTACACCGATCAGGACAGCTGGACGTATCGGCCCATCTTGGCCATATATTGATGAACGAATGATAGAGGCCATGGTCAAAACCACCAAAAGTGGCATTTGGAGCAGAATCCAATCCAGCAACAGCCAGGTCTCGCAGTTGGAAAAAGAATTTGCGAAACAAATTGGGGCGGGTTACTGTGTGGGTACCGGATCGGGCACACAGGCGTTGAGTACTTGCGTGGAAGCCATGGGGATAGGCCCGGGAGATGAAGTGATTACCTCTCCCTACACCGACATGGGTACCATTTCTTCCATTCTTACCAGCCGAGCATTGCCCGTCATGGTAGACCTGGATCTTGAATCCTACCAATTGGATCCTGACGAAGTAGAGAAGAAAGTCAACAAAAATACCAAAGCCATTATGCCGGTCCACATCATGGGGCTACCAGCGAATATGGAGCGCATCATGGCGATTGCAAAAAAACATGGGCTAAAAGTCATTGAAGATTCTTGCCAAGCTCCTTTCGCCCGATACCAGGGACAGGCCATTGGGACTATCGGTGATTTGGGTTGCTTTAGCTTTCAGGCGAGCAAAGCCATCGCCTGTGGTGAAGGAGGTGCGGTGGTCGGTAAAGACGAAGCCCTGATGGAGCGCTGTTTTACCGTTCAAAATCGGGGAGCATCCCGACAAGGGAAAAACGAAACTATTGGACCCAAATATCGGATGACGGAATTTGAGGGGACATTGCTATTAAACCAGTTGCCGGGTGCCAAAGAACGATTTCTGAAAAGAAATGAAAATGCAAATTACCTTACTTCCCAGCTAAAGGACTTCCCCGGACTGGTTCCCCAAAAAAAGTATCCGGGCACCGAAAGCGGCTCTTACTATCACTACGCCTGGTCTTACCACAAGGAACACTTCAATGGGGTGGACAGAGCGGTCTTTTTGAAGGCCATGGCAGCGGAAGGTGTAAGCGTGGGGTCTTATATAAAAAACGGCCTCCACCGTGAGCCTTGGGTAGACCATATATTAAGCTTAAACGAATACAAAGCCCTGTATACGGCTGATAGGATTAAGGATTATAAAAGTGAACTGCACCTCCCTAACTGCGACAGAATATGCAACGAAACGTTGGTTTCTTTCTGGGGATCAGGCAGTCTTTTGGGCACTACCGAGGAAATGGATCAAATCATTGCCGCGGTTATGAAAATCTATGATAATAGGAATCAACTAAAAAAGGTTTCCTAAAGGTTATGAACAAACAACAATTCCAACAGGATGAAAAAAATAGCTAGAAGAACTTTTTTCGTTCCTCGCTCAAAGCAGCGGCACTGGCCTCACTCCCCCTCCCGCTGTCTGCGGAAGCTGAAAAGAGCTTGAATGTTCGTGATCACCCTGACGCTCCCGCCATTGTAGACACCAACGTGAATCTATTCCAATGGCCTTTCAGGCGGCTTAAGTACAGCCGTAGCGAAGACCTAATGGCAAAACTCAAGACCCATCAGATCAAGGAAGCCTGGGCCGGTAGTTTCGAGGCATTGTTCCACAAAGACATTGATAGTGTCAATCAAAGGCTTACCGAGGAGTGTGAAAAAGTAGGAAAAAGATTCTTTCGACCCTTCGGTACGGTCAATCTTGCTTGGCCGGATTGGATGGAAGACCTCCGCCGTTGCCACGAGCACTATCGGATGGCTGGGATACGGATTTATCCCAGCTATCAAACCTTTGACCTGGATCATCCGGAGTTCCCACAGCTTCTTCAGGAAATCGCCAAGCGCGGCTTGATTTTGCAAATTGTGGGGGATATGGAAGATTCGCGCAACCATCATCCTATCGTGTCTACCCGAGATGTAAATATGGAAGCCCTGCTTGACGCCGCCAAAAAAGTACCCGCTGATAAAATCCAGCTGCTCTACTGGAATCACCGGGTCAATAACAACCTGATGACCAGAATCATCCGAGAAAGCCGGATCCTGTTTGACACTACGCGCGTAGAAACCAGCGGCGGTCTGGAAAAGATGATACGCGGGCACCTTTGGAATGGAAACGCTACGCCAGTACCCGTGGAGCGAATTCTCTTCGGTTCGCATGCCCCCTATTTCCCCGTGGAAGCTAACTTGTTAAAGCTGATAGAGTCTCCCTTGACTTTAGCTCAGGCAACTTCCATCATGAACGGGAACGCCCAACAACTCATCAAAACCGTCTCATAACTTGTTAGTAATGAAATTAACCCCTGAACCCTTTGCTATCAATCCAAAAAATTACGGCTTACCAAACCTTGAAGAACTAAAAGCTTTCCGCATTTGGGATTCCCATTACCACGGGTTTTACACCGGGGGTGACCCTATACAGCAGCATTGGGATATGCTTTATTATGTGCAGCGCATGGGCATCGAAAGGATCATTTCGGTCGATATTGGCGGGACTTTACAGGATCCCTTGGATCCTAAGCCGCATGACCAAATACAGTGGGATATTTTGGAAAAAGACAAAAAGCTTATCTCTGGCATTATTCCTATCGACCCGGGCTTCCCGGAAGAGAGCTGTGCAAAGATGGAAAAGTGGATTGAAAACGGCGCCTGCATAGGTATCAAATATGTGGGCGGAAACAAGCGCGGCATCACCTGTGATCACCCGAACAATGATACCATCATCCGCTATGCAAAAGAACTCAACGCTGCAATCTACATCCACACTTGGATGAAGGTGGGCGGAATCCCAAGAATGCCCGGGGGAGGCAATTTAGCAGGGGAGTCTACCCCTTTGCATGTGGCTGCTCTTGCCCGGCGTTTTCCCGATGTTCAGATGATCTGCGGACATGCAGGCGGGGAATGGGAACTCGCCGCCAAGGCGGTAAGGCCTTTTGAGAACGTTCTTTTTGAATTTAGCGGTGCGGATCCCCACTCCGGCTCGGTGGACTATGCGGTCAACCTCTTAGGTGCGGACCGGATTGTGTGGGGCGGCCATGGCCCCAGCCGTGCCTATGCCACCGAACTGTCTAAGGTACTGGATGCGGACCTCTCGCACGAAGAGAGGCTAAAGATTTTCGGCAAAAATTATCGGAGGCTCACTAAGAACATCTTTCAACAAAAAGGAACGGAAATTTCTCTTTAGCCGCAGGAGGCCTTCGATTTAGAATAACATCTTGCGAAGCTATATAACACATGCGATGAACATTGACGTGAAAGAAAGCTTCTGAAAAGGGACCCCGGATGAATTATATACCTGAGTCGTCATCTACAAGGGCAAGCCCAAGTATTGCGATTTGCTGCCCCACAAGAACGCGGCGTTTACCCCAATGTCTCTACTTATCCGGGTCCTGGATTTATCATGTATGGCGTGATGTACGTGTCCAATGGCGAAAAATTGCCGCCGGCATCAGAGAATGAGAACATTTTCCCGAATAGAAGAAAAAATGGAACGCCCGAAGCCGACCACGCTGCGGGTTCCGCTTCAGCCGTGCCGGAATTCCAACCGCTAGTTGGACACCCATGGCTGGCTTGGAGACAAAAGCAAAAATAAGCTAATTGATCTACAGCAAGTTCAGCTACAATCAGTCCAGCTGTCAGAAGATAGAAAATCGGTGGACTTAGAACTGGAAGAGCTAAAACCGGCCATGTATACGAATAAAAACTGGCTCAAATTTTAGAAGGAGGGGGCCTGCCACCGGCTAACCCGCTTACACTGAACTAGCTGATCTCATAAAAGGGCGTCGGAAGCCCTGCGCCCGGTCACGGAGCGCACAAGAACCAGCAGTGGTTAGGCATCAATATTGCCTACATTCTGTTGAAAATAATCACTAGCACCATGAACAAAAAAGAAAAAGACCACAAAAAATACGAGGAAGAAACGAAAAATCTAAAAAGCGCGGAAGAACTGGCCAAAGAAGCCCAATTGACCAAAGAAGATCAAGAAGCCCTGGGGCCAAGAGACCTCAGTCTGGACGGGGGGGACGATGAGCAATTGCTCGATAGGGTGGATCCGGTAGATTTTGAGGGAACAGAATTGGATATCCCCGGAAGAAATCTCGATGATGACCAAGAAGACCGTGGAAATGAAGATGAAGAAAACAACCACTACAGTCTTGGCAGCGATGACAATGATCAGTTGGAACGCGGGGAACCTTAATGCTGCTTATAACCGCCTCAATTAAGAGGCGGTTATTTATTTCTGGTAAGCGGCGGTTGTTTATTATGGTTGCCCCTTTAGCACAATGCCCCTTTTTATCCTTGATCATCATAATATTATTTTTTATTATTTCCTGGCATCTCTTGTGGTAATAAAAATAAAAATCCATAAGTTTAAGGTACGTACACGAAAACAGCAAACGAGGTTGTTTACGTACCCAAAACTATTTCCTGACCTTTAACCCTCACTTCTATGGATTCCCAGCATTCTATCCCATTTCCACCGAGATTACACCGGATAGGATTCATCCTATTTTTCTCGTGGTTCCTAATTTCGGGAGCACACGCCCTTGCCCAAGCTGTGACAGGAACCGTCACGGATGCCGAAACGGGGGAATCACTTCTCGGCGTAAACATCCTTATCAAAGGAACGACCACCGGAACTACATCTGACATTGATGGAAGATATAGTCTCCCCGTTCATGGGCAGCAATCTGTCTTGGTCTTCTCATTTGTCGGTTATAACAGCCAAGAAGTCGCGGTAGGAAATCGGACCCAGATCAATGTCAGCCTTGAGCCAGATCTTTCTGAGCTTAACGAAGTGGTAGTAGTCGGATATGGAACCGTCAAAAAAAGCTCCGTTACCTCTGCCATTTCTAAAATAGAAAATGACAAACTGGATCAAATTCCCGCCGGAAGGCCCGAAACCGCCCTTGTCGGACGCATGGCGGGTGTAAATATCTCTACCAACCGGAGCACGCCTGGTGCTGCGCCAATTATAAGGATCAGGGGCGCGGGATCCATTTCCGCGAGCAACGACCCGCTTGTGGTGATCGACGGGTTTGCGGGGGGTAGCCTTAGCAATGTCAATATGAATGATGTAGAATCGATTGAAGTCCTGAAGGACGCCTCATCAGCGGCTATTTATGGCTCAAGAGGTGCCGGAGGGGTAATTATTGTGACTACTAAGAAAGGCAAGTCCGGAAAAGCACAACTTAGCATCAACTCCTATGTCGGGACCTCCAACGCCATCACTTACGATGATTGGATCTATGGCCAGGAATTTTACGATTATCAGGTAAGATACAAAAACAGGGATTTTGTAAGAGAAGGGGGTGACCCAACCATTCCGATGTGGGGAGACGATCGCCGCCCCGCCACCTATCGCGTCAATCCGGTGATTAAAGAAGGGAACTACAACTGGGAAGACATCCTTTTAAATCCCGCTCCGATGCAAAATTACAATGTGTCGGTTTCCGGAGGGAATGAACACGTCACATACTACCTGTCCGGAACTATAAAAGATGAGCAAGGCACGCTTCTAAACACCTGGTATAAAAATTACGCCCTGCGCGCCAATGTGGAGGCTAAAATCAACAAGGTGCTAAGCGCCGGATTGGCGATGAGCCCCAATTTCTCCCGACGCCGCACCTCTCCCTTGACCATGGAGGCCATCATCAAAACCTCGCCTTTTGTTTCTCCCGAGAAAAACCCGGATGGCAGCTATCCCCGACCCTTGGATTATTGGGGCACCTCCGTCTCTGCTCAAGTCAGTCCACTAGCCTCTCTATATGGTACGCACAACTACTCGGAATCCATGAACAACATTGGAGAAGTATATGTAGGACTGAACCTGATGGAGGGACTGACACTCCGGTCTTCTCTTGGCACCAACATCACTTACACTACAAGGGAGAACTACTCGGCAGCCGAAGCATCCACAAACGGGCTGACTTCAGGCTCGGCTATAGATGAGAGAGGCATCAATCTGATCAACGAAAACGTGTTAAGTTACACCAAAGACTTCAATGCCGGTCACAGCATCAATGCCATCTTAGGCGCCTCCTATCAAAAACACGGCTCCCGGTACTCTCTCATGACGGCCGTTCCGGGGAGCTTTGGAAATAGAATTATCCGGACCCTAAACAATGCCATTATTAACCCGGCGAGCACCAGGACCACTAAATCCCAATGGGGACTCTCCTCCTATTTTGCTAGAGTAAATTATGGGTATAAGGAGAAATACCTCCTGTCCGCCTCCTTTAGGACCGACGGAAGTTCTAGGTTCGGACCTGACAACCGGTGGGGCTATTTCCCCTCAGCCTCCGTAGCCTGGAGAGTATCCGAAGAAGGATTCTTTCAAGAGGTTCCATTAATTAGCGAACTGAAACTCAGATCCAGTTACGGAGTCACTGGCAACTTCAACATCGAGGACTTCCAATATTTGGGCACGATAGCGGACACCTACTATTCACCGGATGGCACCGTGGTCAAGGGACAAGCCCAATCCACCTTCGGCAACCCGGCACTGAAATGGGAAAGAACAGAAAGTATCGATTTTGGGGTAGAACTGGGTTTATTCAACAACCGTGTCAATGTGGTCTTTGACTATTATACCAAAAGAACCAATGACCTCTTATACAACGTCTCCATACCTGCCATCTCCGGCTTCACCAACACCATCGTCAATGTCGGTGATATCAGTAACAAAGGGATAGAATTGGAGTTAAATACCCACAATATTGAAGGGGCCTTCAATTGGAGTACTTCTTTTAATCTGACAAAAAACAAAAATGAGGTAGTCGACCTCGGGGGAGTAGACGAAGTGATCAATACCCATAGCCGGGGTATGAGCTGGCTATTGCGGGTCGGTGAGCCCATGTTCTCCTATTACGGCTATAAATTGATCGGCGTATTGCAGAATGCCGAAGATGTGGCCAACTCTCCTACCCTGCCGGGATCTACGCCAGGAAACGCCAAATACCAGGACACCAACAACGATGGTGTCATCACACCGGAAGACAGGGTGATTCTGGGCAATTTCCAGCCAAAACTGCTACTGGGAATGGTGAATGATTTTTCTTGGAAGGAATTTGACCTCAGCTTCACCTTGCAAGCTTCATTAGGCGCCAAGATGTACAATCTCGAAAACCTCTACTATGAAGGCCCTACGGTAAGCGCCATGAGAAGGCCATTGATCGAGAACCAATGGTGGTCCGAACAGGAGCCGGGAGATGGCATGTCACCGTCCACTGCGTTAAGCGCACTGGCCTATGTCGCCAATAGTGATTATTATCTGGAAGACGCCTCCTTCCTTGCATTAAGAAATATTAATCTGGGTTATACCTTACCTCCCCATTTCTTAGCTAAACTGAAGATGAGCAATTGCAGGATATACATCTCTGGAAGTAATCTGCTGCTGGTCACTGCCAAGGAGTTTAATGGATATAATCCAGAAGGCTATACAGGCGGAGAAATCGACGGGATCAGCAGTATGCCAGGCTTTAACAACGGGACAGAACCGATCAACCGCACCTATGCCATAGGCTTGAACCTGAATTTTTAAAAGATAAAGTTGAAAAAGATGAAAAATTATATCTATAGTTTATCTATCCTTCTGGCATCAAGTATGGCCTTATCCGGCTGTAATGATCTTATTCTTGATCTTACGCCGCAATCTGTTTTGACAGAAGCAGACTTTTACAAAACCGCCCAGGATATGGACGGGGCGGTACTAGGGATCTACAGCAGCTACCAAGCCAGAAAACCCCGGGATTGGGCAGTGTTGGAAATGCCTACCGACAACATTCACCGCACCGGCTATTTCAACATCGGGGGCTTGGATGAATTGAACAACCTCGCATTTTCTCCTGAAAACCCGCTATTTGCAAGTTTTTGGGAGAACTCCTATAACGGAATATTTCGGGCCAATGCCGTGCTGACTTATCTGGATAATCCTACAGACTATGCTGCCGGGGAAAAAGATCAACTGGAGGGAGAGGCCAAGTTTATGAGAGCCTTGTATTATTTCGACTTGGTGAGGATGTTTGGTGGCGTACCGCAAGTGACCACCTTGCTTAGCATCGACGAGTCCAAAAACACCCCGAGAGCCTCCCGAGAACAAATTTACAGCCTGATCATCCAGGAATTGAACGATGCCCTGTCCAAGCTTCCCGAACCCTCCCAACAAGCAACAGGAAGGGCACATAAAGCAGCCGCATCTGCACTGCTGGCCAAGGTCTATGTTTATTTGGAGGAATGGACCAATGCAAAGACTTCACTGGATGCCGTCGAAACTTACGGTTATCAATTGGTGGACGATTTCGCCCAGCTCTGGAGCCTTTCTAATGAAGACAACGAAGAAACCATATTTGCGATTAAATATACCGAAAATACCAATGGCCATGTCTTGTCTACGGACTTCCTCCCCTATTTTGGAGTGACAGGAATTTCCACCCGGGGAAGCGAGAATGTGTTCCCCTCTTGGAGTCTTCACAAAAAGTACAAAGAAAACGATTCGAGAAAAGAAGTGACCATCACTGAATACTGGAAATCCCCAGGCAGTCCCGCTGCCGAACCGGCGATCTGGTATCCCTACGTGAGTAAGTTTGCCGTCCCCCATCCACCTAACAGTTCGGGTCTTGACCTTCCGGTATTGAGGTACGCCGATATGCTCCTGTTGCAGGCAGAAGTGCTTTATCGACTTAACCAGCCAGAGGCAGCTTTGACCGCGATCAACCGGGTAAGGGAAAGGGCATTTGGAGACTCATCCGAAAACTATACCTTGAATGATATCTCCAGTCTTGAAACCTTTATGGATAAATTACTGGACGAAAGGCAAATGGAACTGGCATTGGAAAATGAAAGGTGGTTTGACCTGGTCCGAACAGATCGGTTTATGACCGTATTGAAGCAGGTAGAAAGGTATTATAATATCACCGATCAAGAGGCACAGGTGGTCACCCTCAACCCTCAGCCGCACCACAAATTATTCCCGATCCCCCAGCATCAGATGGAGCAGGCTCCTGGAGTCCTGACCCAAAATGAAGGCTACTAGAACTGATTGAACAGAAAATTGACGCTATGAATCGAAGAAAGTTTTTTACGCGCGCAGCGGCTTCGGCCTCGGCGCTGGCCATAGGGACTTATTTGCCTGGTTTTTCCCAAAAACCTGAAAAACCACAACCCCTTGAAGGGAATGTTATGAAGGAGGTTTTGAAGTA
>Ga0079224_100007980_pt1 | contig 14285 bp, 11 predicted proteins | sample Stecom2015_FD_80414 | JGI IMG/M metagenome (GOLD analysis project Ga0079224, IMG submission 80414) | Agricultural soil microbial communities from Utah to study Nitrogen management - Steer compost 2015 | ecosystem: Environmental > Terrestrial > Soil > Agricultural land | place: USA: Utah...
TAACTAATGTCAGACATTAACGAAATAAACGGTGAACAATTAACAGCTTCGGATCCTCGTGTCGAAGTGATAGAATACAAGCCAAAGGATTTTGCAACAGACCAGGACGTAAGATGGTGTCCGGGATGCGGTGACTATTCCATACTCGCTCAGATGCAGAGAGTGCTTCCATCTATGGGCATAAAACGCGAAGAAATTGTTTTCATTGCGGGTATAGGTTGTTCGAGCCGCTTTCCATATTACATGAATACCTACGGTTTCCATACAATTCACGGTAGAGCGACCGCGATAGCAACAGGTGTAAAGGTGGCTAACCCCGAACTCTCTGTATGGATAGCAGCAGGGGACGGTGACCTGCTAAGTATCGGAGGCAATCACTTTATTCACATGCTCAGAAGAAATCCCGATGTTAATCTTCTCCTCTTTAATAACAGGATATACGGTCTGACAAAGGGGCAGTACTCTCCTACGTCGGAGAGAGGAAAGATAACAGGTTCAACTCCGTTCGGTTCTCTTGACGATCCCATTAACCCTATCTCACTGGCTCTGGGAGCAGACGGATCATTCATAGCGCGTACAATGGACAGGGATCCAAAACATCTGCAGGAAATGCTTATACGGAGCCATAAACATAAAGGTACTTCCTTCCTCGAGATATTTCAGAATTGTAATATCTACAATGACGGAGCATTTTTCCTTTACACCGAGAAGGACACAAAGGAAGATAATGTGGTATTCCTTGAACACGGTAAGCCCCTCATTTTCGGAAAAGAAAAAAACAAAGGCATCAGGCTCGATGGTTTCACACCGCAGGTGGTGGAGCTCGGAGCTGAGTGGTCTGACAATGACCTGATGATACACGACGAAAAGTCCAAGGACAAAGCATTCCTTCTGTCGAGGTTTGATGAATTCGAAGGGCTTCCCGCACCGGTGGGAGTATTCCTGGATATAGAAAAGCCGATATATGATGACCTTGTATATGAGCAGATAGATGCAGTGAAGCAGAAAAGAGGTGAAGGAAACCTCGATGAGCTTCTTAAAGGTACGCAGACCTGGGAAGTAAAGTAATTACACCCTCAGCTTTCCTCTAAACGCTCTCGAACCATAATAAGATTCAGCTCCATTATGATATGTAAAGACCGTATTGAAACGCCGGTCACAGAATATAGCTCCACCGAGTTTTCGGATTTCGTCAGGGGTTTTCACCCAGCTGGAAGTTTTCAGATCGAATTCGCCAAGAGTTTGCAGTCCCCGGTACTCTTCTTCCGTTAATATTTCTACACCCATCTCGTTTGCAAAGTCCAGGGCATTATTTTTAGGTTTGTGTTCCTTGCGGGAGTCAAGAGCTTTTCGGTCGTAGCAAAAGCTTCTGCGTCCTTTGGGGCTTTCAGGAGAGCAGTCGTAAAAAATAAATTCATTTTTCTTTTTGTCATAGCCGATGACATCCGGTTCACCACCGGTGTTTTCCATTTCATTCAGCGACCATAGTTTAGCCGGGTTAGCTTCCAGCTTTGCCTGTAACTTATCCCATTTGATTCCCTTGTGGCGGTTCATATTATTTTCGAAACGCTCTTTAAGGATATTGAGGAATTTTTCCTGTTCCTTAGGTGATAAACTTTTTTTACTTTTAGCCATTTTAAAATTTATTTTTTCTTTATGGATTTATTTACCATCTTATCTAATACTTTCATATCGATATCCTCTAATTTTTTTATATACAGACATCCTTTACCTGTTTTAAATTTCCCGAGTTTCTTTAGATCATCGGCAGCCTTGCTAATGTCAGTTGTCAGGTATAGTGTCAGGTTTGCTTTGCGCGGAGAGAAACCGATATTGAACCATTCTACCTCTCTGCCTGTCGCAGGGCTTTTGTATATGCTGTTTCCGAAGCCGATTATTGAGGAACCCCACATTTTAGGTTTACTGCCTGATGCCTTTTGCATCATTTTGAGTATGGTTTGACTGTCTTTGCGCTTTTGTTCGTCATCAACGCTATTGATGAAGTCTTTAACGCTGGCTTTATTTTCTTTGGTTTTAATTTCTACGAGTTTTGCCATATAATATTGAATTTATTTCTTCTTTGAGGATCTACTGATCATTTTCTCCAAAACCTTTAAATCTATATCTTCAAGTTTATTTATATAAAGGCAGGACTTGCCGGTTTTATGTTTCCCTAACTTTTTTAGATCACCGTCTGGTTTATCGATATACAATGTTAAGCTGGAGTTCCTTGGAGAAAATCCAATGTCAAAACACTCTACTTCTCTATCTGTCATAGGACTTTTATAAATCTTTTTCCCGAATCCTATTATGGAAGGACCCCACATTTTGGGTGTACTTCCGTATGCCTTTTGCATCATTTTAAGGATTGTTTTAGCATCGTTACGTTTCTGTTCGCTCTCAACGCTTTCAATGAAATCCTTAACACTTGCTTTGGTTGGCTTGGTTTTTATCTCCGTTAGTTTAGCCATAGACGGATTTTTAAATTTTAAAATAAAAATAAAGTTCTTTAGCGAAAATTAACAGTCTATTATGAAAAAAGCCGCTTCAAGGAGGTCCTCGGAGCGGCTTTGAAATTGTAGGATTTAAGTTATTTCCACGGCATATCCGGGTAAATGACCTTTGCCAGTCCGGTGAATATTTTATCCGAAACTCCACCCTGTCTGCCGAACATATTTACATTGAGTATAAAGAGGGCATTCTTTTCTTCATTATAGTACATACTGGTATTAAAGCCGGTTATACCTCCATTATGTCCAGAAAAACCCACAAAGTCAAGTATTCCCAGCCCATACTTCATAAAATCCATCACATAGGTTGGTACCAGTTTCATTCTTTCAGCCTGCATTGTATCGCTGAGAAGCGTGCCATCGCTTAAGGCTTTAGACCATATTGTGAGGTCATTAATATTTGATATCATGCATCCAGCGGAGCCTGTTATGGAGGGCTCCATTATTGTTACGTCCTTTACTTCACCGGTAGAAGTGTCCCTCATATAGCCGTGAGCATGGGGTGAGGGCATATTTGGCGAAGTTCGTACTTCGGTATTCGTGAGGTTCAGTTTTTTTATTATCCTCTCTGTTATTTCACTTTCCCAGGAATTATTAGTAACTTTCTTTATGATCATTCCAAGAAGCAGATAATTGATATTTGAGTAATTCCATTTACCCTGTTCTCCCGGTGAAAATACCGGTGGAAGCTTTATTGATATCTCGAGGATCTGCTCGTCAGTGAATTTTCTGTCACCATTACCAACGTGAAAAAAAGCGCTGTCGAGCACCGGCGCATCGAGGAAATCTCCCAGTCCGCTCGTCATATCGAGGAGCATTCTCATTGTAATGTCCTTTGCATTTGGCACCTGGGGGAAATACTTATCCAGCTTGTCATTTAATGCCACTTTGCCTTCATCACATAGCTGAAGGAAGACAGTCGCAGTGAATGTTTTAGTAATGCTTCCAATGCGGATGCTCTGATCCATTGTCCTCGGGTTATCTTTTCCCAGCTCAGATGTTCCCTTCGAAAAGGTATATTCTCCTTTGCCGGGTATCCAAATTCCACCGATGATGCCGGGGATGCTGTCAGTCATCATTGCATGATTAAGCACCGAATCCAGCCTTTTAATGGTCTCATCAGGAAATTGCTCTCCCGTTGACTGAGTACCGGTAGTTTTAGTTGTGTCCTTACCTGTAGTAACATCTGTTTTCTCACCGCATCCGTAGAATGAAATGATCGTTAAAATTAGCAATACTTTTAAAAATTTCATATCGAATTATTTTAAGGGTTATTAAAAACCCGATTCTCACCGGCAAAGCTAAACTACTATCGTGAAGAAACTTTCTTTATTTAGTATGCTGGGGTATAGGAAATCCTGTGTTATCCGGATAGATTGCCTTCACCAGTTGTGTATAAATCTTATCGGAAGCTCCTCCGTCAAGATACATATTAACACTTATAATGAAGAGAGCATCCTTTTCGAGGGAACGGTACATACTGGTATTAAAACCAGGGATACCTCCGTTATGACCCCAAAATCCGTCTACATTGAGCATTCCCAGTCCATATGATAATTTATCTGTTACAAAAGTCGGTACAAATTTCACTCTCTCAGCCTGCATAGTATCACTAAGCAGAGTTCCTTCTGTAAGAGCTTTAGCCCAGATCTGCAGGTCAGGAATATTCGATATCATATTACCCGCGGAACCTGTAAAGGAAGGATCTACTTCTGTTACATTCATTACTTTTCCGGTACTGTCCCTAATATATCCTGAAGTAAAAGGAGCGGGAATTTCAGGAGTTGTAGGACAGAGGGTATTCTTCATTCCAAGTTTATCGATTATTCTGGTTGTTACTTCCTTATACCATTCATTGCCTGTGATCTTATGAATGAGCATTCCAAGAATAAAGTAATTTGTATTGGAATACTTCCACTTTCCTTTTTCACCGGGTAAAAATTCTACCGGTTGTTTTATCGCGATAGAATAAAGTTCTTCATCAGTAAATTTAACAGTCAAGCTGTCGCTTAGTTTATCATCAATTTCCTTTGCCTGCAGATAATCTCCGAGTCCACTGGTCATATCCAGGAGCATCCTTATGGTGATGTCTTTTGCGTTTGGTGTTTCCGGGAAGTATTTGTCGAGCTTATCGTTGAGCGTGAGCTTGCCCTCATCGCAAAGCATAAGGACTACGGTAGCTGTAAAGGTCTTTGTGACACTTCCAATTCTAAAATGGTCTGTAAGGTTACGCTCAACACCTGTTTCGCGGTTTGATACGCCCTTTGCGAAAGTATATTCGCCCATCGAAGGGATCCAGATACCGCCTGTAACACTCGGGATACTGTCATTTATCATTGCAGCATTAAGTATGGAATCTAATTTTGCGATGATCTCGGGGGAAAATTGTTTCCCGGTTTCTGTGGTTATGCCGGTGCTGTCTTTTTTGTCGGTCGTGACGTTATTTTTTTCACCGCACGCAGAAAAGATCAATGTGGAAAAGAATACAAACATTAATAAGCAGGATGCTTTGACTTTCATTGGTGTTATTTAAAGTTTGTGATGAATTTTACAGGTCCCCCGGAAATGCGTGTAATACAAAATTAGCAAATTAACCCGATAAATGATACATTGAATTCACTTGTAAAAAAAAGCTGTTTATTTTATTCTTTTCATAATGATAATCTAATTAAGACATATGAAAAGATTTTTAATATTCTTATTGCTTGTTGGCTCTCAAAATGTATTTGGACAGGGATATCTGAATTTCCCCTTGGATACTCTTGCGCTTGACAGTTTTTATAATTACCGAGCCCAGATAAAATATGATGCAAATGGCAACTATAATATTGTCAATACCAGGCAATTTCATACAGCCAGCGAGACGAGAGACATTTTCTTTTGGACAGATCGGAGCGGAACTATAGAGAAAATTCGTGTAACAAATAATAATATTGATGATAATTATGCCATCGTTGATTTTGACTGGCAGAATAATGTTCACATTGGCTGGGAAAGACGCGATGGTTCAAATCTCTTCCAGGTCATTTATGCAAATGAACGGCAGACAACAGGGGATTTTTCTAATACTGTCTGGATCACTTCAGGGGGCTTGAATAAAGCCACACCGCACATGGCTGTAGGTACTGACAGCATTGCTCATTTTGTGTATATGACATTCGTGACCGGTCAGGATAATGCCTACTATAGAACATACAATTTCATCACAAGCCAGCTTGGACCTGAGATAACTCTCGGACCTGCGGAAGCATCAGGAGAAAACGATATCGAAGCCGCAGTTGATAATCTTAACAACGTTCACATAACATATACAACAAATACCAATTTCAACGGTGGTGCGTTAATGTATTTTACGAATGAAGGCGGCTCATTAGTTAGCATTCCAACCGGGCTTAGCGCTAATGTATCTTATCCTGATATCACAATTGATAATAATAACACAGTATATATTGTCTACAGGCTGTCAACTGATAACAGGTTATATGTGATATCACGTCCTATAGGAGGTAGCTTTACTGCCCCGGTTGCTATTGTACCTCCGGGTGTAGGTCTTCCTGCATTCTGGAGAGGAATTGATACTGACGATGTAGGAAATTTATATGTCACCTACGCCAATAATAACTCATCAGGACCTAAGGGTGTTTTCCTGGTTTACGGACAGGGTACGGTATTTAACGGACCATTTCTGGTTTACCAGGACAGCGCAGGTGCATATCTTTCCATGGGTTCAACATCTGTCACTGCTAAAAACCACGGTGAAGTTGCAATATCATTTACTCCGGCAGCATCTCGCTTCGGAAATGTTGTCTCTGATCTTTTTGTTAAGGAAGGTATCATGGCATTAGTAGGTATAGAAGATCCGGTATCTCATCCAGACAAATTTATACTTAGAGATAATTATCCAAACCCCTTTAATCCCTCTACAAGCATTGGTTATGTATTACCCTGGGGTTCAAACGTTAGATTGACAGTCTACGACATTAGCGGTAAAGCTATTAAAACCATAGTGGATAAATTTGAACATGCAGGGGAGTATTCGGTGACATTTGATGCGAGCGGACTAACAACCGGAGTATATTTTTATAAGCTTGAGACGGATGAATTTACTGAAACCAAAAAAATGCTATTAGTTAAATAGATATAGGTCTTTTATGCAAAGAGCCCGCAGTATATTAAACCGCGGGCTCTTTTTATATTAAAAGCTATTTGTTAAGTCTAGAAGTTAAATCCTAGTGACAAATAATACTTTGGCGGCGAGAATTTATTAAGGTTGTAATTCCAGGCCACATCGAACATTATCGGAAGATTCAGGAATACTGCCCGTGTACCAAATCCCATTCCCATCAGTAAGTCGTTTGTAACTAACTTACCCTCAGGATTTGTTGAGAAAAGCTTTAGAGCGTTATCATCTCTCCAGGCTGTTCCTGCATCCATAAATAGAACTCCTTCTATATTCTGGAATCCAATAGGAAGTAGACCCAGTATCAGATACCTTATTATAGGGAATCTCAGCTCGGCGTTAATTATACCATATTTAGAACCGGATTTTGCATCATAATTAAATCCTCTGAGTGGGAGTCCTGGCTGTGAGAATACGTATTCCTCGATGTTTGATATCGGGATATTATCATTTTCAAATGTCCGGTTTAGCCAGTTATTAACACCACCAATATAAAACCTCATAGGATTCGGACCGAAGCTCGCCCCTCCAGAAAACCTTAATGCGAAACTGTATCCGTCAGCAATTTTAAAATAAGTTCTGTAGTCAAGCAGTCCTGAAACAAAACCAATACCGTCATCGCTTAATTTCGGTGTTCCAAGCGCTGAAAGATTATAGCGTGTTCCCTTTATGGGCGTTAAGTAATCGAATATTGTATTATCGTGAACAAAACTCATCGTAGGAACGATCAGGTTCCGTTCTTCCACAGGCTCATTTATGTCATCAAGATTTTCTTTCGTAATATGAAGGAATGATAGACTTCCATCAACTCTTTTAAAACGGTTAAAAGGATATGAAGCCTGCATAGTTAGTCCGAAATTTCTATACCTGTATAATTCATCTCCCTGTATGCCTCTATTGTAGAGAAGGAATCTTGCAGTATGGAAAAGGTTAATGCCAAGGTCGAGTCTGTTTGGTAAATAATAATATCCTACTGCGTAATCACTGTTCTTTAGATCGATAACCATTGAGGTCAGCACCTGTATCCTGTGATTTCCCAGCAAATCGCTGAATGCCAGTGTAGCAGTACCCTGTACTCCATAAAAGCTTGAGTAGTTAGCCGCACCGTATATTATGTCAGGAGTAAACTTGATCTTGTAATCCTTCGTCTTGAATGTACCTTCTTCAGTGCGGTTATCAGCCACCTTAAAGTTTGTATTCTCTTTGTACAGTGAGTCGAGGATATTATTTTCATTCTTATCTTTATTCTCTGACTTTAGATTGAGTGTTATGTCATTTCCATATAGTCCCTTAGTAGTATCCTCTGTGGCTTCGGTAGTAGCTTCCGTCGTATCCATAAAAATCCCTTCAGTTCCGGTAGTGTCTCCCTGCACTAAAGGAGAGCGCGCAATAGTATCGCCTTCGCCGGTACTTATTACATTACCGTCACTATCTATATTGCCAAATTTATCCAGCACATATTCTGTAGGCTCCAGTCTGTCCAGTCCAATATTCCTGTCAAAGGGATTGTTCATTGAATAAATATCGTATCCCCCTTTATTCAGAGCTGAAAAAAGCATTCGTTTTCCATCTCTGGAGACAGAAATCTGGTCTAGAGGATTTAGTGAATTAGTGATGGGTTTATCGGTTGGATTTCCCGTCGAGTCAAAGTTTCTTAAGTATAGGTTACTGATACCATTGACATCCGAAATGTAAAGCATCTTTTTCCCGTCATTACTTAACTGAGCATATGATTGCCTGGAATTAGGAATGTTTGTCTGCCTTGTAACATTCTTGTTATTCACATCGACACTATATATGTCAAACTGGGTCGGGGTATAATCATACATTTTAAAATCTGCCGGCAGCATGCTCTTTTCAACATAGTCTCCTCTATCGGATGTGAAGAAAATATTGTTACCGTCAGGTGCCCAGGTTGGGCTCATTTCAGAAAAGATATCATCGGTAAGGTTATTAACAATCCCTGTGTTCAAATCATAGGTGTAAATATCTGATTGCTTGTTATTCATTCCTACAAATGCAAGTGTGTTTCCATTAGGAGACCACGTCACATAGGATATGTTTTCGCTGGTTACGGGGAGCTTTCTTTCGTCACCGCTATTTACATTGATGATGAATATGGCATCTCTTTCACCTGATTTCAAACTCACTGCAAGCCTTCTCCCATCCGGTGACCAGGAAAGTCCGGGTGTAAGTATCTGAAGCTCTTCAAATTCACTGGATGTGCTTCCTTCAATTACTTTTTGAAGCACTTCGCCTGTGCTTGTATTTGCTACAAAAACATCAAAGAGATCATCCCTGTTGGAAATGAACGCGAACAATTTTCCGTTAGGTGAAATAACAGGAGATACATTATAAAACCCGCCGTCTTTCTCGTGATCGGTAAGCGGTTTTGCAAAGTCCGATACTTCCTCCCGGAATGCAACACCTGGCCAGTATGTTTTCTTTAATTCCTTTTGCCATTTTTCACCAATCTTTTCAAGGCTCAACTTATATGTCTCTCTGAATGCCGCATCTACATCGCCAAGTCCTTTGATATTATTCATCAATTTTCCGATGCTTTCTTTCCCGTAATAATCTGCGAGCCACGCAAAGAAGCTTTGACCGCCGCGGTAAGCAAAGTACCCACCTATGTATTCGAGAGGTGGCAGGTAATTATTTACTACCGCGTCACGCATGAACATATCCGTCGCTTTGTCTAAGCCTGAAAGACTTTCATATTCTGCCATTCCTTCGCTCAGCCATAATGGAAAGACGAGCGTGATGTTCCTGGAAATAATATTCTGGATGGATCCTCCATAATACATATCGTTCATAAAAGCGTGAACGAGCTCGTGATGTATTACGTGGCGGAATTTTTCGTAGTCACCTTCAAAGGGGACAACCACCCTGTTTTTGAATAGCTCAGTCACACCACCAACGCCTTCGGGAAGATATTGGTCTATGACATTATTTTGCTGAAATTCATTATGTGAATTGAAAACAACTACAGGTATTCTATTTGAAATGCGGTAATCAAAAGTACTGGATATCGAATCCAGTGATTTTTCGCTAACTTCGGCAGTATATTGCGCGAGGTGTTCGCCTCCCTGGTAGAAATATACGTCGAAATGTTTTGATTGAAGGTACTTCCATTTAAATGTCTCGTATTGTACCTTATTTTTCCCAAATATCGCGTCGAGCTGACCGTAAGAAATACTGCTGTTGATTAATATGGAAAATAGAGACACCAGCAAAATTATTGCTGCGGGGTAGGAATTGAACTTTTTCATAACAAACAATTTAAACTTTAACAGAAATTTATGTAGATTTTTTCTCTATATTTCCCCTTTGATCGTCCTTTGTTTAATTTTTACAGTGAAATTTATAATTAAACAGTTTAACTTCTTTTTTTAATAATAGTTAAGTAATTGAATAAACTCAAGTCTGAGAATATATACCATAAAATTAGCAATACTAGTTCACCCGAAAATAAAAATCTTGAATTCAGGGAATATACCACCAAAAATGGTATGCAGTGTGTTTTTTACAGAAATACTACAAACCCCATAGTTAATCTTACCATTGGATATAAAGTAGGCTCAAAAGATGAACCATTTGGTAAAAAAGGTATAGCACACTTGTTTGAGCACCTGATGTTCCAGGGATCGCAAAACATACCAAGCGGTGAGCATTTTAAGTATATTCAGAATGCAGGCGGTATTTGTAATGCTTTTACAATGCAGGATGTAACGGTCTATTTTGACATTGTACCGTCAAATCAGCTTGAGGCTGCTCTGTGGCTGGAGTCTGACAGGATGAATATGTTAAATTTTACCGAGGAAAATGTTTCAAATCAAAAGAGCGTTGTAATTGAAGAAAAGAAACAGCGATACGACAATGCTCCTTATGGTACAGCAATTCATAATATTTTCAAAACAGTCCTCCGGGGATCGAATTATGAGAGTCCTGTCATTGGTTATGACGATGACATAAATTCATTCTCACTTAGTGAATCCATAGATTTTCATAAGACGTACTATACGCCAGCGAACGCGGTTCTCGTTCTTGCTGGAGATCTTGATGTCGATAATGCCATTGAGCTTATCGAAAAATACTTTGGAGGCATAGAAAATTCTATAGATCCTCCCAGGTATGAAAATGTTATCAAAGGTATCGATGGGAATGTGTATTCAACCGTTTACGATGATGTCTCACTGCCTGTTCTTTATATTGCTTATCTCATACCGGGCACAGGTACTCCGGAAGAGTACACGCTCGAGTATTTTGCGAATGTGATAGCAAATGACAAAAGCAGCAGGCTCTATAAAAAGCTTATATATGACGAAAGGATTGCCCAATCCGTGTATGCCATTAAATACCAGCTGCAGGATGCGGGACTGTTCATTTTCAGAGTGGAGCTTGTAATGAGCGGAGACCCTCAGAGAGCCGAGGAAATGATTAACGAGGAAATTGATAAAATAATTGAAGAGGGTTTTGAAGACAGGGAATACGAAAAGATCAGGAACGGCATAGAATTTTCCAATACCAATTCTCTTTCGACGTTACAGACTATTGGACTCGAAACTCTATTCAATAAAATTCAATTCGATGATATAGACCTTATAAATAAAAAAGTTGATACTTATCTTTCTTACACCAAAGAAGATGTGCAAAATTCCGTTTCCAAATGGTTTAAAAACGGGAACAGATTTGTTTTAAAATATTTACCAAAGGAAGTATTTCAGAAGTGATAAATATGGATAATAAAGCCCATCCCCAGCCGGTTTCTTCCGGCATTTTTATTCCCAGGGTAGAGTACAGGGAGTTTACGCTTGATAACGGTTTGAAGGTTGTATTGTCAAAGAGTGACAAAATACCCTCGGTTGTGATTAATACCACTTTCCACGTGGGCGCAAAGGATGAAGACCAGGGCAAAAGCGGGCTGGCTCATCTATTCGAACATCTGCTGTTTGAAGGAACAGCTAATACAACCAGTGGAGAGTTCGATAAGCTCCTTACAGAGAGAGGCGGTGAAAGCAATGCTTATACTACTATGGACTCTACAAGCTATTATACGGTTGTCCCTTCAAATCAATTTGAATTTGCGTTGTGGCTGGATTCAGACAGGATGGCGGGATTTGGCATTGATCAGCAAAGCCTCGACATTCAAAAACAGGTGGTGCTTGAAGAAAAGATGACGGTCTATGATAATTCCCCTTATGGTTCACTGGAGGAAGAAAGTTCTATAAGATTATTTAAAGGGACTAACTACGGAAAAATGATCATAGGTTCTGCTGTCGATGTAGAGTCTGTTACTTTAAAGGAAATCAAAGGATTCTGGGAAAGATATTATCATCCCTCAAACGCAGTATTGTCAATTGTCGGTGACATAGAGTATGATTCTGCCGAGGAGTTGATTAGAAAATACTATGGTGACCTTCCGGCACTTCCTCACGGAGAAAGAAAATCCTTTGACTATAATGAGATTACTTCGGAAATAAGAGATGTACTGTATGATGACGTCCAGATCCCCGGTGTATTTATTTTTTATAAGCTCCCGAAGATCGGGTCTGCTGAAAACTATGCGCTAAAGATCCTGAACTCATTATTGAATGACGGCGACAGTTCAAGGTTTTATAAAAGGCTTATACACGAGAAAGGATTGGTGTCTGAGATAGATTCTGCGGTATATGAAATGGAAGATGTAGGTATGCTCTCAATAACAGCATACGGGTACCCTGATACGGAACCAAGCTTGATAGAAGAAGAGATATATAATATACTGGATGAAATTATGGCAGGGGAGTTTACAGGCGGGGAACTCACTAAGGTAAAAAATAAAGTTGAAACCTCTTTCAGCTCCAGGAGACTGTCCATAATTAACCTTGCCGATAAGCTTTCACAGATAAAAACCTTTTATGGAGATACTGAGCTTATTAATACCGAGATAAATTATTACCTGAATGTAACCCGTGATGACATAATATCAGCAGCAAAAAAATATTTAAACCATAACCAAAGAGTAGTTTTAACGTATTTACCAAAAAACGCATAATATATTAAATCAGATATGAGCAGTATTGAAATGAACCACGATACACCGGTTTTGGACAGATCAAAGCCACCGGCTCCGGGAGAAATAAGAGATGTCAAATTTCCCGATTTCTTTGAAAGCAAAACTGAAAACGGTATTACCGTGCTCGTAGTTGAGGACCGTAAATTGCCGCTCGTCAGTGTCAGGTTTGTTTTTAAAGCCGGTGCGTATTACGATACGATTGAAGGAAAGGATAAGATAGGGCTTGCCTCAATGATGTCTGACCTTATCTCAAAAGGTACCTCCACACGAAGCGCTACAGAGATCGCCGAGCAGGTGGATTTTCTCGGAGCAGTGCTTTCTGATGGATGCGACTATGATGCGAGTTATGTCAGCTGTTATTCCCTTAAAAAACATTTCGACAGTATATTTGATATAGCCTCGGATGTTGTGCTCGATCCGACTTTTCCTGAAGACGAAATCAAAAGAGTAAAAGACCAGAGACTGAATTCTCTCCTGAGTTATCTTGACGAAGGAGACTACCTTGCGTCAAGAGTATTTCACAAATACGTTTACGGAAATTTTCCTTACGCATTTCCCGTCGAAGGGCTAAAGGAAACCGTCTCGGCTTTGACAAGGGAAGATTTTGTAAATTTCCATAAAAAGTATTTCACCCCAAACAATCTTATTGTTGCTTTTGTTGGTGACATCTCTCCTGAAGAAGCGATGGTAAAGGTAAACGAGAAATTCCGCGGTATGATACCCGGAGAAAAACCCGCTGTGACAGCGTCCATACCAGACCCTGCGAAGCCATCACACGCTTATTTAATAGAGAAGAAAGGTTCTGTGCAGTCATCCATAAAGCTCGGTCACCTCGGCATCGCGCGAGACAATCCGGACTTCATTAAAGTAACTGTAATGAACACAATACTCGGTGGCAGCTTCACGTCACGAATCAACCACAACCTGCGCGAGGTGAATGGTTATACTTATGGTGCTAAATCATTCTTCGACTGGAAAAAACATAGCGGTGATTTTTCTGCTGACGCTGAAGTAAAGAATATTCTTACTCACGATGCGGTAAATGAGATAATTAAAGAGATTCGCAGAATGAGGGACGAGCTCGTGACGGAAGATGAATTGGATAGTATTAAAAACTTCATTACGGGAAATTTTCCGCTCCAGCTCGAGACTCCGAATGCAATCGCCTCCAAGCTCATTAACCTGAAACTTTATGACATAGAAGACGATTATTATAATACATACCTGAGTAAGGTAAATGCCATAACACGCGAAGAAATAAAGGAAACTGCAGAAAAATATCTTCATCCTGATAATCTTGTGATCTCTGTAGCGGGAAATCCGAAGGAAATCGAAGAAAATATGAAACAAATCTGCGAAGTTTCGGTATTAAAAGAACTATAGAGCAGTATTTAGACAATTATTAAGATAAGAGTAATCTAAATGTCCGACCAAAGCACACTCAAAAGTAAAATGACAATTCAGGACAGCGATGTACAGCTGGTCAGCGAACTCAATACAAAATATATCGAGCTTAAAAATGAAGTTGCGAAGATCA
>Ga0079224_100007982_pt1 | contig 14284 bp, 13 predicted proteins | sample Stecom2015_FD_80414 | JGI IMG/M metagenome (GOLD analysis project Ga0079224, IMG submission 80414) | Agricultural soil microbial communities from Utah to study Nitrogen management - Steer compost 2015 | ecosystem: Environmental > Terrestrial > Soil > Agricultural land | place: USA: Utah...
TCCAGAGCCAGAGAAGCTTCCTGGACAACTGCTGTAATCAATTCAAACACTCCTAAATTTTTAAAAGAATCATTGATTGAAATCGTCGATTATGCTGCCGCAAAAGTTGCCACACAAATTCTCAAGCCCAAATGGACGGATTCTCAAACTATTTTGAAATTGAGAAATTGTGAAAATAAGGATGTTGTAAAAAACATAGAGATTTTACAAAAGATAGAAAACGTTTAAAGCAAAACCGGTCGTTTGGGTTTTTCGTCTTCGAGGATTTTGGCCAGGGTCGGTGGTAAAACGGTGATATTATTAAAAAAATCATCAAAAAAACCTTTGGTTTCTTCGGACAATAATTCGGAATATTCCTCTATAAAACTTTCGCCATACAGCATAGGCAACTGTATCAGTTTCCCGTTTCTGAAAATCCCAACCAAGTGATATTCGTTCAGTTCTTCTTTGGATTTTCCGCTTGCAATGCAATGATTCAGCAAATATTTCAAATCGATTTCCGCTTCCTCCGCATTTTCCATTTTGGGCATTCCACCCAGATTCATGGCAAATTCCTGTATGTTTTGCATGGATTCTTTTGAAATGCTTTTCATCATATCGGTTTTGCAACGCTCACAGATGGCGTATTCAAAAGTTGTTTGAAATTCCGTCAAATCATGCGTGCGTTGAAATGCTTTTTCGATAAAATAATGCCCATTGCCAAAGCCGTTACCACAAACGGAACATTCGGTATGGGGCTGATGGTTTTCTTCAGAATAAAATTCTTCAGGAATGTCTTCATTAAAGTTGAAAAAGAAATGCATTTTGCTGATGAATTAGAAAGCGAAGGTATAAAAAAACCACCTCTTCAGGTGGTTTTCGCTATGTTAAAAGTTTAGTTCAACAGGTCTTCAAGTACATAAATACTGAGTGATGACTGTGCCATATCGGCATTGAGATTGGCAGATGTATTGGGTTTCCCGATTGCCAAACTTCCCAACGCATTGGAAAAAGTTCTTCCTCTACAAGCTACTTTAAAAGTATGGTTTCCTGCCGAAACATTGTTAAAACTGGAGTTGATGTTGACGATGTTAAAAGAACCGGCATTTCCTCTTACGATGTCTACACGTACACCTTTTAATTGGTTGTCCATAAATATTCCACAGGCAAAACTGGCCGAACCTGAAAAGTTCATCTGGGCAGTGGTCTGGAACTGAACATGGATTTTGTTGGTGGTATGTGTGACTTCGACCAGTTTTGATAAACCAGCGATTTCCGTCCAGTTTCCGGAAAGAGATTCATTGGCCGAATAAGTACCATAACCTGTCTCGCTTAAATCCAATCCTGTTCTGTCTGAATGCGCTTCAACGGCAGTCAGATAAAGTCCTCCCTGATAGCCAACCGGAATTTTTACTTCATCCCAACTTGCTCCTCCGTCTAAACCGTTGGATGTGAGTGCTTTGTTTTTAGCTCCTGCGTCTCCTACAACGTTGTCGGTTCCGCCTACATGTAATTTTCCATTTACGTTTAAATCACCGTTTACGTCGAGAGTAGAAGTAGGGTTGTTGGTTTTGATGCCTACTTGGGCAAAGGTCAATCCACTTATAAATAGCAAGCAGATAAAATTGTACATATTTTTTTTCATTTTTTTAGATTTAGTTATGGATCAACATCAATATATCCGTCAGGAATTTCAAATACTTCGATTTTCATAGTGGATTTGGCCATGAAATTATTTAAGTTGGAGGTGTTAACAGCACTTCCAATCCCCAGCAATGAGGTAGTTGAATAGTTGGCGCGGCGGGTACAAGCCACATCCAAACTGTGATTTCCTACGCTTAAGTCATCTGCAATGTGCAACATGGTTATGGTACGAAACGGTCCGAAGGCAGTAGAAGGTTGTTCGACTGTATTGACGCGTACACCTTCCAATTTGCCATCGATAAAAATCCCGCAAGCAAAATCAACCGCATCCAAAATGTTGTTACTTCCGGTTGTGCCTATCTGGGCAACGGTTTCAAAAGTGAAATAAACCTTGTTTTCAATGCTGTTCACCGAAAAAGTTTGGGTCATACCCGGGATTTTTTTCCAGTTGGTCAATGAACTGTAATTGGTTCCTTTTGTATATACATTATTCCCGCTGGTTTCAGTTGAAGAAAAAGATACACCGGTTTGGTCTTCCACTGTATTATTGTAAATCAAATAATAGTTTTGTTCTATATCTGGAATGTTCAAAGTCAACCAAACGGGTGGTAATCCAGGACCTTGTGAAACCAAAACCTGACCATTTACGCCGGGATTTCCGGGAGTTCCTTCAGTTCCGCCTACGTAAATTTTTCCTCGTATGCTCACATCACCGTTTACATCCAGCATGGCATTGGGTGCGTTTGTGTTGATTCCTACCTGACTCAATGTCAAATAGCTGATACTCAATAATAAAATTGAAATAATTTTTTTCATAATTGTTTAGGTTTTAATCTTCATTGGTTATGTACTCCATCAAATCCACTTTAAAGTTGGAACTCAACATAAAATTATTGGCAACGTTGGTTCCTGAGCTCAAAGGTTTTCCGATGGCCAAAGCATAATTGCCGTTTGGACTCGTTCTGATTTTACGACAAGCAACTTTCAAAGTATGTGTGCCTGTCGGAATGTCTGAAAGAACGTAGGACAGCGTGTATACGCCTTGATTTTTTGCATTTTTGTTATTGACTCCATTGATCTGATCACCTCTTAATGCAACCAATACATTGTCCATAAATACGCCGCAGGAATACCGCACGAAATAGTTGGAAGTGTTTTCCGAATTATAAGTATTGGGCATTTCGACGCCCGACTGGAAGAACAAAGCCAGTCTGTTTTGGGATTGGTTTATCTCAATTTGTGTTTGCAGACCGGGAATTTGTGTCCAAGCGGAAGACAACGTTTCGCCGAGCGTGCTCACGTCATTTAAATCACCTGCTCCGGTAGGAAATTCAATTCCTACTTGATCCGAATTAGCATAGCTGTATTTCAATTGGATTTGACCTTCTTCCAAAAAAGGAATTTCTACAAATTTCCACATCGGTTCATTTGAACCGTCTTGAGAAAATAAAACTTGTCCGTTTTGACCCGGATCACCTACAACGGAAGGAGTTCCTTTCAAACGAAGTTCTTTACGCAATGTCAAATCACCGTTGATGTCCAGGGAACTTTGGGGTGAAATGGTTTCAATGCCTACTTGTGCAAATAAAAATGTTGAATAAATGAATAACAAAAAAAGCAATACGATCTTTTTCATATAGTTTAGTTTAGGATGTTACAAATGGGATATTCCTATAAGATTTCTAGTGCGAAACCCAATAAGGATAGTGCAATAAATTAGGTTAGTAAATTATTACAGCAAAACGGTTACGTAAAAATAGTGTGGATAGTCATGTTGTTTAAAGATTAGTTATGGTTGGTGCAAATATATAAAAAATAAAATGGTATGCTTAAAAAATATTTTCCGGAATTGATGATATTTTTCAGGTTATCCCGTTCAAATGATTTCGGTCCAATTGTTAAAAATAAAAAAAGAGCCTGTGAATTTTTTCACAGACTCTCATACAATTAACAATTCAATATGTTCAGCGTTTCAGTATCTTGAAGGTTTCGATTTGACCGTTTTCCAATTCGACCTTTACCAAATAAACACCTGACGGAAGTGATGAGGTATCCAGCTTTTTAGTCGTGGATTTTGAATTCATCACCAATTGACCGGAAAGGTTGTACATCGAAATATTTTTTACTTCTGATGTTGAAACTATATTCAATTCGTTTTTAACCGGATTTGGATAAAAATCAAAACCTGAGTTGTCTACATCATTTGTTCCGAGCGTTCCTCTGCAAAATCCTTCTACATTGAAAACAAAATTATAGCCGGCTTCTTGCGTCCAGCTTTCGCCGTTATCTGCTGACCAAAAAATATTTCCGCCAATTCCCGGCAAACTGGTTGCTTCCCACACCAAAATATCGGTAAATGGAAAAGAAGTCGCTTTGATTTCCAAAAAATATGTTCCTGCTTCCAACTCCACAGGTTCGTCCAATTCAAATTCCAAATCAACCGCAACTACATCCAGTGGAAAACCCTCCAATGGCCAGTATCCATAATAATTTTCCGTTTTAGGGCCTTTTTGATCTACGGAATAAACAACTTCACCCGGCATTCCGTTTTCTTCTTTTCTGATTTTGATGGTTGCATTTTTAATGTTTCCCAATTGCAGCGTGGACATTTTGAAACCGCTTAATGTAAAAATCGTGTTTTCTTCTACTATAAAATCATCGGCAAGATTAAATCCGCCTAAACTGAATCCTGTTTCATGGTCATTGCCTTCATTTCCCTGACTGCATTCTTCTCCATATTCCGGCTCTTCTTCGCCTGTTGATTCACAGTTTCCAATAATTTCAAATACCTGATCATAATAGGAAAATCCTGAAAACCATGGATCCTGGTCAAATTTGGAAATATCAAATCGACCTACGCTCGTGGTATATTCGCCGGCAATTTCCCAACTAACCGCAATCTCATCACCGGGTGCAGCTTGCAATTCCATAAAATATTTTCCTCGTGGGAATTCTGTTTCGGGAATATCCACTACAATTTGGTAAACGTCCATATTTTCAATTCCACTGGTGTAGGCAAACTCCTGACTGACAGGAATCAGATTTGTATAGGAGTGTAAGATTTCTCCCGGCATTCCTCCTACTTCTGACCAGAAATTGACGACCACATATTCAAGCTCCTCAGGCCCTCTGAAAGCATGGAATTTTATCTGATTTACTGTAAAAATAGTTCCACGCTCCACATCAAAATCGGTAGCAGAGGAATATTCATAAGTGCCACCCGTGGTTATATTTCCCCCGTTTCCTGTTTCTTCAGACGGAACTACCACAGAACAATCGCCGTTCTGTCCATAACCAACGACTCCTGCAATCAACATAGCCGTAAATAAAATTTTCTTCATTGTGTTTTTATTTTGGGGTAAATCTAATTCCCTATACTGAGAAATTCTAATGAATATCTTTCAAAATCCTTGATTTTAAAATATATAATTCGAATTTAAAATATTGTTTTTCAATGCTTTAAAATCAATTAGGTTTGGGTTTGTAGGATTCTCTTTTTGCTGCTTCGCGGAGGAAAGCCGAAGGAGAAATTCCGGTGATATTTTTAAAAACCGTCGCAAAAGAACTATGTGAAATGAAGCCGCTTTCTTCTGCGAGATAGCTGATTTTATAATTCAAATATTCGGGATGATTGTAAATCTTTTCACATATATATTGAATCCGAAGTTCATTGATATATGCATTGAAATTTTTATTTTTATGTTTATTGATCACCTCTGAGAGATAAGTCGTATTGGTTTTTAACTGAACAGCCAGCGTGGAAATACTGAGTTTTGAATTGGTAAATTTCCCGGAATTTTCAAACAATTTTAGTTTACGAAGTAAATCTTCTTCCGTTGGATTTGGGATGCCCGGATTTTGTTGTTTTGATTTTGTTTCCATCAATTCCGGATCATTTTCCGCTGTTTTTGTCTGTTTTAAATTTGAAATGATTTCTGCGAATTTTTTTCGTTCGTTTTTTCGTTTATAAATTAGAAAAACAACCAATGAAAAGAAAATCAAAAAGAGAGGAATTCCCATGTAAATCAGCATTTGATTTCTTTTGTCAGCTTTGGACAATGCCGATTTGATTTCCTTTTGTTCCTGATTGATCGCCGTATTGATCGCCTTAAAATTATTCTGTTTCAGGGAATCGCTCAACCTTAAATATTTCTCATTGTAAAGCATATAATTTGCTTCATCTTTCAGATTTTTATAATTTTTGGAAAGGTTCAAATAGATTTCGGAACGAAGTTCCTGATTGATGAATTCCGGATCTTCCAAAACCACTTGAAGTGAATCCACAGCTCTTTTAAACTGATTTCTATCCGCATAAACCTGTGAAAGTGTTGTGTAAATAAAAAATTTCAGTTCTGAATCTTGTGCGTTCTGTAAAGCAAGCGCTTTGTTCAGATATAATTCTGCTGAATCTGCCTGATTCATAGATAGATAAGAGTTTCCAATGTTATAAAGCGAACGGCGATAATGATAAGTCACCTGTTTTCCGGGTTCAATCATGTCCTGAAACTGTTTCAGGGAGTTTTTATAACTTTCATTGGCAGCAGTGTAATTTTTTTCATCATACAGGATATTTCCCATTTCCAGATAGGATAACGCCCTCAAAAAATATTGGCTGTTTCCTTTTTCCAACTTATCCGTTTCCTCAATTGCTTTGTCCAAATAAAATTTTGCCTTGTCATGCAAGTTCAATTGTACATATTGATGCGCAATCGAACCGTAAGTTTTCGCGATCAATTCATGATTGCCGGTTTTTTCGGCTTCGTCTTTTGACAGAAACAATAATTCAGTGGATTTATTGATGTCGTTTTTAATGAAATAGGAAACGGCAATCAGTGCCAAAACCTTGCTTTTTTGTATTTCCGAATCAGAATTTTCAAGGATTAAATTTCCTGTTTCGATGGCTTTATCGGGATGGGTTTTATATATCACCGAAAGATTTTCTTCCAGACTATCCAATTCATTCCGGCTGAGTTTCTGCGCACTGGCCGAGGCAAAAAAACACAAGATGAAAATAATCAGAAATGACTTTTGAAAAACCAAGGGTTATAATTTCTTCAAATTTAAAATATCTTTCCCGGATTCATGATATTTCTCGGATCGATGGTTTTTTTGATGGATTTTTGTAATTCCAAATTGGCTTGGCTGAACACAACGGGCAGGAAGTCTTTTTGAATAAGCCCGATTCCATGTTCACCCGAAATGGTTCCGCCCAAACTTTTGACAATTTGAAATAATTCTTTCAAAACCAAATGGATTTCAGGATTATTATAGGAATTTTTGTGTTTCGGATGATTGAGCCGAACGTGTAGGTTTCCATCCCCGGCATGACCATAACAAACGACTTTAAGACCATTTTCATCGGCCAATTGATGCATGGCTCCCACCAATTTCGCCAAATTGGCGCGAGGCACAACCGTATCTTCCTCAATCGTATATCCGTTCATTTTTACAACTTCCGAAACTTTTCGGCGGATTTGCCAGATCCGATCTTTTTCCATTTGATTTTCGGCAAAAAGAATTTCTCCAATGTCGAATTGGGCAACCGTTTCCACACATTTTTGCAATTCGATTTCAATGTTTTCATCCAGAGAAATCAGCAAATGTGCTTCGGTATTTTCTTCAATCGGAATATTTATTTCGCCCAAAAAATCGACCGTTGCATCAATCGCTCTTTTTTCCATGAATTCCATGGCAGCCGGATGTATGCCTGCATGAAAAATGGCCGAAACAGCTTCGCATGCTTCGTAAACACTTCGAAATGGAATCAGCAAAGAAATATCCTGAGCAGGTTTGGGCAAGACCTTTAACACGGCTTTGGTAATGATGCCAAGCGTTCCTTCACTCCCTACAAATAGTTGTGTAAGATTCAGTCCGGTACTGTTTTTCAGCGTATTGGCACCCGTCCAGATGATTTCTCCGTTGGGCAAAACCACTTCCAGATTCAGCACATAATGAGCAGTAACACCATATTTCACGGCTTTGATTCCACCTGCATTGGTGGAAATATTTCCGCCGATGAATGAACTTTGCCAGCTGCTCGGATCGGGCGGATAAAACAAATTCTTTTCGGTCAATGCCTGTTGCAAATGATAATTGATCACACCGGCATCTACTTTTACCTGAAAATTTTCCGCATCAATTTCAATCTGTTTATTCAATTTTTCAATGGAAAGCAAAACGCCTCCTTTTACAGGCAATGCACCACCGGCCAAACCGGTGCCTGCTCCGCGCGGTGTAATCGGAAGAAGTTCTTTGTTGCAATATTTTACGATTTCTGCAATCTTTTCCGCCGAATCGGGTTTCAAAACTACGTCCGGAAAAAACTGCAGTTTTTCCGTTGAATCTGAAGCATAATGGTCAAAATCTGATAACAAGACATTTTTCTCACCAATTGTTTTTTGGAAGAAATTAATATCAGCATCTGTCAGAACTTTATATTCCATTTTTTAAAGTATCAAGTATCAAGACAAAAGTATCAAGAATTTGCTGTTTGAAATTGGATTAAATCATTTTCAAATGTCTAAATTCTCAAATTTTCAAATCCTATTATTTCTGTCTGAAATAAACCTCAATCGGAACACCGGTAAAATCAAAATTTTTACGCAATTGATTTTCGATGAATCTTTTGTAAGGCTCTTTTACGTATTGCGGCAAATTGGCAAAAAATGCAAATTGTGGCGTACGCGTTGGCAACTGGGTCACGTATTTGATTTTGATGTATTTGCCTTTCACAGCCGGTGGAGGCGTGATTTCTATAATTGGCAACATCAGTTCGTTTAATTTCGAAGTTTTAATTCTTCGGTTACGGTTTTCGTTTACCTGCATGATGGTTTCCACGGTTTTGTGAACCCGTTGTTTGGTCAATGCAGAAATAAATAAAATCGGAATATCGTTAAAAGGTGCGATTTTCTTACGGATTTCTGCTTCGTATTCTTTGATGGTATTGGTTTCTTTTTCGACCAAATCCCATTTGTTCACAAGGATCATCACGCCTTTTCTGTTGCGTTCGGCCAAAAACAAAATATTCAAATCCTGGGCTTCAATTCCTCTGGTGGCATCGATCATCAGCACACAAACATCACATTCCTCCACCGCACGAACCGCTCTCATCACCGAATAAAACTCCAGATCCTCGCTTACCTTTCCCTTTTTTCGCATTCCCGCAGTGTCAATCAGGACAAATTCATGCCCGAATTTATTGTAAAGCGTTTCGATGGAATCACGTGTCGTTCCTGCGATATCGGTTACGATGTTTCTTTCCTCATCCAGCAAAGCATTTGTCAGTGTGGATTTCCCGGCATTTGGACGTCCGACGATGGCAACTCTCGGCAAGCCTTCAAAAGGGTCTTTGTGATCGGTTTCGTCAAAATGCGTAATCACTTCATCTAATAATTCTCCGGTTCCACTACCACTTTGAGAGGAAATGGTGAAGAATTTTTCTATCCCTAAATTGTAGAATTCGTAGGTGTCATCCAGATTTTTATTGGTATCGACTTTATTGACCACCACTAAAACCGGTTTTTTGCTTTTTCGAAGCAATTGCGCGACTTCTTTGTCCATGTCGGTCAATCCGACCTGATTGTCCACCATAAAAAGAATGACGTTGGCTTCGTCTATGGCCAATTCAACTTGTTTACGGATTTCGGTTTCAAATGTATCGTCAGAACCCACGATGTATCCGCCGGTATCGATAACGGTAAATTCACTTCCGTTCCAGTCACTTTTCCCGTAATGACGATCGCGGGTGACACCAGAAACGTCATCAACGATTGCTTGACGTTTTTGAACTAAGCGATTAAAAAGGGTAGATTTTCCGACGTTTGGTCGGCCGACGATTGCAACGATGTTTGCCATAAAAAATGTTTAATAATTTGATTATTAATGGGTATCTCTTTGAGCCCAATTTTTTGCAAAGGTATGACAACGGTAGTAAGTAGAACGAGAAAGTGGTAAGTATTTTTTAAATGCTTATCTTTTTATAAATTTCTTTTTAAATAATTTCCCTGAGACCGTGTCGGCTGTCAGCAAATAAATTCCGGTAGTACACATCTGAAGGCTAAGATGGCTTGTAGCTTCTTCTTTTGTGAAAATAACTTTCCCGTTTGAATCAAAGATTTTTATGTTTTTTAGTTTTTCTGAAAAATAAATTTTATTTAATACGGGATTAGGATAAATTTGAATATTAGTTACAAATTGCTCCTGGGAATTCAACATGAATCCTTCACAATAAACGGATTCAAATTCAGATTCAAAGCCCCCTTCATAGACAGTAGAAACATTGATGGTAAATCCAGCCCCATCATTGTATAAAAGAAATTCTTCCTCCTCATTTGATTCAAATTCAGGATGAAACCCCAACCACATTTCAGTTTGAAATCTGTAAAATTCATCTTCACGATAAATGTTATATCCTAAGATTTCATCATGTGGACTTTGAGGCTCTTCCCAATTTAATTCAAATATATTGTAAGGGTATTCATACATTTGATGCCATTGAAGGTTCTGAACCGGATTTATTTGACCTATAGATAATTGACTTAATGAAACGACTATTGCAATAGTAAAGATATTTTTCATAATTGGTTAAGTTTTAAGTTAATTTCAAAACACCATAAAGGGTTCAATCTGAATGAGTGTTAAAATATCTAAATTTAGTTCTTTTTTCTTAAATTATTGAGAATCAAATACAAAATCAATATGACTACTATTCCAAATAAAATCCATTGAAATCCGTCCAGAGAATTGGCAATCGTTTTTTCTACTTCTTCATTCATTTTTTAAAAATAATAATTTCAAATTTCCGAATGATTATATTTGGTTTTAATTTTCTCTATGCGTATTTCCTATTATCTCTTTTTGTTTCTGTGTTTGGCACTGTTTCTTTTGCACTTGAATTACCTGTTTGTGGACATCATGGAAGCAAGAAATTTTGTAACTGCCCGCGAAATGGTGGACGACGGCAACTGGCTTTTCACTACCCTAAATGGCGAACCACGCTATCAGAAACCACCACTTCCCACATGGCTGAGCGCAGGAATGGGCACTATATTCGGAACCAATTCGGTTTGGGCATTGCGATTTCCGGCGGCTTTGTCCTGTGTGGTTTTGATTTTGTTTTTCTACGAATTCCTTAAAAAGGAAACCGAAAACAGAAAATTGGCTTTGATCGGCGGATTGGTTCTGGTAACGACTTATCTCGTTCTCTTTGTGGGAAAAAGAGCAACTTGGGATATATATTGTTATAGTTTTTCTTTGATCGGAGTTTATTATTTCTATCGGACTTTCAAATCGGAAAAAAACAATTTTCTTCATTTTACTTTGGCTGGAATTTTTCTCGGATTATCTATCATCAGCAAAGGCCCAACCGGATTTTATGTCATTTGTGCGCCTTTTTTTCTGGCTTATTGGATTGCTCACGGATTTCCGAAAATTAAATGGACGGGCTGGATTTGGATGGGATTTTTGACCATTTTAATCGGATTTTCCTGGTACGGATATATTTATGTCTTTGATAAAGAAACCTTAATTCAAACTTTGGAAGCCGAATCTACGGCAAGAACCAACCGAAATGTGCGTTCGCCTGTAAGATATTTGAGTTTTCCAATACAAATGGGCGTTTGGGCGGTTTTTGCTTTGGTTTCATTGGCCTTTCCTTATCTAAAAAAGAAAGTAGAATTCCCGAAATCCTATGTCTTTTTCTTTTGGTGGACCATCATTTGTTTGATTTTACTAAGCCTGATTCCTTCAAAAAAGGAACGATATTTATTTCCGCTGATGATTCCTTTGGCCGCAACCACCGGATTTTATATTCAATATTTAATTCAAAATCAGAATTGGAAAAAATGGGAGAAATATTTGGTGAAATTTTCATTTGGATTGGTTGGATTGATTGGAATTTTCATTCCGGTGATTTTGTTTTTGATTTTTAAAGTTGAATTTGGAATTTATTCCATCTTGTTTTCCATAACGGGAATTTTAATCGGTCTCTATGTTTTCAAGGAAATTTTGAAGGATTTCAATATCAAAAATGCCTTTTTGGGAACGGTAGCTTTTGTCGCTTCTGCCATGCTTTTGGGAATTCCGGTCATCGATCAGATTTTTTACAGCAATCCCGATTTTCATTCGATTTTAACAAAAAAAGAACGAATTGAAAATTCAGGAATGAAATTATATGGTTGGGATGCTTATTCGCCTGAAATATGGTTCAAATATGGAAAGTCCATTCCTGAAATTTATCCCGAAAAACCCGAAACTTACCCAAAAGAAAAAGAGTTTTTTGTGATTTCACAGGACAACGAATCGGCTGAAACAATTGAAAAACAATTGTCGGAATTAGGATTTAGAGCTGAATTCATTGAGAAATTTGATGACAATGAAGAAAAGTCCGGCAGTAAAAACCATGTGGACAGAAAAAGGATGTTGTTGTTTAAGGTGAATAGAAATTAATTCACAAAAATTTTGCCTCCGGCATATGGTTATTGGTAATGTATTTAATCAGAAAACGATTATCACGTCGATTGAAAAAAATATACCAATTCGTTCTTTTATTGGACGAATAAGAAATATAAAATTTACCGTGTTTTTGGAGTTCGGCAGGAGTTTGCTTATGCTTCTGTTTTTCAACTAATTCCGGGATTGAATCATAAATATTTGAAACATAAGTTTCAGCACTTTCTAAAAAGCCAAAATATTCGTTTTCATAAAGTGTAATAATCAGTTCGTCTAAATAATCAATGACGGACGGAAGAACATTTATGACATTTTTTTCCACCAAGATCTGAGTTTTTCAATTGATTTTTCTTTGGCTTCCTCAAGCGTCAAAGCAGTTTCCCATTCTCTTTCGAAATCATCTTCCAACAGACCGACTTCTTCCAGAAATGGTTGAAGTTGCTTACCGAATTTCTGTAAATCAATCCGGATGAATGCATCTTCGCCTTGCGAATTTTTCTCGATCTCTATGCCTTTTATCTTTTGCATACCTCAAATTTACGAAAATTGAGAATACAGAAATGAACCGAATTCAAAATAAATCCTCCTTCGGCCTTCAAACTTCTTTTTTCGCTTCTTATCTTTGCAATCCAAAAATTAATTCAAAATGAGTAATCCGAATCGATATACATTAACTGCTGCGCTTCCTTATGCCAACGGACCACTTCACATCGGGCATTTGGCCGGAGTTTACATTCCTTCCGATATTTATGCGCGATACCTGCGCCGAAAAGGAATGGACGTGGCATTTATCGGCGGTTCGGATGAACACGGAATCCCGATTACCATTCGAGCCAAAAAAGAAAATACGACGCCACAGGCGATTGTCGATAAATACCACGAACTGATCAAAGAAACTTTAGAAAAATTCGGTGTTTCTTTTGACCATTATTCGCGGACTTCCAACCCGAAACACCATGAGGTTTCCTCAGATTTCTTTTTGAATTTGTATAACAAAGGAAAGTTTACCGAAGAAGTTTCAGAGCAATTTTATGACGAAGAAGCCAAAGAATTTCTGGCTGACCGATACATCGTGGGCGAATGTCCCAAATGTGGTAATCCAAACGCTTACGGAGACCAATGTGAAAGTTGCGGTTCGACTTTGAGCCCGACTGAACTCATCAATCCGCGTTCGGCTCTGAGCGGAAACACACCCGTTCTCAAAGAAACCAAAAACTGGTATTTGCCTTTGAATGAATACGAAGATTTTCTGAAAGAATGGATTTTAGAAGGTCATAAAAACGATTGGAAATCAAATGTTTACGGGCAAGTAAAATCATGGATTGACGATGGTTTGAAACCTCGCGCCATGACCCGCGACCTGAATTGGGGAGTGAAAGTTCCTCTGCCTGAAGCAGAAGGGAAAGTGCTCTACGTATGGTTTGACGCACCGATTGGTTACATTACTTCGACCATCGAATGGGCGGAAGCAAATGGCAAAAACTGGAAAGATTATTGGCAAAATCCCGATACCAAACTGATTCATTTCATCGGGAAGGACAATATCGTTTTTCACTGTATCATTTTTCCGGCGATGCTCAAAGCGCATGGCGACTATATTTTGCCTGAAAATGTTCCGGCCAATGAATTCATGAATCTGGAAGATGATAAAATTTCAACTTCCCGAAACTGGGCGGTTTGGGGACACGAATATCTAGAAGAATTTCCGGGGCAGCAAGATGTTTTGCGTTATGTTTTGACGGCAAATTTGCCTGAAAATAAAGACAATAATTTCACCTGGAAAGATTTTCAGACCAAAAACAATTCGGAACTGGTGGGAATTCTAGGGAATTTCATCAACCGAGTGATGGTTTTGACGCATAAATATTACGATGGAATCGTCCCTGAAAAAACCGTAGAATTTGAAGAATTAAACCAATTGAAAGATTTCGCCAAGAAAATAGGCGGACATCTGGAGAAATTTGAATTCCGAAATGCCCTGATGGAATACATGAACCTTGCGCGTTTGGGCAATCAGTTTTTACAATCTCAGGAGCCTTGGAAGAAACAAGACAACCCCGAAGAAGTAAAAGGAATCATGTATGCAGCGGCTCAAATTGCCGGAATGTTGGCAGAATTAGGCGAACCTTTCCTGCCGTTTACATCTGAAAAATTATTCAAAATGTTAAATATTTTGCCGATGAGTTGGAACGAATTGGAAAATATAAACGAA
>Ga0079224_100007983_pt1 | contig 14284 bp, 10 predicted proteins | sample Stecom2015_FD_80414 | JGI IMG/M metagenome (GOLD analysis project Ga0079224, IMG submission 80414) | Agricultural soil microbial communities from Utah to study Nitrogen management - Steer compost 2015 | ecosystem: Environmental > Terrestrial > Soil > Agricultural land | place: USA: Utah...
TAAGCCTTGTTTCTTAATGGTGCCCAAAATATGTTCTTGGGTTTTTTGGTCACAGTTCACTTTAATTGGAATACTCAACTCCTGAGATAATCGAATGGCTTTTTTCAACCAATGGTCAAACCCAGACATCCTTTCTGCAAAAGGAGGAACGGCCATGAACAAACGTTTATGCGTCGCCCATGGATGCTTAATGTGGCACACAAAAGTGGTCTTGTTTGAGAGCTTGATTATTTTTTGCATTTTACCACCAATGAATTTATCCAAAATACCCGAACTGTTGGGCCAGCCCAAAATAATAGTATCCGCAGCAATTTCAATGGAAGCTCGGGAAATCCCTTGGGCTATACTCTGATCAATGGAGGTCAGTATCTTGACATCAACTTCTACCGAAGAACCTTGCTTTACAAAAACTTCCAATTTATCTTTGGCTTTGGCAACATTGGTTTCGGCTTCTTCATTGTTGGGCACAACCGATAAAATGTGAATCGGGTTTTTTGAGGCCTTGTCCTTAATCAATATGGCAAATTCAAGCAGTTTTTCAAAATTCACAATATTGGCAATGGGCAAAAGAATATGTTCATTGTTCCCTGAACCCTTTCCAGAGGCTAAAGGAATTTTCTCTTCATCTTCTTGAGCCACTTTTCTTGCCGCTTGCTCGGTTACAAATGTAGAAACAATACATGTTATCAAAATCAAAATAACCGTACCGTTCAAAATATCCTCACTTACAATTCCGGCTTCGTAACCCACCAATATCACCGCCAAAGTTGCAGCCGCCCGTGAAGTACTTAATCCAAACATTAAATTGCGTTGTGCTTTGGAATACTTAAACACCAATTGAGTGGCCCAAGCTGCAAGCCACTTACTGAAAATGGCCACTACTATTAGGACTGTCGCTAGAAACAAAGTATAGACACCGCTAAAAATAACATGGATATTTACCAGCATGCCTACGGAAATCAAGAAAAAGGGGATGAACAGGGAATTTCCAATAAATTCAATTCGATTCATCAATGCGGACGAATGGGGAATGAGGGGATTGATGGCCAGCCCCGCGACAAATGCCCCAATAATGGGTTCCAATCCCGCCAATTCCGAAAGAAATGCGGCAAAAAATACTACGGCCAGAACGAAAATATAATGTGAATGTCGTTCATTCTCCATTTTTCGGAAAAACCATTTGGCTATTTTTGGGATGAAATAAAACATAATACCCAAAAATACAGCCATAGAAACTACTAATTGAATCCAAAATGCCCTGCTCAATTCACCATTGCTGTTTTCGACAATAATGGCCAACGTGGTCAATACGGCGGCATCAGCCAAAATGGTGGCGCCAACGGTAATGGCGACGGCTTGATTTTTTACAATGCCCAACCGACTCACAATGGGATAAGCCACCAATGTGTGGGTTGCAAACATGCTGGTGGTAAGGATGCTTGCATTAAGCGGAAGCTCCAAAATATAAAAACAGACAGGAAAGCCCACGACCATAGGAATGATAAACGTGAAAAAACCAAAAAGTAAACTTTTATTTTTATTTGCCTTAAATTCGTTCATGTCCAGCTCCAACCCCGCAATGAACATGATATAAATGATACCTATGGTAGAAAACAATTCAATAGCGGCATTTTGTTCCAATAAATTTAATCCATACGGCCCTATAACGGTTCCAGAAATAATAAGTACGATGATGCCTGGTATGTTGATTTTTCGAAATAAAATGGGAGATACCAAAATAATGAGCAAAATCAAGGTAAATACCAATACCGGATTGGTAAAAGGTAATTGGAATTCGTGTAACAAATGGCTTAAAAAATCATTCATTCTCGTGTTCTTTTAGTCATATAAATGCTTTGAGTTTTATGGCGATGTCTGCCGTTCTTCAAAAATTTTAAAATCCATTCGTCTTACATCACGACGATGTCCTCGTCGTTCATATTGGAAAAAATTTAACTGGCGGAAAGATAATAAAGTTATTTTTATGTTGATTGGATTGCAGTTGTTTTATTGTGATGGATGGTACAAACCAAGCATTTCGAACTAATGATCATCCTTGCTTTCGGACATATAATACAGTCTTTTGAGGCTTTTTTTAAGTAAGACGAATCGATAGATGCCGATGATAAAAAAAATGGCGCTAAAAACCAAGGCGCTGAACCCCAAATATTTGAAGTTTGGAAAATTTTTAAGTTGCAAAAAGGCAATTCCTCCCAGTAATAAATACAATGACGACCTGATGTAAGAAAGCAAGGTACGTTCGTTTGCCAATCGGGTGCGTTCAATGGCTAGGTAGTCCCTCAGAATGACTTCTTCATCGGGTTTGAAATCACGCCCAAAGCGCAAGAGCTTCATTTTTTTTATTTTCAGGGGCGCTTCGATAATCCGTTTCATGTGGGTAAACTTCTTTCCATAAATTTAAGCCAATTTTTGAACCTTTCAAAACATTCTTAATGGTGAACTTTCCAAAAATGTTAAAATACAGCTAATAAAATTACAGATACCCTTTATTATGGGTACACTTTTAGTAATTTGCGATCGAATCTGAAATCGCATTGTTTGATGCAGTTGTACCCTATAGAATCTGGAAACTTTAAACTGGATGGAGGCGCTATGTTTGGTGTGGTTCCAAAATCCATTTGGACCAAGACCAATCCGTCCGATGCCAATAATATGATCGATATTGCGGCGCGCTGTTTGCTCATTGAAGAGGGCAATCGTTTGATTTTAATCGATACGGGTATGGGCAATAAGCAAAGTGATAAATTTTTTGGTTATTACTATCTGTGGGGCGATGACACTCTCGACACCTCTCTAAACGCGCATGGGTTCCATCGGGATGATATCACTGATGTATTCATGACCCATCTGCATTTTGACCATTGTGGTGGAAGTGTGCAATGGAATAGGGACAAAACCGGTTATGAACCCGCTTTTAAAAATGCGCATTTTTGGAGCAATAAAGACCATTGGAAATGGGCTACCGAGCCCAACAACCGTGAAAAAGCATCTTTTCTGAAAGAAAATATAATTCCAATGGAAGAAAGCGGACAGCTGCGATTCACATCACTGTCAGAAACTAATTTATTGACACATTCCGAACTTGGTTTTGACATTTTTTTTGCAGATGGTCATACTGATAAACAGATGATTCCCATTATAAAATATCAAGACAAAACCATTGCGTTTATGGCAGATTTGCTTCCAACGGTGGGGCATTTGCCCCTTCCCTTTGTAATGGGTTATGACACGCGTCCATTGTTGACCTTGGATGAAAAGGAGAAATTTTTGAATATGGCTGCCGATAACAATTTTTATTTGTTTTTGGAGCATGACGCACATAACCAAATTATAACCGTCGAACATACCGAAAAAGGGGTTCGATTAAAAGAGTCATTCAACACAAAAGAAATATTCACTTAACAATTAATAGCAATGAACATTCATTTTAAACCATTATTACTTTCTGCGCTTTCGGCCTCTTTGATATTTGGCTGCGGAGGCGCTTCAAAAGGTGTGATATCGACCCCAATTGAGAACATTGATACGATGCCCCTAAAGGTTTCTGAACTTACCGAAACCCAAAAGAATACATGGGGACATTTAGATTTGATAAAAGACACCATCCCGGGAATGAGTGTTGACAAGGCTTATGACGAAATCATCAAAAACAAAAAAGGCAAAACAACCATCGTTGCGGTGATTGATTCTGGTATTGATATCGATCATGAAGATTTGGACGGTGTTATTTGGACTAACACCAAAGAAGTTCCAAATAACGGCAAAGATGATGACAATAACGGGTATGTGGACGACATCCATGGTTGGAATTTTTTAGGAGATGCCTATAATGAACAATTGGAATATGTTCGTTTAATCGCTAGTGGCAATACGAGTGACCCAAGATATGCCGATGCACAAAAATTATACAATGAGGAAATTCAAAAATACACTGGATACAAAACACAATATGAGCAAATCAACCAACAGGTGTCGGGAGCTCATGAAGCGGTGTCAAAATATCTAAAAAAAAGCAATTATACGGAAGAAGAAGTAAATGCCATCAAAACGGAAGATGCCTCGCTCCAACAATCCATTGCCATCATCAAGTATGTGTATAGCTTGGATATTGACTCCGTTGAAGATTTCAAAAAAGAGATTACCGATGGTTTGGTAGAAATCAATGACCGTCTCAATTATAATCTGAATACCGATTTTAAGGGTCGCAAGACCGGTGACAATCCTGATGTGCTGAACGACAAACCTGGATATGGTAATGGTAACGTAAAACCATCTATAAAAAGTGAAAGCCATGGCACACATGTGGCAGGAATTATAGCAGCTGAGCGCAATAACAATCTCGGAGCGAATGGCGTGGCAAATAACGTAAAAATCATGTCCATCCGGGCCGTTCCAAATGGAGATGAATACGATAAGGATGTAGCTCTTGCCATACACTACGCTGTGGACAATGGAGCCAAGGTAATCAACGGAAGTTTTGGAAAATCGTTTTCCCCACACAGTGATTGGGTAAGGGACGCCATAAAGTATGCGGCAGATAATGATGTTGTATTTGTGCACGCCGCTGGCAACGATGGGGAAGATTTAGACGTTCATTACAACTTTCCAAATGATCAAGTGAATAATGGTCCAGAAGTCTCAAATAGCTTTATCACGGTGGGGGCTTTAGATCCAGTATATGGTACCAACATGGTTGCGAGTTTTTCAAATTATGGAAAAGTGAATGTGGATGTTTTTGCCCCAGGAGGCAAAGTATATTCCACCACTCCCAAAAACGAATATGATACCAAAGGCGGAACCTCAATGGCTTCACCTGGCGTAGCGGGGATTGTAGCCTTGATACGTTCGCAATATCCCGATTTGAGCGCAGCCGAAGTAAAAGATATTATCGTCAAATCTGGTGTTCCCCTATCAACAAAAGTAGTCGTCGCCGGTGAAGCCAATGATGTGCGTTCTTTTACATCACTTTCCAAATATGGTCGAATTGCCAATGCTTATAATGCCTTGATTATGGCAGACCAAGTCTCGAAGAAAAAATAACGTCTATTATCAACACTAGCCCCATAATTCAAAATTCTGGGGTTTTATATTTATTATCAAAATGAAGTCACTTTTTAAAATTATCGTTACAATAAGTTTGGTCGTTTTTACCCAAACACTTTTTTCGCAAAATGACAGCGCCCCGTCCGCGAACTCTTCCTATTGGCAACAACACGTTGATTACACCATGGATATTGTGATGGATGTGAAAAATTATAAATATAACGGCACGCAGACATTGGTCTATACCAACAATTCTCCAGATGTTCTAAAAAGAGTATTCTATCATTTATACCCAAACGCGTTCCAACCGGGCAGTGAAATGGATGCACGGCTACAAAGCATCCCCGATCCCGATGGACGAATGGTGAATAATATAGGGACAAAAGAAGCTCCAAATTATGAAAGCAGAATCAGCAAGTTAAAGCCTGATGAAATTGGTTATATCAAAGTAAATTCATTACGTCAGGATGGGAATGCTTTAAACTATGAAACCGTTGGCACAATTTTGGTCGTGACTTTAAATAACCCAATTGGACCTGGTGGGAAAACGACATTGGATATGCAATTCGAAGCCCAAGTGCCGGTTCAAATTCGACGTTCTGGTCGAAACAACAAAGAAGGTGTTGCCCTATCTATGGCGCAATGGTATCCTAAATTGGCAGAATATGATGATGAAGGTTGGCATGCCAATCCTTATATCGCACGAGAGTTTCATGGCGTGTGGGGAGATTTTGATGTAAAAATCACCATCGATAAAAACTACACCATTGGAGGAACAGGTTACCTTCAAAACCCAAATGAAATTGGCCATGGTTATGAGACTCAAGCTTTACAAAAGCAGAAAGGAAAAACCCTTACCTGGCATTTTAAAGCTCCAAACGTCCATGATTTCACTTGGGCAGCAGATCCAGACTACGTTCATGATAAATTACAAGTGGAAAACGGCCCCATGTTGCACTTTTTGTACAAAAACACTTTACCCGCTGACAAAAAGGAGAACTGGAAAACCTTGCAACCCATCTCCGCACAATTGATGAAATATTTTAGTGAACACATCGGCGCCTATCCCTACGAGCAATATTCAATCATACAAGGTGGAGATGGCGGCATGGAATACGGAATGTGCACTTTAATAGTGGGAGAAGGTAAATTGGATGGACTCATCGGCGTTACCGCGCATGAAATGGCGCACAGTTGGTTTCAGTTTTTATTGGCCAGCAACGAATCCAAACATTCATGGATGGACGAAGGATTTACCAGCTATATTGAAGATAGAGCATTAAACGATATCAATAAGTCAAATAAAATCAATCCTTTTTCAAACGCCTACCGGGGTTACACCTACTTAGCAACTTCCGGCAAAGAACAGCCACAAAGCACACACGCCGATAGATATGACTACAATCAGGCCTATTCCATTTCCGCATATAGCAAAGGTGAAGTGTTTTTGGCGCAGTTGGGTTATATTATTGGCGAATCCAACCTTGCGGAAACCATAAAACGCTATTTTGAGGAATGGTCCTTTAAGCACCCGAAACCGTTGGATTTTATTCGTGTGGCGGAAAAAGTTTCAGGTATGGAATTGGACTGGTATTTGATGGATTGGACCCAAACCACCAACACCATCGATTATGGAATCAAAAGTATCGAAAGCGATGTAAACGGTACCAAGATAACGCTAGAACGCATCGGGTTGATGCCAATGCCCTTGGATTTGGAAGTGGAATTTACGGATGGCACCAAACAGCAATTCCACATCCCCTTGCGAATGGCGTTTGGCTCAAAACCAACAACTGCAACCACATTGGAGAATTGGGCATGGGCATATCCCACTTATGAATTCACCATAAATAAAAAAAGATCTTCCATAAAATCCGTGATGATCGACCCGTCTGGGTTCATGGCAGATATAAATAAGGAAAACAATTCCCAATAACAACCCATTCCATTTCAAAATAATTAAACCGCTATCACAGCGGTTTTTTATTTGTAAATCCTCAGTATATTTACCAGTGATGAAATATACATTCAACAAAAAAGAAAAGTTAAAAAGCGAAAAACTCATAGCGCAGTTGTTTGACGAAGGTCAATCCGTTGCGGCCTATCCGTTGCGTTTGGTGTATCTTCCCACAACTTTTGATGATGGTACCAAGATAAAAACAGGCGTTTCGGTAAGTAAGCGTCATTTTAAAAAAGCTGTGGATAGAAATCGGCTAAAACGTCTTATGAGAGAATCTTATCGCCTTCAAAAGGGTGTGTATTTTAACAATTTTTCTGGCGCTTATGCGTTTATGATTTTGTATCTTGGTAAAGATGGAACTGATTTTGACACCATGTGTTTTAAAATGACCCAATTATTTGATAAATTTCTACAAAAGACCTCGTAGCCCAAACTTATATTTACAATGAAAACACTGCTTAAAAAACGAATTCTTCTCCCCGCGTTGGCACTTGCTATTTTCGTTTCGGCGAGTTCATTTTACAAAGGAGATTTTTTTGAAATCGCCAAACAAATCGAAATCTTCACCACGCTCTACAAAGAGCTAAATATGAATTATGTAGATGAGACCAATCCCGGGGAACTTATGAACACTGCAATAAAAAGCATGTTGCAGGATTTGGATCCTTATACCAATTTTTACAATGAACAAGATGTCGAAGATGCCCGAATCAACAATACTGGTGATTATACGGGAATTGGGGCCAGCGTCTTGACACTTAAGGATAAATTGGTCATTGTAGAACCCTATAAAGATTATGCGGCCGATAACGCTGGTTTGAAGGCTGGAGACGAAATCATTAAAGTTGACAATGTCGTAGTTGCGGACTTTAAGGATGATGCAGGAAATCTGTTGCAAGGCGCCGCTGGAACTGCGGTAAACCTTACTTACATTAGGCAGGGAAAACCTCAAACCGTCACCATTAAACGCGAATCGGTTGAAATACACGATGTGTCACATTATTCCATTATTGGGAATCAAATTGGATATATCGTTTTGAGAAAATTCGGGAATAAAGCTTCTTCAGAAACATTAGCTGCCGTAAGAGCCTTGAAAAACCAAGGTGCTGAAAAGCTGATTTTGGATCTACGGGGTAATGGTGGAGGACTTTTAAATGAAGCGGTCAATATCGTTAATATTTTTGTGCCTCAAAATCAATTGGTCGTGACCACGAAGTCGAAAGTTGATAAATACAACAAAACCTATTACACCCAAAAAGAGGCCATTGATACCGAAATCCCGTTGATTGTTTTGATTGATGGTAAAAGCGCTTCCGCTAGCGAGATTGTCGCTGGTGCCTTACAGGATTTGGACAGGGCGGTCATTATCGGTGCCCGTAGTTTTGGAAAAGGGCTGGTTCAGCGTCCAAAACCGTTGGCCTATGGAACCCAGATGAAAATCACTATTTCCCGATATTACACACCTTCGGGGCGCTGTATTCAAGCTTTGGATTACTGGAACAGGGACGAGGATGGCAATGCAACACGAGTGAGCCAAGAAAATTTAAACGCGTTCAAAACACGCCGTGGACGAACTGTTTATGACGGTGGCGGCATCCAACCAGATATCGAATTGGATGCATCAAAAATCAGCCCGATAACATCAGCGATCCTGGAGGATAATTTTATTTTTAACTATGCAACCAAATACTACTATAACAATCCGGAGACAGATCTTAATAAATTTCAGTTAACCGATGCGGATTTTAATAATTTCAAAACGTATCTGAAATCAAACAATTTTGCATTTGAGACCCAAACGGAAAGAGCATTTCATCATGCCATCGCTGTGGCCAAAGAAGAAAATCTAACAGAGGCGATCGATTCCGATTATAAATCCTTGATTGCCACTTTGGATACATATAAGAATAAAGCCGTGGATACGAACAAATCACAGTTGCTGGGGTTGTTATCGGACGAAATTGTAAAGCGTTATTTTTATCGGGAAGGCTTGTATACCTACTACATCTCCCATAATCCGGAAATTCAAAAAAGTACTGAACTATTTAGAGATATGGTAAAGTTTTCAAACTATCTCAATCTATAAGTATCTCGTTGAAAATTAGGTTATTGTTAATAAATTATTATATTTATGTTCCTTTTCTAATCAACCCATGAAATATTTAGTTATTTTATTATTTTTTGTTTCATATCCCATAATGGCTCAAAAGGAATTGGTCCATGAGGTGTATTTTGAAACGGATAAATCTGACATTCCAGAATCCGAACACACCAAACTATTGGCGTTTCTTTCCGAAATCGAATCTATGGATATTGAGAAAATCTCTATCTATGGCTTCTGTGATGACCGTGGTAGCCGTGACTATAATTTGAAATTATCCAATGACCGAGCCAATAATATTAGGGAATTGTTTTCCAATAATGAATTTGATGAATCTGTAATTATCAACGTCGATGGAAAGGGGGAGGTGCTTTTGAAAGTGGTGCAAGAGGAAAATATAGAAAAAATACGCGGACTGAACAGGAAGGTACAAATCATTGTCAAGCAAGTTTTTCCTCCAAAACCCATTGTTGAAACCAAACCAAAAGACGCCGCCGAAATATTGAGTGGTGACATCAAGGCGGGTGACAACATCGTATTGGAAAATATCCTGTTCAAAACCGGTTATAGTTATCTGCTCCCCGAATCGGTAAAAACCCTGGAGAATATAGCAAAAGTGATGTTAAAACGTAAGGATATTTACTTTACGATTCAAGGTCATGTGTGTTGTACCCAAAATGGTAGGGATGCGCTTGATAGAAAGACTAAAAAAAGAAACCTATCCGTGACCCGTGCCAAGTATATTTATGATTATCTCGCAAAAAAAGGGGTTGATAAAAAACGTATGAAATATGTGGGCATGCGTCGTAAGTTTCCACTTGGTGGTGAAGCCAAATACGATCGCAGAGTCGAGATTTTAGTCACTTATGTGGGGGAAAACAACTAACCCCTTATCATTGCGATATGCGGAATGCCATCCTCAAGGTATTCCATACCAACCTGTTTAAATCCTAAATTCCTATAAAAATTAAGTAAATATTTCTGTGCTGAAATTTTTATTTTAGCCGTTTTAAAGTGTATGCCAATGGCTTCTATGGAAGCTTCCATAATAGCGGTTCCATATTTGAATTTGCGTTGGTTGGGTTCGACAACGACCCTTCCAATACTTGCAAATTCAAAATAATCGCCCGGTTTGAAAACGCGTGTGTAGGCGACCAGCTTTTTATTTTTAAATCCCAACACATGAAGCGCATGTTGGTCTTTGCCGTCCATATCCTGATAGACACAATTTTGTTCCACAACAAAAACTTTGCTGCGCAGCTGCAAAAAGGCGTATAGTTCATCTGTTGTCAAGTGTTCAAAAGCTTTGATTTGGATTTTTAATGCCATTAGTCCTGTACGATTATTTCCTTGGGATCCTCTTTGTTGAACTCGGGCTGGATGTTGACATGGTTAATTAAAAATTCATCGTGCAACACCTTTTCTATTTGACGTAAAATCCTATCAAACTCTACAATGCTCATATTTTCTGTTAAATCGAGATGGGCCTCCAAATGCATCTCGTCATCATTCAATCCCCAAATATGGACGTGGTGCAACCGATTGACTTTCGGTATTTGATGAACAGCTCTAACAACATCCTTTATATTGATGTGTTCTGGTGTGAATAACATGAGTATTCTGGAAGATTTAACCAACAAATCATAGCCTACCCAAATCAAGTAAATAGCAATCAACAATGTCAATAAACTATCGACCCAGAACCATTGGAAATATTTCATCAAAAGACCGCCGGCCAACACGGCCACACTTGCCATCATATCTGTTAAAAGATGTATATATGCCGAACGTATATTGAGATTTGTGTTTGAGTCTTTTTTTAACAACAATACACTAAAACCATTCGCGAGTATAGCCAACAGTGCTAACCAAATTACCAAACCAGTTTCAATGACCTGTGGATCCTGAAAACGCTTATAGGCTTCAATAATCAACAAAACCGCCACAATAACCAAGGTAGATGCATTGATAAATGCAGCCAAAATCTCGGCACGTTTATAACCAAATGTTCGATGTATAGAAGCTTTTTGTTTGGAAAGTTTTGAAGCAACATAACTAATGATCAATGACAATACGTCACTAAAATTATGTAAGGCGTCACTTAATAAGGAAAGGCTTCCAGAAATCAAGCCACCTATCACCTGCGCCACCGTAATAAGCGTGTTGAGAAGGATGGATATCAACAAATTTCTATCCTTCAGGTCTTTGTGATGGTGTGAATGGTCGTGCGACATCTATGAATGCTGTACTGGAATCTTCTGAACACGCTTTTGGTGTCTTCCACCTTCAAAATCAGTATTCAGAAACGTATCTACCATTTCAATAGCTTGTTGTTCAGCGGTAAAACGTGATGGGATACTTAAAATATTGGCATTGTTATGTTGTCTTGCCAAAGCAGAGATTTCTTTGGTCCAACAAAGAGCGGAACGCACCCCTTGATGTTTGTTGGCCGTCATGTTCGCACCATTGCCACTCCCGCAAATAATGATGCCAAAATCTACTTTCTTATTTTCAACATCACTTGCTACCGGATGCACAAAATCTGGATAATCCACACTGTCGTTGGAATCTGTTCCGTAATTGTGTATGGTGTAGCCCTTCGCTTCCAAATGCTTTATCACAGCCTTCTTGTAATCGGTTCCTGCATGGTCGTTACCTATTGCTATTTTCATTATATTTTTTACTTAAATTTAAGACTATAAAGTTAAGAAATATATAAGTGCCTAAGAAAACCATATCGATTAAAAAATATCCATTTGATTTATTTTTAAAGGCTCTTAGAAGATTATTTAAAAATTCAACCCAAATAAAAAAAGTGAATTTCCTGAAAATCATTCATCTGAAACTATGAACCAAAAAGCACTCACATCATCCACAATCAAAATTACTGGGAATCCATTCTATAATGTTAATAACAATCACGCAATAATAGCTGCTCATTATGTGTTCATAACTTGCCTTTAAAATTTAAAAGATAAATTTTATTAATCCGATTATTTTTCCAAACCAAAAAAGGAATCACATCACCAAAAAAGTTAGCTATTTTATTTGGACAAGTTATAAGACAAAAATCGTATCGAAATGCACAACACTTTTCAATAAGTTATGCGAATTCTGAAATAACAACTGCTATCAACACTTGTTCATAATATTTAAAAAAGGTTTATCTATCAAGACTTTAATTCATAATTTAATGTTAACTCTGTATTAACAAGATGTAAAATTGATGTCATCAAAATAATTTCGATAAAAGTTATCACTGCTATTAACACACCATCATAATCATTATTATTTTTTTAAAATTAAATTAAAAGATGATTATCTAAATATTAAATGTGGATAAAGTTTCAGGCGGATGAAGGGCGTTAAATTAATAAACCGTAGCTTTGTCAAAACTTAATTGCCAATCTTCTTCCTTTTAATTAAGTTAAAATAACCGAATTTCGCTAACTTTAGGAATTCAATATGATCACAATTATAAATGACAAGACATAAAAAAAAGAAATCCAATAAAGGGATTTCACACTTAACAGATACCATTCTAGGTATTTTAAGAAAAGACAGAAACCAAACATTCAATTATAAACAGATTGCTGCGAAACTTCAGGTCAATGATGCCAACAGCAGAAACCAAATCATAAAAAAACTTAGTGAGCTATTGGCTCAAAAAGAGATTGTAGAAGTAGAGCGTGGCAAATATAAAGCTGTGGTCAATACCGAATATCATATCGGGAAATTGGATATGGCTGCAAGAGGTTCTGGCTATGTGATAAGCGATGATTTTGATGAGGATGTATTTATTGCATCCAATAATATCAACAGAGCTTTAGATGGTGATGAAGTAGAATTTTACGTTTACAAACGTCGTAAAAAGGGAAAATTTGAAGGTGAAATCACCAACGTTATCAAACGTGCCAAAAGCGAATATGTTGGTGTGATACAGGTTCACAAAAACTATTCATTCGTGGTGGTCGATGGGGGCAAAATGTACAAGGATATTTTTGTTCCAAATAATAAGAAAAACAAGGCCGAAGACGGCGACAAAGTATTGGTGTCTTTGGAATCTTGGGAAGAAAATGAAGATTCGCCAATAGGTTCGGTGATAAAAGTTCTGGGAAAACCAGGAGAACACAACACTGAAATCCATTCCATTTTGGCGGAATATGGCTTACCTTATGAGTTTCCACGTGCAGTAGAAGAGTTTGCTAATAATATTGATACCTCAATTACCAAAGAAGAGATTTCCAAACGTCGCGATATGCGAGACACATTGACCTTTACCATCGACCCAAAAGATGCCAAGGATTTTGATGATGCGCTGTCGTTTGAGATTTTGGACAATGGTTTGTATGAAATGGGCATTCACATTGCCGATGTCTCTCATTATCTTCAAGAAGGAACCATTTTGGACGATGAAGCTTATGAACGCGGAACCTCCGTTTATCTGGTGGATAGGGTAGTGCCGATGCTTCCAGAAATATTATCGAACAATGCCTGTTCTCTTCGTCCTCATGAAGAAAAATATACTTTTTCTGCCGTTTTTCAAATGAACGATAAGGCAGAGGTAAAGAACCAATGGTTTGGACGTACCGTTACCTACAGCGATGCACGGTTTTCCTATGAGGAAGCCCAGATAATTATTGAGACCCAGGCCAATCAAATTCCTGCAGAAGTGTCTTTGACCGGAAAACCTTATTTAGCAGACCAACATATCGCAGATGCCGTGTTGAAAATGGATGAGTTGGCAAAAATCATGCGACGAAACCGGATGAAAGAAGGTGCCATTTCATTTGATAAGGTAGAGGTGAAGTTTGATTTGGACGAAGAGGCAAATCCCATTGGTGTGTTTTTCAAAACAAGTAAAGATGCCAATAAATTGATTGAGGAATTTATGCTTTTGGCCAATAAGCAAGTGGCAGAATTCATAGGAAAACAATCTCCAAAGAAAACATTTGTATACCGCGTTCACGATGAACCGGATGAAAGTAAATTGGCCGCATTACAAGGGATTGTTTCAAAATTTGGCCACAAACTGAACTTTAAGGACCGGAATAGTATCTCAAAATCCTTGAATGGATTGCTTCAGGATGTTGTTGGAAAAAAAGAACAAAATCTTGTAGATACATTGACCATCCGCACCATGAGCAAAGCTGAATATA
>Ga0079224_100007985_pt1 | contig 14282 bp, 11 predicted proteins | sample Stecom2015_FD_80414 | JGI IMG/M metagenome (GOLD analysis project Ga0079224, IMG submission 80414) | Agricultural soil microbial communities from Utah to study Nitrogen management - Steer compost 2015 | ecosystem: Environmental > Terrestrial > Soil > Agricultural land | place: USA: Utah...
CATTGAAGATCACAATCTTTCCTGTTGATGTTTCATCTCCGGTTTTAACAGCGTACAAATAAACGCCGGTAGCAAGCTTATTGCCTGAATTATCAAGCGCATTCCATCGCACAACAGTTTGTCCAAATATTTTTTGAACAGTAACTGAGGAAGAATAAACAAGATCCATGCTTGAAGTGTAAATGTTCAGATCAGTTCCTCTGAATGCATCAAACTTTGCCGGAATAAGTATGTATGAATTTTTTGTATAGTAAAATGGTGATGGGAAAACATAATCAATTTCTCCTTCAGTGAACACTGCGCCTTTTATCAATTCATCATTCAGAATTTCAGCGGTTGACCACGAAGTTGAATTCTCAGAATTAAATTTAAAATAATAATCTGGGCTCAACTTTGATGCTCCCGGTTCCGGATGATCATATAAAGTATAATCAAAAGCGAACGAAGAGTTTTGATTACTAACTGCACTCTTAAAATCAAAATTAGAAATCATAACAGTTAAAGTATCAGGAAAACCGGATAACTTTTTATAAAACGTGATATATAAATTTGAAGCCGGAGTTGAGCTTGCTGAAACAGATTTTGAATTAGAAGTAAACTCCATTGAAGAGAGTGAACGAACTGTAACCGGCAGTTCTGCAGCGTCTTCAAAATACTGATCGGGTTTGGCCCGGTAATTTGTATAGTAACACCATATACCAAATTCATTTAGTTTTTCACTGAATGATGAACCATTTTCAACAAGACTTGTATTTATAGCATCCATAGCTCTCATGTTTGGCATTAACTGCCATTGCCTTTTAATTATATCTATGTTTAAAGTATCAGCTATAAAAATATTCCACAAAGCAAGATCATAACCATAAAGATTATTGTTTGGATTTTTTGAAAAAACTCTATTTGTATTATTGAAATAGGAATAAACATAAGCGTGATAATCATTTACATCGTTGAACACAAATTCTTCCATTGAGGTTGAAGTCAATTCGTAAAAGAAAAGATCCTCTGAGCGGTAAATATAGTTTCCCATCTGAATCGAATGATGAAATTCATGAGCAGCAGTAACTTTCATTGCTTCTGTACCATGTGTATTAAAACTGCCCACATAATCATTATCAATTACAATGTAACTTGTATGTTTCTGGCTTCCGGTTGGCTTTGCAAAATCTGGTTCTGTATATCCGTAAGTTCCATTTCCCAAATTCACAACATAAACATCATATAAAATATCTCCGCCGTTTCCTTCATCATCAGGAGGGGCAGGGTAGCCGAGATAATCAACTTCAAATGAATAGGAGGAATCAAATGCTTCTGCAACAAGCATTGCATTTTGTTCAGCGGATAAATTTGGTACATAAGCCGGTGCGCTGCTTCCTGTAGTATCAAAATGGATTCTGAAAAATCCTGATTGTGATACTATACTTTTTTGCAATTGAGGACGTGCAAGTACAGATTGAAGTTTTGCCTGCTGCGCTGGTGTAAATTGAGAAAGGTTAGTTTTTATTTCTGATCTTAATCCAAATTGGCATTTAATAATTTCATTTTCTGATGAAACACGTGCTACATTTTCATTATCACTTAACCCGATCTCAATCATCAGTCTGTTGTAAAGTGAATCATAGTATGATCTGTCTTTTTCCTGAGCATTACTTGATACAAAGAAAAAAGTAATCATAAACGATAAGGCTGCAACTATCTGCGGAAAATCAAAATTTAATTTTATAATCTTCAATTCTTATATCTTTTTTATTGTAATACAATTTTCTTCAAGGTTAGAATATACAACATGATATTCTTTATAACTCATATTCTGAATAAAGTAATCTGCATTATTATTAATAGATGCAACTTTAGCCGGAATAAAATTTCTGCCGCCGTGAATAAAGTCTATCCTGTAAATGAATTTATCTTCAGGGTTGAAATAAGTTAATTTTTTAATTCCATTCAAACGAATCTGGTTAAAATAAAATCCTTCCGGTTCAGGGAAATTTTTGTCCGGGCTTTCATCATCCAGCGCTCTTCCACGCAATATTCTAGTCATTTCATCATTAGCAATTACTACTGCATTTGTCCCGTCTCCATTGAAAAAAGTAATTGAAACATCTTTTTCCGAATTGAAAAGATCACCCACAAATGATTTTGTTGATTTAATTTTTATTCCTGGCAAATCTGCATTAACAAGTTCCTCACTTTTTTTGATTACTGAATTAAAGCGGGATAAAATTACCTTATTATTTTTTGCCTGCCAATAATATAATGAAGGTGAATTAAGCAAAGAAATATTAACTCCCGATACACCATGAGCAATTGCCGGGCAATCATCTGTGATAAATCTGAAATTATTATTTGTAGTAACAGAAAATCCCAGATTATTTTGCTTCAGGTATGCAGTGTAAATTTTAAGATTCTCTTCTTCACGTTTTATTTTAAAATCAGCAATCTTTCCGGGTGAATAAATAGAGTGACGTGTAAAATCATTCTGCTTAAAGTTTACAGTTACAGATTCTATAAGCCTATCATCATCAGAAAAACAATAAAAAGTTTTTTGCTCGGTTAAAGAATAATCCACAACAATCCTGTTATGTTTCCGGTAAAGCGGATAAGAAAAATAACTTGAAGGAACACCTTCTGCATCTCTCAAAATAAATTTTAATTTAGAATCGTATTTATCGATAAATGCAAAATCAATTATGCCATTATTATCATTATCAAACCAGCAAAGTGCTGATGGTTCTGCACCGAGTGATAGATTAACCTGATCGGAAATTGAAGTAAAATTAGTAATAGTAAAAATCTCGCCTTCACTACTTAGAGCAGCGAAGCCTGTAATAAATCGTGAATAAAAAGGAACAATATCTTTCAATCCTTTTTTCTTCAGATAAATTATTTCCGGATAAAATTCCATTTCACTTTTTGCAATCAGTACGGAGACTATACCATTTAAAAAATTCAGATAGACGATATCAATTTTGCCATCACGATTAAAATCTCCGGTAATTAATTTATCAGCAGCATATTCTGTTTTAATATTTAAACGATTTTCAAAAGATGAAGCAGGATCTCCATAAAGAATTTCTATTCCTCTGCCGGAAGTAAAAACAAGATCTTCAAAATAATCGAGATTCATATCAAACGATTTGAGCTGGGAAATTCTTCCTTCCACCGGAATGCTGCGCACGAATTTAAAATTTCCTGTGCCATTGTTATAAAAATAATCAATACAATTTTCATTTAGATTTACTGCTGCAATATCGGCAAATCCATCATTACTTAAATCAATAAACAATGCATTTGAGTAACTATTCCCGCCCGCTAATTTTGTTTCAACTGGTTTATCATTATTAATGGATATAATTGAAATGCCATCAAATGCACTGCCGGTAACAAGAATTTCATTAATTCCATTTCCGTTAACATCAGCCGCGCTTATACTTTCAGGATAATATTTAAAATTAATTTTATGCCGCAGCTTCATTCTTCCATCTTTTAAAAATTCAAACAAGCCTACCATCATTGATTTGCGGGATGAAAAAATGTGTCCGGTTATTCTATTATATCTGTTAGATAGATTCTGAATGTTTGAGATTTCATTCAAAACCCGGTAAGGTTTATTCTGATTAAAACTGCCGCTCTGGTTTCCTTCAAGCGAGAGCATTTGTTTCCGCTGCGGGTTAAATAAGATAAGATCAGTGTAGGAATCTTTATTAAAATTGGTTGTAAACATTCCTGTATAACCGGAATCGGTTTTAAAACTATTGTATTTACAAAAACCATTTATAGGAATTTGCGGATAGCTTTCGCCTGAAAGCAGGAGCAGAATCAGCAGAAAATTAATTCTGTTAAGATGTAATGTTCTGTTTAATTCGATTTTTGAGACGATTCTCCCTTCTTCGCAATGCCTCTTCATATCTTCGTTTTTCATCTTCAGTTTCAGGTACTGCTTCAACTGCCTGAACAGGTTTGCCGTCATTATCTACACTAACAAAGGTTAAATATGCAGTATTAGTATGAACTTTTGTGCCCTCTTTGAATGATTCGGCATAAACTTTTACACCTATCTCCATTGAAGATTTAAATACTCTGTTTACTGATGCTGTTAAAGTAACTGCTTCACCAAGTTTTATAGGATGGTGAAAATCAATTCTATCTACCGATGCAGTTACACATACTCTTTGATTATGTTTTGCCGCGCATAAAGCAGCACAAATATCTATCCAATGCATTAGCTGCCCGCCGAGCAAATTTCCCAATTGATTTGTGTGATGCGGCAGCACAAGTTCCGTCATTGTTATAACGGATTCACTAACTTTTTTTGAAGCGATCATCTGGCTGCTGAAAGTTTATTTTCAAGTGATGATTTGAGCTGCTGCAGTTCACCAACTCTTAAATTATCAGGATACCTGTTAAGGAACTTTGTTATTTCAGCCAGCGCTTCACTGCTGCGGTTTCTTTCAATAAGTAATTTTATTTTATCATACATTGCCATCGGTGCATATTTTGTATCGTGATATGTTTCAATAACATTATCATAATATTTTAATGCTGCGGTGTAATATTCAAGCCGTTCATAAATGTATGCGTTATTATATTCTTTGTGGGCAAGTTTTTCATTCAGTTCAACAATCTTATTTTCAGCTTCAGCAACACGATTGTTTGTTGGGAAAAAATCAATGAATGCCTGAAATTCTTCTATCGCTTTAATAGTATATTTTTGATCAAGTGAATAATCCGGTGAAAGCTGATAATAACATTCCGCAAGCATGTATTGAGCTTCCGGTATGTAATCACTTGCAAGCATGTTCTTAATTAATTTGCTGAACTCAAAAGCCGCAAGAACAAATTCTCCTCTTTTGAATCTTGACATTGCAAGATAATACTGAGCATCATCGGCAATTGCATTTCCGGGAAATTGCAAAAGTATCGCTTGAAATTCATTTACTGCATTTAAATAATCTTCATCATCATACAAAGCCATAGCAAATTTTAAGCGCGCATCGGCATCATAAGTAAGAGTTTCTTCGGTAGATGCACAACCTGCCAGGTAAAGCGAAATCAATATAAGCAGAAGGATTTTTTTCATTTAAAAGCTGTTCATTTTTTAAAAAGTTAATTACAATAATACGTAAAATGCCAAAGGCTTCAAAGGCAAATTACAAGCCTATTTTGCAATGATAAACCCATCATTTACTTCTCACAGTGAAGAAGAGAATTACCGCAGCAGCGGCGGTTCCGATTGCTATAACCGGTTCAAATAGTCCGGCAAAAAATGGTTCTTCGGGAATTTCAGCATGAGTAAACGGGAAAGAAAAATTCTCAAATGATCTTACTTCATCTAGCGGGATTGAATCACTATAAGAAATAGAAAATTGATTCACAGAATCATTCCCGGCTGCAAAATAATTTCCTTTTAAAGTAAGATTTCTTGTAAGAAAATAATCACCTAAAAATCCGCTGCGGAAAATCTCACTGTAATCCGTGGATGCTTTTTCAACTACAAAAATTACTTTAAACGGATTTCCATCTTCGGAAATTTTAATTCCTTGTTTGTTTAATGCTGAAATAATTCTGCTGTTGAAAACAGAATAAATCGTTCCGGAATTCAATTCAAGATTTACTGAATTAACGGAAGACGGAATGTTAGAAATCAACTCTCCTGCCGCTGAATCGACAAGAGAGTAGAAAATTTCCAGATTTGATTTTTGCTGTGTAAAGCCCTGGAATGAATAAAAAATTAATAAGGCAAAAAATATTTTTATTCCATTGCTGAAATTTAAAAACATCAGATTCTTCCGGCAGCTATTTGCTGAAGCCGTTCAATTCGTTCCTGTACCGGAGGATGAGTTGAAAACAATTTTGCAACTCCGCCTCCATGAAGCGGATTAACAATAAACATGTGTGCGGATGCTGGACCGGCATTGTTAACAGGCTTAATCTGGTTTGCAGCAGAAATCTTCTGCAAAGCTGAAGCTAAAGCAAGCGGGTTACCGGAAATTTTAGCGCCTCCCTCATCAGCTAAAAATTCTCTTGATCTTGAAACTGCCATCTGCAGTAATGTTGCCGCAATTGGAGCGAGAATTAATAAAAGTAATGAAGAAATTCCTCCTCCGTCTTCATCATCATTTCCGCGCCCGAACATCATTGCCCAGCCAGCCATTTGTGCTATATATGTAATAGTTCCAACAAGCGTTGCGGCAATAGTTCCGATTAAAATATCACGGTGCTGAACGTGTGCAAGTTCGTGCGCCATCACTCCGGCTAATTCCTGGTTATTCAATCCTTGTAAAATTCCTGTTGTGGCTGCAACTGCAGCATTCTGCGGATTTCTTCCGGTAGCGAAAGCATTGGGAGTTGGATCATCAATTATATATACTTTAGGCATTGGCAGGTTAGCATTCCGCGCAAGTTCTTCTACCATATTATAAAATTTAGGCGCCGTTTCTCTGGTTACCTGTTTGGCTCTGTACATTGAAAGAATTATTTTATCAGAAAACCAGTAACTGCCAAAGTTCATTGCAAGTGAAAAGATAAAAGCAATTGTCATTCCCGTTGAACCCCCAAGCAGGTATCCAACCAGAAGGAATAACACCATCATTAATGTCATCAGGAATACTGTTTTCACCGTATTCATTTTTAGATTTCTCCGTTTAATAGTTGCTGTTCAAAATTATATAAAGTGATAAGTATCCGCAAGGTAAAGTGGATAGCCGGATTTATTACTTGCAAATCACCGTTATAGTTCCAAAAAATAATAAGCAAATTGATTTTAGTTTAAGTTGTCCGGCGGCTTTGCCCTTGTATTTCTTTCAATTTCTGTTTAAATAAGTGCCTGATTTTTAGGAGTTTAGATGAATTTCAAAGGTGTATTTTCTCTCTTCATTTTTTTAACTGCAGCAGTTTTGGTTAACGCGCAAAACACATATGAATTTTTAAGAATAGATATGAGTCCGCGGGCAGCTTCTTTAGGCGGCAGCTTCGTATCAAATAATGATGATCCTGACGTAATATTTTATAACCCTGCCGGAATGCATCTGCTTGAAGAAAATCCTATTTCATTTTCATTTGTAAAGCATTTACTTGATATAAATCTTGCCAGTTTATCTTACTCAACAACTTTTAATGATTGGGGCAGATTTGGAATTGGAGTAAAGTATATCAACTATGGTACTTTTACAGAAGCAGATGAAGTCGGAAACCGCACCGGTGAATATGGCGCGGGGGAAGCCGCACTTGTAATTGGTTACTCAAATATACTTGACGAAAATTTTTATTACGGAGCAAATGTTAAGGTAATTTATTCAAGTATAGCTGATGCATCATCCTCTGCACTCGCTGCTGATCTCGGACTTCATTATTTAATTCCATCTCAGGAAATGAGTATCGGTTTTGCAGTATTAAATGCAGGCACACAATTATCCCAATACATAAACACAAAGGAAGAATTGCCTCTTGATGTTGTAATTGGTGTTTCTAAAAAACTTGAACATCTGCCTTTAAGATTATCTCTTGATTTTCATAAGCTGAATGAAGACAGGGAAAGTTTTGGTGAACGTTTCAAAGCTTTTTCTGTTGGTGCGGAATTTACTTTGAGCAAGGTTTTAAAATTAAGACTCGGTTATGATAACGAAAAAAGAAGCGACTTAAAGATTGGTGCATTTGCAGGTTTAGCCGGATTTAATCTCGGTTTCGGTGCAAAGATAGCTGCTTATAATTTTAATTATGGATTCTCATCAATGGGGGCAATTGGTACGCTGCACCGTATTGGTTTAACAACTGTTTTATAAAAAAAGACGCCCGGTTGAGCGTCTTTATACATTATAGAATTTTTTATAAAATAATTTTCAAACAACTTTTAAACACTCATCAATATCCATAAGAATATCCTCTGCATTTTCTAGTCCGGCAGCTAATCTTATTCCGCCGGGATTTATTTCACAATCCACTAATTTTTCAGCCGGTACCATTGAGTGGGTCATCGAAGCAGGATGTTCAATTAAAGTTCTTGTATGTCCAAGACTAACAGCCAGCGTCATTGTATAAGCCTTTTCAGCGGCGTAATTCATGAATCGTTTTCCGTTTTCTTTACTATCCTGTGCATCCTTTCCTTTAAGAACAAAATAAATCAAACTGCCCGGCGCAAAGTTACCGTTAAAATCACGCATCTGTTTTTTAGCAAGTGAATAATATTTATAGTTTGGCAGCCCCGGATAATTAACCACTTCAACTTTCGGATGAGAGTTCAGATATTCTGCAATTCGCATAGCTGTTTTCATCTGCTGTTTTATACGTATAGGCAGTGTTGGAAGCCCATAAGTTAGTACATTCCACGCTGCTTTGTTATTCAATACTGCACCAAAATCTTTTCTGTAAAGAAGAAGAGTATCCTTGTATTTATTTTTTCCGGCTACTACTCCACCCATATCTGTTCCAAATCCGCCAATTCCCTTTGTTAAAGAATTAATGGAGAAGTTTGCGCCAAGTTCAATCGGGCGCTGGCAATAAGGAGTTGCGAAGGTATTATCCACTACAATCTTGATTGTATCTCCTTCATCTCTTTCTTTATTGAATTCATCAACAATCTTTCTGATTGCTGAAATATCTATTATTTCAAGATTGGGATTTGCAGGTGATTCAATATAAATAACCTTTGTATTTTTATGAATTACAGAATAAAGATTCTGAGGATTTGTTAGATCAACAAAATCAGTGTTGATATGTAATTTTGGCAGCCAGTTTGTAAAAAGTGAATACGTGCATCCATACAGAGTTTTATGAGCAGCAATTCTATCAAACGATTTTAACAGTATACCAAGAATACCGGAAATTGCTCCCATTCCTGAAGCGAAGGTAACTGCCATTTCAGCACGTTCAACATAAGCAAGATTTTCTTCAAGCATTTCTTTGTTCGGTTCACCCAATCTATCATATATATAAATTGGTTTTGGATCTTCTCCGGCAATTGGAGAATTAGCAAATTCAAGAAAACCCTCTGCGCCGCGTTCAACTGAATTTAAACGATATATTACGGAAGATGAAACCGGAGGAAGTACATGATGTGAATAATCCCATTTTCGTGTTTCATTTTTTCCATAGATCATATGTGTATCCATGGAATATTTTGTATCATCAATAAGAGATTTTTCTTTAAGTGAGGTTAAATCGGTTTCCATTTCGTTTCCCCTGAAATGTTGTTAATAATTAACTCAAACTTAAGAAATATTAGGCAAGCAAGCTATGTAATTATTCTGAAAGTGTGGTCAATGATGTAACCGGAGCCTGATAGTTTTTTCCTAAAGAATATTAAATTATTAATCAAACTCCGGATAAAAAATCAATTTACAGCAAAGCATTTTCAATATCTGCAATAAGAACTTCAATGTCTTCAATTCCAACAGAAAATCTTACCAGGCTGTCCGTTATTCCAAATTTTTCCCTATCAACTTTGGGAACTGTTGCGTGAGTCATTGTTGCAGGGTGGCTTATTAAACTTTCAACTCCACCAAGACTTTCACCAAGAGTAAAAACTTTAACATTATTTAGAATCTTCTTAGCAGTTTCTACATCTCCAAAATCTGTTGAAATCATCCCCCCAAAACCTCTCATTTGTTTTTTTGCAAGCTCATGCTGCGGATGATCTTTTAATCCGGGGTAATAAACTTTTTTAGCTGCATTAGAATTCACAAGCCACTCTGCTAAGGCTTTAGCATTCTTTTCATGGCGTTGCATTCTAACTGCAAGCGTTTTTGTAGAACGAAGAATAAGCCAGCAATCAAATGGCGATGGAACACCGCCGGCAGCATTCTGAATATAGCGAAGGCGTTCATGAATTTTTTCATCATTCATTAATAAAATTCCGCCAATAACATCACTATGTCCGTTTATATATTTTGTTTGGCTGTGCAGAACAATATCGCAGCCTAACGTAAGAGGATTTTGAAAGTACGGACTCATAAATGTATTGTCAACAACACAAATGAGATTATGTTGTTTACAGATTTCTGCCGCACCTTTTAAATCAGTAAGGTTAAGCATTGGATTTGTGGGTGATTCAAGAAATACCATTTTAGTATTTTCTTTTATTGCATTTTTGATATTTGAGAGATCACTTGTATTAATCCACGAAAAATCCAAGCCGTAATTTTTCATATTAAGTTCAAACAAACGATATGTTCCGCCGTAAACATTATCCGAAACAATAATATGATCACCTGCTTTCACAAGACTCATCAATGCGTGAGTAGCTGCTAAACCGGATGCAAAGGCAACACCAAATTTTCCTTTTTCAAGTGCTGCTATATTTGCTTCAAGTGCGGCACGGGTAAGATTGTGTGTTCTGCCGTATTCAAATCCTTTATGTCTGCCAAGTTCATCCTGTGCATACGTTGATGTTTGATAAATAGGTGTAATTACTGCACCGGTAACCGGATCGGGTTTTTGCCCGGCATGGATTGCATCAGTTGAAAATCCCATAATGTTCCTTAAAATTTTTATTAGCTTATTGAAGTAAGTTATTATTAAATCTAAACTGAAAATTCAAGCACATCATATCTTGTAACAATATCAATAATTCTTCCATATTCTGTTACAAGTACTGCCGGAGATTCACTTAAATACTGTTTAACAATCTGCAGTTCCGTTTTTTCATCAAGTGTTGGAAACCCCGGCGCCATAATATCTTCAACATTAGCATCAAGCAAACCCGGATTATCAAGCAGCTTTGCCATAACACGTGCCTCTCTCAAACTTCCAACTGATTCACCATTTTCAATTACCGGAATTTGTGAGAACCCTTTTGAATTTAAAACTTCAACCGCTGTTTTAACCTTATCTTTTGCACTCAAATACACAAGCTCTGTATGATGGCTGTCTCTCTTAGCTCTTGAAATATCTCTTAAAACTTTTACTTCTGTAGGAAGCAATCTTTTTTCACGAAGCCATTCTTCACTATGAAATTTACTCAAATATCTTTCACCGGTATCCGCTACAATAAATACAATGATTGCATTTTCATCAAGTTCTTTTGCAAGTTCAAGCATGCCTTTTACAGTGGTGCCTGTACTGCCGCCAACAAAAATACCTTCTTCTTTCGAAAGCAGTCTTGCATAATGAAATGAATCAATATCAGACACATTAATTATCCGATCGATGTATTGGAAGTGAACATTTGCAGGAAGACAATCTTGCCCGATACCTTCAACAAGATATGGATTACTGCCGGAAAATTTACCCGTTTCTTTATACTCTCTAAAAATTGAACCATAAGGATCAGCACCAACAATCTGAATATTTTTATTTTGCTCTTTAAGATATCTTCCAACACCGCTTATAGTTCCGCCTGTTCCAATTCCTGAGACAAAATGAGTAATCTTTCCTTCAGTCTGCTGCCATATTTCCGGCCCTGTAGTTCTGTAATGTGCTTCGGGATTTGCGGGATTGGAATACTGATACATAAAAATTGAGTTAGGTGTTTCCTTATTTATTTTTCTTGCAATGTTAATGTAGTAATCAGGGCTGTCATGCTTAACAGCATTTGATGTTACAATCACATCACCGCCAAGCGCTTTGAGATAATTAATTTTTTCAAAACTAACTTTATCCGTTACAACAAAAATAGATTTATAGCCTTTAACAGCACAGGCAAGTGCAAGCCCAATTCCTGTATTGCCGCTTGTAGCTTCAATCACTGTTCCGCCGGGTTTAATAATTCCCTGCTTTTCAGCATCTTCAAGCATTGAAATTCCGATACGGTCTTTAACACTTCCGCCGGGATTAAATGATTCAAGCTTTGCGAAGATTTGCGGCTTTAATCCTTTAGTAATTTTATTGATCCGGACAAGCGGGGTATTCCCGATTGTCTCAAGGATATTTTCTTTGTACTGCATTTATTTTCCCTAATAATTTCAAAAATGAAATTTTCATACTACTTTTTTTAGTGGAATTAAAAATATTTATTGGCCGATGATCAGCGGTTTAATATAGCTCACATTTCCGTGAAATTAAAACCACGAATAAAATTTTCAGCAGACATTTTTTTCTTGCCTTCTTTTTGAAGTTCAAGAATTTTTAATGATTTATAATTACAACCGATAAATAGTTCTGTTTTTGTTTGTTTTATTTCTCCAGGCTTTAATTTTAAATCAGATATTTCAGTTTTATAGATTTTTATCTGCACTCCGGCATGATAAAAATATGCACCTGGATTTGGTGATAAACCGCGGATAAGATTATGAATGTCCCTCGCATTATCATCCCAATTTATCAATCCTGTTTCCCTGGTAATTTTTGGAGCAGGGGTTGCTTCATTACTATTCTGCGGCTTTAATAAAAAATTTCCCGATTCAATAAGATCAACAGTTTCAAGCACAGCATCTGCACCGAGTAAACTTAATTTATCATGCAAAGAACCAAAATTATCTTCTTCATTAATCTTTGTTTTTTTTTGAAGAAAAATATTTCCTGTATCTACTTTCTCTTCAAGAGCAAATGTTGTTACGCCTGTTTCAGTTTCACCCTTTATTAATGCCCATTGAATAGGTGCTGCACCTCTGTACTTTGGAAGCAGAGATGCATGTAGATTAAATGAAATTTTTGATGGAAGCGTAAAAACTTCAGGAGGTAAAATTTTAAAAGCTACAACAACAAAAATATCTGCATCAAAAGATTTTAATTCCTCTATAAAATTTTGGTCTTTTAATTTTTTCGGTTGAAGCAAAGGGAGATTTTTTTTCAGCGCAAATTCTTTTACCGGAGTGAAAGATACTTTTTGTCCTCTTCCCCGTTCTTTATCAGGCGAAGTAACAACTGCGGAAATTGTATGCCGGCTGTTAAATAATTTTTCTAAAGATGGAATTGCAAAGTCAGGCGTCCCCATGAATATAATTTTCATCGAAGCACATAATCCATTTTTTCTGTTAACGGATAATCTGTTTCAACCTGGCGTAATCTTATTTTTTGAAGAGCCTTCTTAAACTTTTTTAGAACGCTTTCGTGAATCTTATCAATAAATAAAATTCCCTGCAGATGATCATACTCATGCTGTATAACTCTGGCAAACATTTCATCAGCTTCAATTGTGTGTTCCTTCATATCGGCATCAAAGAATTTTACTTTCACCCGTTTTGGCCGTACTACATCATATCTTAAATCCGGCAGGCTCAGACATCCTTCTTCAATAGGAATAGTTTCTTCTGATCTTTCAAGTATTTCCGGATTTATAAATACCATCGGCTTAATATTTTCTGAGCCTTCAACACCGGAAATATCAATTACAAAAATGGATTTATCAGCACCAATCTGATTTGCCGCCAATCCAATCCCATTTGCATTACGCATGGTTTCAAACATGTTTTTAATTAGTTCGATAACCTGCATATCAACTTCTTTTACAAGCTCAGTTTTTTTTCTTAAGATTTTATCGCCGTAAACAGTTATCGGTAATATAGCCATTACATTCCTGGTCTTTTGTTTAAGGATGCGGGTCAAAAATAAATAAAACAGGATGAATAAGAAAGTATAGAATCTGCCTGCAGTGATTCAAATTATCTGCAAAATAAAGCGATGCTAAAATATTTATCTACTGCTGGGTTTGCGGATTAAGATTCTTCATATCATTACTTGTAGGATATTGAAAAATTTTTAAATCAAATTGATTTATAACTGCAAAGATATGATCAAATATTTCTGCCTGAATATCTTCATAAGGCACCCAACTGGTTGTATTTGCAAAAAGATAAATTTCAATTGGAAGACCTGTGGCGCCGGCTTCTAAATATCTTACAATAAATGTAAGATCACTATGTACATCTTCCCTTCTTCTTAAATAAGTTTTAAGATATGCTCTGAACGTACCAAGATTAGTTAATCGTCTGCCATTAATTATCTCACTCAGATCGGCATTTAATGAATCATTATATTTTTTTATTTCTGCTCGTTTGCTCTTAATATAATCTTCTATAAGATAAAATTTTTCAAAGCGGTTCAGCATTTCCTCGGTGCAAAATTTAATACTTGTAACATCAATATAGATTGCGCGTTTAATTCTTCTTCCGCCAGTCATCTGCATCCCGCGCCAGTTTTTAAATGATTCTTCAATCAATTTATAGGTTGGAATTACTGTAATTGTTTTATCCCAGTTCTGCACTTTAATAGTATGAAGTGCAATATCAATAACATCTCCGTCTGCACCGTATTTAGGCACTTCAATCCAATCTCCTTTTTTAATAAGATCGTAAGAAGATATCTGAACGCTTGCAACAAAAGAGAGAATTGTATCTCTGAAAATTAGA
>Ga0079224_100007986_pt1 | contig 14281 bp, 9 predicted proteins | sample Stecom2015_FD_80414 | JGI IMG/M metagenome (GOLD analysis project Ga0079224, IMG submission 80414) | Agricultural soil microbial communities from Utah to study Nitrogen management - Steer compost 2015 | ecosystem: Environmental > Terrestrial > Soil > Agricultural land | place: USA: Utah...
GCCGGAAAGACCTTCGCCGGATCACACGCGATCATCCAGATGCTGCGGGCCGGCCGCACGGTCGGCATCACCGCGCTGAGCCACCGCGTCATCACCAATCTGCTCGACGCCGTCATGGCGGCCGACGATCCCGCGGCACCGGTGGTGCGGGCGATTCAGAAGGCCGACGACGGTAACGCCAGCCGCCACGACGGTGTCACGGTCGTCAACTCCAACGCTGATGTCGAGTCCGCGATGGCCGCCGGCGACGTCAATCTCGTGGCCGGTACCGGGTGGCTGTTCGCCCGGCCGGACGTGCGGGTGGACGTCCTCGTGATCGACGAAGCCGGGCAGTTCTCGCTGGCGAACGCGGTCGCTGCCGGCGCTGCGGCGGACGCGTTGATCCTGTTGGGTGACCCGCGGCAATTGCCGCAGCCGTCCCAGGGCACCCATCCGGCCGGCGCGGGAGCCTCGGCGCTCGAGCACGTCCTCGGCCAGCACGACACCGTGCCGCCGGAGCGCGGGTTGTTCCTCGACACCACGTGGCGCATGCATCCAGCGGTCTGTGCCCCGGTGTCCGAGTTGTCCTACGACGGCCTGCTGCATCCGCGCGCCGGGCTCGAGCGGCAGGCCGTCGCCGGTGCGGACGACCTCGCCGGCGCGGGCATCCGTTGGTTCCCGGTACCGCACACCGGGTGCTCGGTGCGCAGCGACGCCGAGGTGGAGGTGATCGACGACGTGGTCCAGCGGCTCACCGGCCGGGAGTGGATCGACGCTGACGGCCACGTCAGCACGCTGGGTCCGAACGACATCCTCGTGGTGGCGCCGTACAACGCTCAGGTTGGTCAGTTGCTCGCCCGGCTCGAGGGCCGCGCCCGGGTCGGTACGGTGGACAAGTTCCAGGGCCAGCAGGCACCGGTCGTCATCGTGTCACTGACCACGTCGTCGGCGGCTGACGCGCCGCGCGGCGTCGACTTCGTCGCCAACCGCAACCGCCTCAACGTCGCGGTGTCTCGGGCGCGCTCGCTCGCGGTGCTGGTGGGTAGCCCGGCGCTGCTGACGGCACCGGTGCGCAATGTCGATCAGGTGCAAGGCCTCAACACCTTGTGTCGTCTGGTGGAGTTCGCCGGCGCTGACGGCGCCGCTATGTCAGTGTCGTGAGCTGCTCGTCGAACAACACCGCGTCATCAGTGGCCGGGGCACCCTGAGTCGAGCGAAGCGATCCAGACGTTGCGGAGTTCGACGTCCGAGCCGTCGTGGTGGTTCTGGAAGCCGAGGTGGCCCGCCAGAGCTCGGCTACCGTCGCCGGTGTAGGTGTTGACGACCTGCCCGTTGAGGATGACCGTGTACGTCTGGCCGACAGCTTTGACCTCGTAGGTGTTCCACGTCCCGGTCAGCTTGGCCAGCAGGTCGGTGATGGTGGCGAAGTTGTAGATGGAACCCGTCTTCTGTGGGTCACCGCCGCCTGGATTGTCCTCGATCTGTGCTTCGTAGCCGCGCACGCTGTCATCGGGTTGTGCGCTCCACGCACCGTCCCAATTCCACGGTGCCGGAAACCGCATGAAGACGCCGGAGTTGTCGGTCGGATTGTTCGTTCGGTATTGAAGCTTCAGGTGGAAATCGCCGAAGGCTTCGCGCGTGTACCACAGCAGGCCACCGGAGCCGCGGCTCATGAGCGTGCAGTTCTCGGTGACGACGAAGGAGCCGTAGCCGGCCATCTGCCAGCCGTGGAGTGTGTGGCCATCCCACAGGGCAGTGAATCCGGCCGGTGGATCCGGCGTCGGGCACCTGTCGGGCTGCTGTTCGGCGCCCGCGGCCGGACCCACGGACACGGACATCGCCAATACGCCGGCACACACCACAGACAACACGCTTCGACGCATGAGGACTCCATCCGCATTCGCAGGCTGGAAAGCGCTTGCCCACCAGCGTGGACGGTGCCGCCGGTCGGTGTCAAGAAGCAGGGTGAAACCGATCGGCAACCGGACGGAAGACACCGACTGGTGAACTGTTCCCGCTCGTCAGCGTGCGCGGTCGGCAGTGCTGCCGGCAACGGGGGCGTATGCGGGTCGAGCTCCACGTTTCCAATGAAGGGACAGATATATGCGAAAGTGGACAGTGGCCGCGGCGGTGATCGCGCTCACGGTCGGGTTGGCCGGGCCTGCGCACGCCGACAACGAGGGGAAGTTCAGCACCCAGTTCGTGGACGGCGCAGGTGTCGTCACAGACGACTTCGGCGATCACTTCAAAGAGATCGGCGGCAGCCTCTGCGCCGGTTGCGCGCACTCGTGGAACACCGACACCGTCGTGTTGTGGCAGTCCATCCTGGCAGCTGAGGGCTTGCTGTCCACCAATGCCATCGACGGCAAGTTCGGCGCGCAGACGGCCGAAGCCACCAAGAGCTGGCAGCGCCGGTACGGGCTGGCCGCCGACGGCAAAGTCGGTCCCGCGACGTGGGGCAGGGCCGACTACAACCTGTACTTCACCAGCAAGGGACGCTTCACGAAGTACATCGGCCGTTCCGGCAACGTCACGTTCCGGCGTGGCGGGCTCAGCACGGACTACGGCGATGGTGCGTACATGATGGAGTACGTGGACGGTGCCGACGGCTCCGCGAGCTTCGACGGGTCGCGCATCTACCACAAGAAGCGGACGATCACCGTGCGCTGAAAATAGCTGGAAGCGGCGCGGCCTCGGTCTGTTGAGTTCAGGCCGAGGCCGCGCCACGTCGTTCGTGGCGTTGGGGGAGTGCGCGGTCCGCGCGGTCGTGATGATCGTCGTGTGCGGGGGTGCCGATTCGGGTGGTCGTGATGATCGTCGTGCGTGGGGGTGCGGGGTATAGCGGCTGTTTCGACCACGACGATCTTCACGACCGATCCGTGGACCGATCCGTGGGCCGATCCGTGAATCGATCCATGACCGGCGTGTAGGTGTGCTCTCGGCGGCGAGCTTCCCCCGGCTTGATCTCCCCGAGGGGCTTGTTGACATCCATAGTAGAGGTTCTCTAACGTTCAGAGGTCAGACCTTAGATGTCGTACCTAACCAGTGAGGCGTGGCGATGCGTCGTCGACGAGGGATCGTGGCCGGGGTAGGTACGGGGGCAGCCGTCGTGGCGGCGTTGATGACGTACGCGCCGGGCGGAGTCGCGTCCGACGCTGCACCACCACAACACGGTGCGGCACCAGCGGAGACCGTCGTCGTCGACGGCACGAGCGTAGGCCGTGAATTCGACGGACTCGGCGCGGTCAGCGCGGGCGCGTCCAGCCGGTTGCTGTACGACTACCCGGAACCAGAGCGTAGCCAGATCCTCGATTACCTGTTCACCCCCGGCTACGGTGCCTCGTTGCAACTGCTCAAGGTGGAGATCGGTGGCGACATGAACTCCACGTCCGGCGCTGAGCCCAGTCATCTGCGCAAGCCCGGGGAGCTCAACTGCCACCGGGGGTACGAGTGGTGGCTGATGCGCGAAGCCCGCAAACGCAACCCCGACATCGTTCTCGGTGGGCTGCAGTGGGGCGCACCGGGCTGGTTCGACGGTGGATTCTGGAGCCAGGACAACATCGACTACCTGCTGGCGTGGCTGGACTGTGCCGAGCAGCACGACCTCGACATCGACTTCATGGGCGGCTGGAACGAGGCCGGCTACGACACCGACTGGTTCGTGCGCTGGAAGGAAGCCTTGCAAGCCGAGCATCCGGACATCGAACTGACCGCCGCGGACGACACCCCGAACTGGAACTGGCGCGTGGCCGACGACATGCAAGCCGACGGTGCGTTCGGCGCCGCCGTCGACGTCGTCAACCAGCACTCGCCATGCGGTCACCGCACGCTCTACGTGGAATGTTCCAGCACCGAGACCGCCAAGAACCTCGACAAGCCGTTGTGGATCGGTGAACTGAGTTCGATGGCGCACGACGCCGGTGCCGAGCCGTTGGCGCGCGCGGCCAACCGGATGTACATCGACGCCGACATCACCGCGATGATGGTGTGGTCACCGATATCGGCGTGGTACTCCAACATCACGCTGGCCGACACCGGACTCATGGTGGCCGAATGGCCGTGGTCGGGCTATTACGACGTCGGCGACAGCATCTGGGCCTACGCGCACACGACGCAGTTCGCCCAGCCCGGCTGGCACTACCTCGACTCCGCCAGCAAGCGGTTGAGTTCCGGAGCCACCATGGTTGCCCTGGCCACACCGGACAGCGACGACTGGAGCGCGATCATCGAGACCCTCGACGCGGAGGGCGCGAGTACCCTCACCCTCGACGTCGTGGACCTGCCTTCCACCCCGATGCAGCTGTGGTCCACCGACTTCGCCTCCGACGATCCCGCCGACCGGTTCCGTCACGTCGGCACGATCACCCCGGACGGCAACACGGTGACGCTCGATCTGGAGCCTGGCCACGTGTATTCGATCACCACGACCGACGGGCAAGGCAAGGGCGATGCCGAACCGGCCGCGAGCGGCACCGATCAGCTCGACCTGCCGTATCGCGAGTCGTTCGAGCACGTCGACGACGGCGGGTTGGCTCGCTACTTCTCCGACCTCGCCGGGGCGTTCGAGGCCGCGCCCTGCGGCGGCGGCCGTGACGGGACGTGCTACCGGCAGATGGTGGACGAAGCGCCGATCAGCTGGGGCGGGGTCGGCGAGATCCCGCTGAGCACCATGGTCGGTGATCCGCGCTGGTGGGGCGACTACACCGTCCAGACCGACGTGCTGCTCGAAGAGCCCGGCTACGTGGAGGTGGGCGGGCGCATCTCCGGCCAGTCGTGGGGCACCCCGGCCAGCGGCTACCACCTGCGCATCGGCACCGACGGGTGGGAGTTGTTCAGCCGCGATCACGCCACGGGCATGGAGCAGACGTTGTCCGCCGGAGACGACGCCATCGACGTCGAAACGTGGCACACCGTCGCCCTGCGGATGCACGGGTCCCGGATCGAAGTCGTCGTGGACGGCGAGCAACTGGGCAGCGTCGACGACACGACGCAGCGCACCGGGAACGTGGCGCTCGGCGTCAGTATGTGGGACCACGCTCAGTTCGACGACCTGCAGGTGACGCGCACCGGCCGGCCGCCGAATCTGGTCGCGAAGGACATGATGACGGCGACGGCGTCCAGCGAGCACGGCTTCCACCGCGGCTGGACGCACGGTGCCGAGCACGTGATCGACGACCGGCCCGAGACGACGTGGAGCTCGCGGTTCGACCCAGCCGAGCCCCTGCCGCAGAGCGTCACCCTCGACCTGGGGCGACCCCAGCGAATCCAGGCGTTGACGTACCAGCCGCGGCTGGACGGCAGCACCAACGGCATGATCACCGGGTACGAGGTGCAGCTCAGCCGAGACGGCGAGTCGTTCGAGCCCGTGGTGAGCGGACAGTGGAGCGCGGACAGCTCCACGAAGGTGGCGGCCTGGGATGCACAAGTCGCCCGCTACGTCCGCCTCGTCGCCACCGACGAAGGCAAGGCGTGTGGTACGGCGACCGCCACCGCGGGTGAGCTCGGCGTGGTCCGCGCCGGCGGGCCCACGCTCACCACGACGCCGCCCGCGCCGCCACGCCCGCAGGTCCCGGACGACGCGCCGCCGGAGTTCGACGATATCGTGCCATCGGACCAGGTCACGGCCACTGCGAGCAGCGTGCACAGCGATCCGCACCTGGCGTGCATGGCCGTGGACGGGCGCGCGACGACGTTCTGGCACTCCGCGCCGGCTGCCACCGGACCGTTGCCCGCATCGGTCACGCTGGACCTCGGCGACACTTATGACGTTCACGGCTTGGGGTATCTGCCTCGCCAGGACGGGAACCAGAACGGCAACATCACGGAGTACCGCGTCGAGGTCAGCGTCGACGGTGAAGATTTCACGACGGTGGCTGACGGCGACTGGGCCGATGACAAGGAGCAGAAGTACGCAACGTGGACGGCTACGACAGCGCGTTACGTCCGGCTGACCGCCATCACCGGGCACTTCGGCGTGGCGGCGGCCGCGGAGTTGCTCGTCGGCCACGCGCCGTGAACCGGCCGCAGTGACGGCGGGCGAAGGGCGGGCTCGGGTGCGCCGGCGCGGGCCACCGGCCGGTACGGCTCGCGCGGGCGTGACGCTGGTGGCCGGGGTCGCGGTGGCGTACGCGCTCAGCGAGGTCATCGGGGTCGTCGCCCCGCTCACGGTGGCACTGGTGCTGGGTGTCGTGGTTCGCAACACGGGCGTGCTCACGCCGTCCGCGCGGGTCGCGTTGAGCGGCGCGACGAAGGTGATGTTGCGGGCGGGGGTGGTGGTTCTGGGGCTGCAGTTGGCCGTGCCCGAGCTGCTGCAGCTGCGCCCCGGCTACCTCGGGGTGGTGGTGATCACCGTCGTGGTGACCTTCGTCGGCACCCGGTGGTTCGGCCGGCTGATGCAGGTGAGCCGGGAACGCTCGTTGCTGCTGGCGACGGGATTCTCGATCTGCGGCGCGTCGGCGGTGGCTGCCGTGGCCAGCGTCGTGGATGCCGACGAGGACGACGTCGCGACGTCCATCGCGATGGTGACGTTGTACGGAAGCCTGGCGATCGCCGGATTCCCGTTGTTGCAGGACGTGTTGGGGCTCGGTGACCGGGAGTTCGGCGTGTGGATCGGCGCCAGCGTCCACGAGGTGGCGCAGGTTGTCGCTGCCGCGGGCATCGCCGGTCAGGTCGCGCTCGTCGTGGCGGTTCTGGCGAAACTGGGCCGGGTCGTGCTGCTCGCCCCGATGATCACGCTGGTCGCCCTGAGGGAACGACGCCGGGCACTCAGTCGTACCGATGGCGGGCCGCGTCCGCCCCTGGTGCCGCTGTTCGTGCTCGGCTTCTTGGCGATGGCCGGCGTGCGTAGCACGGGTCTGCTGCCGGACGTCGTGGTGTCGGGAGCAGGAGTCGTCACGGCAGTGCTGCTGTCCGGCGCGATGTTCGGGCTCGGTGCCGGTGTTCACCTGCGGAGCCTGGTGCGCACTGGTGGCCGTACCGCCGCGTTGGGCGCGGCGTCCACTGGTCTCGCCGCCGCGGTCGCCTACGGCGGGCTGCTCGTCCTGGCCTGATGTCTTGCCGCGACTGATCTCGGCCGCGACAGGGCCAGAACTCTGACCACAGACGTTCTATGCTGGAATCGTCGATGGAGGTGGCTGCGGGTGTGGAAGCCAGTCAACGAATCAGGCAGCGTCGCTCAGCGCATCGTGGCTCAGATCGAGCAGTTGCTGGAGAGCAAATCGCTCAAGGCGGGAGACCGGCTGCCCACTGAACGCGATCTCGCCGCGCTGGTCGGCGCCAGCCGGCCGTCGGTCCGCGAGGCTGTGCGGATTCTGCAAGCCCAAGGTCGGCTCGAGGTCAAGCACGGTCTCGGCGTGTTCGTGGTCGAGCCGTCGGCCGCGGAGCTCGGCGCGGCGCTGCGGGGTGCCGACCTCGACATCGACGAGTTGTTCTCGATGCGCGAGGTGCTCGAGGTGCCCGCGGCTCGCTGGGCGGCCGAGCGCATCACCGCCGATCAGGTCGACGAGCTGCGCGCCGTCCTCGACGAGCTCGACGCGGCCTTCGACACCGATCCCGCCGACTTCCGCCAACTCGCCAAGCTCGATGCTGCGTTCCACCTGCGTATCGCCGATATCGCCGACAACCGCTTCTTGCGCCAGACCAGTCACGTACTGCATGACATCCTCATCTCGGGGATGAAGACGACGCTGCTCATCCCCGGGCGTCGGGAGAAATCGCGCGGTCAGCACGAACGGATCGTCGACGCCCTGGCGGCCAATGACGCCGCAGCGGCGGCCAGAGCCGCGCGCACCCACATCCGTAGCGCGCATCGTGCCGCGCTGGACCGGTTGGCCGCTGAAGCGGCCGACGGCAACGGCGCGGCTGTCTGACCGTCCGCAGCCTTCGAGCTGCAGAAACAACCTCAAGGCACGGTATAGACGCCGGCTACCCATTGACCTTTACGAGAGCAGGGGTCTAACCTCTTACCACCTGAAATCGATTACTCATCGACGAGTTTCGGAAGGCGGGTCGCCCGATGACACAGCGGCGTACTCTTCCTGGTGCCGGCCGACCGACACGGCGCACGTTCCTCGCTGCCAGTGCTGGGCTGGGCGCCGCCGCGCTGGCCGGTCTGTCGGGTTGCGGCGGCGGGTTCGGCGGCGGCGACGGCTCCGGCGGCGGAACAGACCTCGAGTTCGACATCCCGGACCCGGCCGGCGACTTCCCCTCCACGGACGTCACCATCCGGCTGGTTGACAGCGGTGACACCAAAGCGGACTTCTGGAACGCTTTTGCCGAGGCGTACCAGGCCAAGCACGACAACGTCACGTTCCAATACGACCCGTTGCCGTGGAACCGCATCGAAGAGGTCGTGCCGCTGGGTATCCGGAACAACTCCGCCCACGACCTGATTCAGCTGCCGGGCAACATTCCGCTCAGCCAGGCCGTGTCCGAAGGGTGGGTGGCGCCCCTGGACGACTACATGCCCGACTTCGCCGACTGGCAGCAGCGTTTCCCGGACACCTACCAGGTCGAAGGCGTGCATGTCTTCGACGGCCAGCAGTACATCGTGCCGATCGGCACCGACCAGCGGCACTTCCAGATCATCCACTACAACAAGCAGCTCATGAACGACGCCGGATTCGACCCCGAGACCGAGCCGTTGACATGGGACACCTACCGCGAAGCGGCCCGCAAGGTCACCGAACAGGGCGACGGGCAGGCCTACGGCGTCATCTTCGAGATCAACCAGCCTGGCCGGCTCGTGCAGTGGGTGGAGTACATGGCGCGGATGGCCGGGCTGCCGATCGTCGGGAACATCCTCCAACCGTCCGGCGAGTTCCACCACGACAGCGACGAGATCGTCGCGGCCATCGAGCTGATGCTCGCGTTGCAGCAGGACGGCAGCGTCTTCCCCGGGTCCAGTTCGCTCACCGCGCCGGAGTGCTGGCCGCGGGTGGTCCGGGGCAATGCCGCCATGGTCAGCGCCGGGCCGTGGGTGACCGCCCTCTGGGACCGCGACGAGCCCGACTTCGACTTCGGCGTCGCACCCTTACCGTTCCCGAACGAGAACCCGTGGCCGCCGGGATACGTGACCATCGGCGGGGACATGCTGACGATGTTCGCCGGCAGCAAGGTCAAGGAGGTCGCCGGGGACGTTCTCGGCTACGTCACCTCCCTCGACGGCCAGACCAGATGGGCCGAGAATGCTGGCGTCGGCAACCCGCCGGTTCTCGCCGAGGCGCGCGAGGCAGGTTCCACCGATTACAGCGACCAGGCCAAGACGTGCTTGGAGCTGGCTGAGGCCATGGTGGGCAACCCCGAACCGGTGATCGCCAACCCCGACGTCGCGCTGGTCACCAAGCACGAACAGCCGCCGGACCCCGGGTTCGCCGACGTGTTGCAGGCGATCCTCGTGGGCGAGGTCAGCGATGTGCGCAAGGCGCTGCGTGAGGTCAAGGACCGCGCCGAGCGGGCCCGCGACGAGGCGATCGCGAAGGCCGCGAAGGTCGACGGCAGCACCGCGACCCGCGATGATTGGATCTTCCCGAACTGGGACCCGACCAAGGATTACACCATCGAGGACTACGACGGTCGCTGAACCGCACTCGACCAGGAGAGCATATGGCCATGCTCAGACCGGCCGAACGGCTGGCCGGCGCGGACCGCACCTCGGGATCACCCACGACGCTGCGCGAACGGCTGTGGAACTCGCGCTGGTGCTACGTGTTCATGTTGCCGTCGCTGGTGCTCGGCGCGTTGTTCACGCTCTACCCGATGATCTCGTCGTGGTACATCTCGTTCACCGACTGGTCCGGGCTGGAGTCGGACAAGCGCTTCGTCGGTGTGGAGAACTACCGCGAGGCGGTGGGCGATGCCGCGTTCTGGAGCGCCTTCGGCCGGACGTTCGCGTTCACCGCCGTCGCGGTTCCGGTGATGCTGATCCTGGCGTTGTTCGCAGCTCTGGTGCTCAACGACGCGTCGCTGCGGATGCGGGCGGTCTTCCGCACGATGTTCTTCCTCCCGGTGGTGACGACGACGGCGATCGTCGGCGTCGTCATGTCGCTGATCATGAATCCGTTCGACGGCCCGTTGAACGCCGTCCTGCTGGACCTCGGGCTCATCGACCGTCCGGTGGACTTCCTGGGCGACCCTGACCTGGCGCTGTGGTCGGTCGCCGGGGTGTTCGTCTGGAAGTGGATGGGCATGTCGATGATCTACTGGCTGGTCGCGCTGCAGACCGTGCCCCAAGAGCTGTACGAGGCCGCCCGCGTGGACGGCTGTACTCGCCGGCAGACGCACCGGCACATCACCGTGCCGATGATCACGCCGTTCGCCGTGGTCATCATCCTCATCACCTTCGTCGGTGCGCTGCAGACCTTCCCGCTGGTGCAGTCGATGACGCAGGGCGGCCCGGCGTTCGCCACCGAGCTGGTCGAGCTGTACATCTACCGCCTGGCCTTCGCCGCCGACTTCACGCCGCGGTTGGGCTACGCCTCGGCGGTGGCGGTGTTCTTCGGCATCACGGTCCTGATCTTCACGCTGGCGCAGGTCTGGGGTGTGCGACGAGCCGGTGCCATGCAAAGCGACGTCAAGGAGGTGAACCGGCGATGACGATCCCCACCGCCACCGAACCCACGGCACCGGCTCAGACGATCACCGCGCCCGCGCCGCCTCGCAAGCGCCGGGGCTGGCGACGAGAGATCATCGTCAGCCTCATCCTGCTGCCGATCTGCCTGATCTGGATCTACCCGTTCCTCTGGATGGTCGGCTCGTCCCTGAAGACCGACACCGAGATCTTCGGCAGTGTCAGCATCCTGCCGGAGCAGGCGCAGTGGGAGAACTACACCCGGGCCTGGTACGAGGCGAACATCGGCCCGTACTTCTGGAACACGATCTTCATCACGGTCTTCACCATCGCCATCGTCGTCGTCACCACGGCGATGATCGGCTACGTGATCGGGCGCTACCCGTTCCCGGGCCGCAAGGTGCTGGTGGTGCTCCTGATCGCCACGCTGTTCCTGCCCGAGGGCTACACGATCATCCCGGTGTTCGACCTGATCAACCAGCTCGGGTTGTCCGGCTCGTTGTGGGGCATCATCCTCGCCGAGTCCGGTGGAGCACACGTCATCCAGATCATGTTGTTCGCCGGATACTTCAGGCAGTTGCCGAACGAGCTCGAGGAAGCCGCACGCATCGACGGCGCCGGGTTCGTGCGGACCTTCTGGACGGTGATGTTGCCACTGGCCAAACCCGCGATCGCCACCGCGATCATCCTCGCGCTGATGCGGGTCTGGAACAGCTTCCTCATCCCACTCGTGCTGACTCTGGCCCAGCCGGAACTGCGCACGCTGGCCGTCGGCGTCTACTCGTTCCAGGGCGAGAACATGACCGACTGGTCCGGCATGGCTGCTGCCTCCACCATCGCCCTGATGCCCATCGTCATCATCTTCCTGCTGCTCCAGCGATACTTCGTCGAAGGCGTCGCCGGCGCGGTACGTGGCTGAAACCCCCGCACTGAGGAGTTCACTTGCTGTACGGCGTGTCCTACTACTACGAGTACCAGCCGTTCGATCGTCTCGACGACGACGTGCGGATGATGGTCGAGGCTGGCATCAACTACGCCCGCGTCGGCGATTCGATCTGGTCGCTGTGCGAACCGCGCGAAGGCGAGTTCGACCTCGACTGGTTACAGCGGGTGCTCGACGCGTTGCACGCGGCCGGTATCCAGGTGGTGCTGACGACGCCGACGTATGCGATTCCGCCGTGGCTGCACCGCCGGTACCCGGAGATCATGGCGGTGCGCCGGGATGGCCAGGTGACGCCGTACGGGGCGCGCCAGAACGTCGACGTCACCAACCCGACCTACCGGCATTTCGCCGAGCGGATCACCCGTCTGGTGCTCGAACGCTACGCGCAGCACCCCAGCGTCATCGGCTTCCAGGTGGACAACGAGACCGGCACCGCGGGCGCGCACAACCCGAGCGTCATCGACGCGTTCCGCGAGCACATCCGGCGCACCTACGGCACGGTCGACAAGGTCAACGAGATCTGGGGACTGACGTACTGGTCGCACCGGCTGAGTGACTGGGCCGATCTGTGGGCTCCGGCCGGTAACACCAGCCCGGGCTACGACCTGGAGTGGCGCCGGTTCCAAGCCGGCATGACCACCGAGTTCCTGCAGTGGCAGGTCGACATCGTCCGCGACTATGCCCGCCCGGAACAGTTCGTCACCCAGGACGTGGTCGGTTACCACGGCAAGCCCGACGCCGACCGGTATGCCATCGGCGCCGTCATGGATGTGCAAGCTGAGAACTTCCCGCATGCCACGCAGGACGGTCTGGCGCAGCCGCCGGTGGAGGGGTTGCACATGTACCCGGCCCGCACGGCGGGCTCGGGCCCGGCTCAGCTCTACCAGCGTTCGGACATGGCCTACGGCGTCAAGCGATCGAACTTCTTCATCACCGAGATGAACCCGATCAGCATCGCCGGCTCGGACAACGTCTTCCCCGGCTACGACGGCCAGTGGCGGATGGCGGCGTTCTCGACGATCTCGCGCGGCGCCGACATGGTCGCCTACTGGCACTGGCACAGCCTGCACTACGGGCACGAGATCTACTCGCACGGCATCGTCAACCACGATCTCGAGCCGAACCGCAATTACGACGAGGTCGCCGGCATCGGCCGTGACCTGGCCAAGCACGGCGACTTGCTGACCGGGCTCACCCCCGAAGCCGAAGTGGCCTTCCTGTACTCCTACGACAGCCGCTGGGCGATGGCCTGCCAGCCGCCGCTGAAGACCGCCGACGGCGCCGCGCCGGACAGCCGCAGCTACGAGCGGATCTTCGACACGTTCTACCGGGGCTTCTTCGATGCCCGGGCCCAGGCCATCGTGCTGCCGGCCGGCTCGGACGTCTCGGCGTACCCGGTGGTGGTGGCTCCAGCGCTGTACGTCGCCGACGATGCCACGCTGGACGGGTTGGCCCGCTACGCCCACGACGGCGGCCACCTGGTGCTGACGATCCGTACGGGGTATGCCGACGAGTACGCCCGGGCTCGCTGGGTCCGTGCGCCCGGTCCATTACGCGAGGCGGCCGGCGTCGGCTACAACCTGTACTCCAACCTCGCGGCGCCGCTGCCGGTCACCTCGGTCTCCGGCGGGCTGGAGGTGCCACCGGGGGCGCTCGCCACGGCGTGGATGGACGAGCTGGTCGTCGAAGGCGCCGACGTGCTGGCCGGTTACGACCACCCACACTTCGGCCGGTTCCCCGCGGTGACGACGCACCGCTACGGTGCGGGCCGGGTGACCTACGTCGGCATGCTGCCCGACACCGGGCTGGCTCGCGAGATCGGGTCGTGGGTCCTGCGCGCCTCGGACATCGAGCCGCTGGGCGCCGGTCTGCCCGAGTCGGTCCGGATGACTCGGGCGCGTGCGCGCGACGGGCGCTCGTTGGCGTTCGTCAGCAATTGGTCGTTCGAGACGCCGGAGCTGCCGGACGACCTGGTGAAAGGGACGGACGTGTTCGCCGGCGAACCCGTGGGCCCCGGCCGGCCGGTGCGGCTCGGCGCCTGGGACATCAGGGTGATCGCCGAGGACTGAGCGGTGACCACCAGGGATCTACCGCGGCTAGGGCCGCGGTGGATCCCTGGCGATCACGCCCGGTAGCGGTGGGACTGACGGCCCGTGACGCCGACGGCTTCGACCCGGAACAGGGAGCCGGCCAGCGGCCACCGAGCCAGGTCGGCGTCGGTCATGCGCAGCTGGGACGTGGTGATGTACAGGTCGGCGAGGTCCGTGCCGCCGAAGGCGAGGCTGGTGGCATGGGGAACCGGAAGCGGCAGCACGTGGTCGAGGCGCCCGTCGGGGGTGAACCGGCGTACGGCCGCGCCCCCGCGGGCCATGGCGACCCAGACCCCGCCGTCGGCGTCGACGGTGAGCCCGTCCGGACGCCCCGGCACCCCGGACAGGTCGACGAAAACGCGCCGTTTGGACAGCTCTGCGGTGTCGGGGTCGTAGTCGAAGACGTCGATGCGTTCCAGGGGCGTGTCGACGTAGTACATCGCCGAGCCGTCCGGGCTCCAGTCGAGGCCGTTGGAGATGGTGACGCCGTCCAGCACCTGGCGGGGTTCGCCTCGCTCGACCACGAACAACGCCGCATCGCCGGGGCTGGACTCGTCGGCCATCGTCCCGATGAGGAATCGGCCGGCCGGGTCCACGCCGCCGTCGTTGGTCCGGCTGCCGCCGGTCACGGAGGCGACTGGCGTCAGGACCGGATCCGGCCACGACAGCAGCGCGATGTCGTGCCCGGCCGCCGCGAGATAC
>Ga0079224_100007987_pt1 | contig 14281 bp, 8 predicted proteins | sample Stecom2015_FD_80414 | JGI IMG/M metagenome (GOLD analysis project Ga0079224, IMG submission 80414) | Agricultural soil microbial communities from Utah to study Nitrogen management - Steer compost 2015 | ecosystem: Environmental > Terrestrial > Soil > Agricultural land | place: USA: Utah...
TGCCTCACTACCACCCACACTGCGCTGTAATAACGTAAAGTTGCCGATTGAATCTACAACCCCTACATAAATACCGTACTCTTCATGGGCAGTTAAATTCAGGTTGGACGGCGTAAAGTTAAAAGTACCAGGGCCTGTCGACTGACCAATATCTCTTGCACCTAAAGTTTTAAAAGTGTCAAAAAGCCCTGGATCATTCGGTGTCGTCCTCAGTACATCAGCTAAATCTTTCAGGTTCCCTGACGTATCGAAGTAATCGGTGTTCAACTCGTATTCTTCTTTACCGTTTACTATCTTTTTAATATATTTACGCACAGGTAATGCGAAGAAGTTCGCCTTTTCGTCCACATTTGCTGTTACTCGGATTCTGTTGTCCGTTCCTTCAACATTTTCAACTTTAAAGCCGGATACGAGCGGTGGTTTTGAATCGTCAATTAACGGTCTGCTTTCAATTTTTGAAAGTTGCCCTGAACGATCTTTCAACACCATATATATTTTATAGCTTTTAAACGGATTAAGCTTTGGCTGTGTAGGCTTTGTTACATTAAATTTAAATGTGCCAAGCGTTGCCGGATTTTGGCCATCCGCAATATAGTCATCAGTTGTACCTGCCGATGTCTTTGTCTGGAATTTCCCTTTTACTATATCTGGATCTGTAGAAAACTCATCGACGAAATGACGATTTGTAATACCGCGCTCTGCAATTACCTCATCATAATCAGATGATAAGATCATGTAATAGTACGTACCGGCTTTGTTTGTATTTACTTCGATTTCATATTGGGAAGGACCCGTTACGACATTTCTGATCCGGATTGTCGGCTGTAATGCGTCCGAATGGCTGTACTGCGCATAATTCCGCGGTTCCATTCCCACCGGCACAACATCCTTATTTTCGAATTCATTTTCCGCTAAATCCTTTACCCCTTTTAAAATGGTAGCGACAATCGTATCACCATTTACTAAAGAGCTGACGGAAGGAATCGTTAAACGAATTCGCTTGTTGGAGTATTGAACTTCGACTGGCTTCATTTCTTTGTGCCCTGATATATTGACAATTCCTGTACCGGATAATAAATAGTTATCAGGATTTTCAGCTGTTGCTTTATCAAGTTCTTCGCTCACGGTTATATAGAAATAGCCTTTTTCCTTATCTGCCAGTTGCAGCTCCGGCGGTTGAATAACATACGGATAGGTCATATCCGGCGCTTCTGTCTTCAATATAATCTTCGGTGCAGGATTGCGCATCTTGTTGCCCGATTTATCGACCATTACCGCATAAATTTCATACTCTGTGTTTGGTTTAATATCGCCGATTGCCGGAGTTGCACCATATTTCGTTTCGGTAATGACGATATCATCAGGTTTTGTAATTGTTCCTTTTCCTGTGTAGCGCTTCATAATTTCATCGACAGTCGGGTCCGGCATCGTAACAGGCGATTTTTCGCGAATATAGTAGAAGTATTCGCCCGGCTCTGCAATTCCCTTAATGACAAATTGCAGACGCTTACCGCCGTACATCGTTTCGCCTTTATCGAGACGGAATGTCGGTGGTCGGTTATCGATTGTCGAGAATTCCTGCTCTTCCTTCTCTGATACATTGTCCGCTTCATCAATTACAATTGCATAAATGATATAGTCCGTCATCGTTTCCAGACCGGTTACAGTAAAGTTCACAGGCTCGTCCATTACGAGTGGCCCACTGCCGTTGTATTTTGTACCGCCTGTTTTAATCTCACTTATTGTTGGGGGTTTTTCATCGGCCTTTTTAATGACATAATAGTATGTTCCATCTTCATCCGCTGTTAATGTCACATCGGCTGTCGATCCGCCGGCTGCTACATCCAGCTGTGTAATGGTTGGAGACGTAACATCGGTAACAATCGTATTTTCCACCGGATCGCGGTCAACCGCTTTTCCATTTTCATCCTCTACATATCCAATGTTCGGGTCATCCGTTTTATAATCGTCAAACACATCGTTTACGGTTTTATTATTCGGGATGATTGCTTTGGAAATATAGGCATGTGTACCAAGATTCGTAAAGCCATTGCTTGATGTAATGTAATAATAGCCATACGAGCTGTCTGTATTCAGGTACACATTTTTCAACGTGTTTTTATACACGTATTGAATATAATGAACGCCATAAATAGAAACATTATAGTCCGTATCGATATACATCGCTCTCGGGCTTGCATACAGCTCCATGTTTGCCACATTCCCCTGTACCGTCAGGCGGTCGATAGTATAGTTGGCTTTTAAAAATGTACGGTCCGCAGTTACATACAGATTACGAATATCCGAATTTTCAAAGTCCACGTATTTCTTAACATTTGTCAAACGTTCGGTGTATTTTTGCAGGTGCTCGGGCTTTGTCGGGTCCGGCTTATCCTGCAGTGTTTCCTTATCATCAGGATTCAGGAAATCTTCATTTTTCGGGTTTGTAGGTGTGCCCCAGTCGATGAACGATGCGAAGTTCCCTATACTCGCAATACGCACATTCCCCAATGCAGCAAGCGAACGTCGCGGTGCTTCTGCCACTTCCACACGTCCTGTAAAATCGATGTTTTTGAAGCGCAAATAGCTTCCGTTAATGACAAGTTCTCCTGCAAACGAAGAATTGCCTCCATCAAGCGCCAATAAACGCGAAGAAGTTCCGCTCGCATTTATCGTAAGCTTCGAAATATTTTGAAGGGTCTTTCCTGAATAGCTTCCCTCGATGTAGGCACCTTTTAATACATTTTGATTTCCCGCATTAATAATACTGCGTAAATGGGATGCCACCGTGTACGGGACACCGTTTATGTATATTTGATTTCCAACAATATCCCCGACTGTGTATACCGGATTGCCCCGGTCCGCTTTTTCTGCTCGCCAAATAAATGTCGCCATCTGCCCGCGTGTTACGGTATTAAAAGGATCAAATGAAACAGGTGTTTTTCCTTTTGTTACATTCAAATCATAAAGTGTCTGTATAAAATACGCATTGGCATTTTTATTTGAAACATCCTTGAAACCATGAGTAAGTTTTGTGGAAATGCCAAACTTGAAGCCAAGCGTTAAAATTTTAGCCATTTGTCCGCGTGTAATCGGCTCTTTTGGTTTAAAGGTTTTATCTGAATAGCCATTAATGACACCCGCCTCTGCCAATGCGGCGATGTAACGGTAATTTGGATTATTCACTGTCACGTCTTTAAACCCAGGATTTTTTGGATTTGTTATATTTACATCAATCGTCAGTGCCAGCATTTTTGCAGCATCTTCACGAGTAATTGCTGTGTTTGGTTTAAATGTACCGTTCGAATAACCTGTTGCAATTTTACGGTTGGCTAAATCGATAATCGGCTCGTAATAATCCGCATTTGGATTTAAATCACTGAACGAAATGGCATTTGCCTGGTGGGGTATTGCGACTAGCACACCACTTGTCGCCAAAACCGTTGCGACCGCTGCCTTTGAAAGTTTTTGTGCCTTTTTCGAGTCCATGTTAGAAAATCCCTCCCTTTTGAAATGTCGTAACATGTTCAATCTAGTAAATACTACTATTGTTTATATCGGCTAAAGGTGTGCAAAAATGTATTGAAATTATGCAGTTTTTCAATTTATTTGGGGATTTCTATTTTTGGACAAAAAAAGGAACGACCCTGCTTTGACTTATTGTCAAAAAGCAGAATCGTTCTATAAATAAATAGCCAACCAGCCATACTTTACCCTAGCAAAAAACTTTCTAATCTTTATCAGGGTTTCTATACTTAGTACATATTCACTAAAATTACATTTTATTCCTGTATAGGGCCAATTTTTTTAAAATAATAGAGAATAATCTATCAATGTTTGTTTTTTCTGTATTTCTGCACATTTTGCTTATTTTCGCACTATAATTTTCAGAGTATTTAAAATATAATAGGGAATAGAGAATTAGAAAATAAGGGGACTCTTTTTCTTATATTTATATTTTATTGAAAGTGATGGCATATTTTTAGTGATAGTTCTAATTTCTACATTGAACTTTTCAAAGGCAAGATTCAAGATTTCCAACAAAAACAACTGTTCAACACATAAGGGGGATGGGTATGACTATTTTAAATGGATTAAAAATACTGGATTTTTCTTCTCTATTGCCTGGGCCGCTTGCGTCAATGATGTTTGCGGATCTCGGTGCAGATGTGATTCATGTGGAGTCAGAGCGCCGTGTTGATTTAATGCGGATTATGCCGCCGTATGATGAGGACAAGGAATCCTACTTCCACCAGCATTTAAACCGTTCAAAAAAGTCTTTGCAGCTTAATCTGAAGTCTGCGGAGAGCATTGAAATTATTAAAAAGCTTATCCAAGATTACGACATTGTCATTGAAGGATTCCGTCCTGGAGTGATGAAACGGCTAGGAATTGACTATGAAACACTGCGTGAATTCAACCCGCGCCTCATTTACTGTGCAATTACAGGCTACGGGCAAACGGGGCCTTACGCAACCCGGCCAGGCCATGATAATAACTATTTATCGATTGGCGGTGTACTCAATCATTCGCGTCTGAAGGATAAAAAGCCCGTTGCTATGGGTATTCAAATTGCGGATATTGCAGGCGGGACAATGCATGCTGCTGTCGGAATTTTAGCGGCTGCTCTTCACCGTGAAAAAACTGGTGAAGGGAAATTTATCGATGTTTCGATGACTGATGCGATGTTTTCGATGAATGCTTTATATGGTACGCAATACCTTGGAAGCGGCCGTCCGCCTCAGCCGGAAGAGGAAATTTTAAATGGCGGAACATTTTATGATTACTACCGGACGAAAGACGGTCGTTATTTCTCAGTCGGCAGTCTGGAACCGCAATTCCGTAAACTATTATGTGAAGCGCTTGGCATTCCGGAACTGATCGACAGCACATTTAATGACTCCTACTATACACAGCAGCGCTTTAAAGAAGCAGTTACCGATGCATTTTGTTCAAAAACATTTGATCAGTGGCTTGAAATTTTCAATGAGGATTTCCATGGATGTGTGGAGCCGGTACTTACATTTGACGAAGCTTGCGAACACCCGCAAATTAAAGCACGGAATATGCTCGTAGAAGTTCGGAAACCGGATGGATCCTCGCAGCGCCAAATTGGAACAGCCTTGAAGATAAGCGGTGTTGAACCGACTTACAAACATGTCGGGGCAAAAATAGGTGAACATACCGAGGAAATTTTAACTGCTTACGGCTATAGTAAAGAACAAATCGAGCAGCTGACAAACGATGGCGTATTGCAATAAAACAAGAAGGTGAAGCATGCATCTGCATTGCTTCACCTTTTGTTTAACATAGAGCTACACGGCGCTCAATAAATTGGCGCAAATATTGGAAATGATGCGGTATGAGCAAATATTTCTTATAGACTGCCAGCAGTTTCTCCACTAGCAGGTCTTCTTCAGCCCAAAACAGTATTTTCAACAAATTGCATATATGCTGTGATGTCATTTCGGCAATACGATAATAATCGCTGTTTTTATTTAAATATTGCTGTTGCCATAAAATAATCGATTCCCGGATATTTTGGGGCGAACCATCTACAAATAGAGCAATATCACGTTGAACAGTTGCCTCGATCATATGCAGGATCGTTTCTGTTTCATCGGCATGAAGGAGCTGAAACAGGGCTGCACATGACGCAAGCTCATAATTTTTCAGCAGTTCTATCCCAAGTTCAAACTGCTCCTCCTTTACAACGCTATTTATCAGTTCATAAAAGACATGCTCCAAGTAGTTTTTCCGGTAATCTTTCACAAGTGTATCAGGCTGCGGGCTCATGCTGCTCAGCACATCCGCATATTCAACGACAAGTTCGATCGCATGATTATTGATCCGCTCTTCTTCAATCAAAAACATTCCTTGCAGTAAAATACTCCGATAATCTCCTTTATAAACCGCCTCCTGAAACAACATGTAGCCAAGCAGTGTCTGCTCTTTTGTATTCAATGCAAACTTTCCGGTTGACCAGTTTTCCAGTAATGCCTGAATGCATTTTCGAAGCTTCAGCATATGGCGTCGCCCGCTTGTAAAATGCGTGCGGACATTTAATAGATGCAGCTGCTTTATTTCATCCGATTTCGGGTTTTCAAAATCAATCTTCTGTACAAGCTTATGAATGATTGTTGCAATCCGATTCGCTGTCAACTGTCCGGCAAGCAATGCTTTAAAATGCCTCATTAATTCAACAGGTCTCGTAATCTCCATCAAAGGTACTTGTAAGAACAGTGAATAAATCTTTTTCGCACCGACTATTTCCCAGTACTTTTCATTTGCACAATAAACCGGTTGCACAAAATAATGATTGTCCACTTTGTACACATAAATTTTCTTGAGTTCCGTTTGTATATGAGTTACAGGAACCGGCTTCGAAAAAATATATTCAACCAGCTGGTCTAATGCCACTTCCCCCTGTGTATGTAAAAACGAAAACAGCACTTTTCTGTTTTGCTGGTCGGCAAAAAACTGTTCCATTTTTCCATTCGAATTATTCGTCTCGTATATTGAATCATTAAAAAATAAGTCTAATCCGCCCCAATAGTTTTTTATTAACTGAAAGCAAAACTTCTCTGCACGCTCCTGCTCCAGCAAAAATTCATTGCTCTGTATAGGTGCGCCCCAAATCGCAGTCTGTTTTTCAAATTGAAAATTTCCTTCCAAAGCCTGCTCTAGCTTTTCCCCTGTTTGTCCGTTCGTCTGTTGAAAGAGCTGCTCATCAAATGAAAGCAACAACAAAGATCCCTCCATTTTTTCCACCTTATTTCTATACAAAAATATACCAAAAATTAAATGGATATGTAACGTTTTTAATTTTTCCACTTTCCTTCAAGGTGATTACATAAAAAAGAGCATATCGTTTCATTTGTACCAAGTCGTATGAAATGCTGCTTAAACCATACGTACCGACAATAGAAATCGATATGCCTCATAACTATTCGTTATGCAAAATAGGGGTCACAATAATTTTTGATGGATTGGCTTGCACTGGTTTGCTTTTTGTTGCACGGTCATAAAAAACGAACAGCATCTTTCCTTCCAAATCATTTTGATCCACGCGCTTACCTGCCAAATCCAATATTTCTGTTTTTTCACTGACATGGAGTTTAAGCTTCAGCTGATCACAGTAAAACTGACGGTCAAATGCACCGACACATACTTCGCCATCCTTATCATACTGATCAAAAATGATCAACAGCGGTGTTGTATGCGGCGGGGAAACCATCGGCAACGGATTTCTGGAATCAATAAAGGCAATGATTTTTGCCTTGACCGGAATGGCAGATACCCCAATTTGGTGCCCGTCCTTTGTCATTAAAGGCGTTTTTGATGTAATTTGAAATATGACTTTCTTATTGCCGTCTTTTTCACTAATTGCTTCTATAATACCTATACCGGACTGAACGCTAATCGAGATGACAAGAGTTTCTATCTTCTTGATCAATGGCTGCATCGCTTCATCCCCTCTACTTTTCTAGTAATTTCCTATTTCCCGAAAAATAAAGAACAAAAACTTATCTAATTAACTATGACATTAGTGCATTTAATGATTGATTAATGACATTCAGTCATACTGGCGCTTAACTGTTTTAAAGAGGCGCGCTTTTTTCAGGAGTGTTTTTGGCATTTGAACTGTTGCAGTTACAACTCCCGGATGTCTTCCTATTTCAATTCCACCGGTAATGGTTGCACGGTTTCTCAATTCTTCCACCGTCAGTCCAAATAACTTTGCCGCGCGTTCGAGTGCATTTTCTGTAGCTGCATTTAAGTTAACCCCTGTTCCTACAATCGACAATGGGAAACTTTCCTCGACCTGCTTTACACCGAATTCTTCAGCCAGCTCGCGTGCAATGCGTTTCTCTTCTTTCGTGAAAGGTTTTGCGGTATAAGGTAAATCTTCAACATTCGGAAGCAAGATCGGACCATCCAAGTTTACCTTTTTCAGTACACTTACCTGCAGCTGTACAATACCCGATACATCCGTTGTATGTCCGGCAATTTCACCATCGCCCTGCATTGCATGCATATCTCCTACGTATACACCGCCACCTGGAACTTTTACAGGGCAAATGACAACAGCCCCTTCACGTACACGGTTAATATCCATATGTCCATCTGTACGGTGAATATTCAGCTCGTCTTCGGTCAATGTAAATTCATGCGGTGCTCCGATTAAAAATGTTCCGAAATCACCGGCATTATGCGAATCCGGCATTGCTTTTGATGGCGTTGTTCCAAGCTGTCCAACAAACGGGCGCATTCTTGCAAGTACCCCAATTAGGTCACTCGGCGCGAATGAAGTAATCGGATTTTGAACCGAATTTTCCGGAGTACGCATATAGTTTTTGCTGTCCTGGGCAATCCGGCGTGCCGCTTCTTTTCCGACCGTTAATCCGACATTCCCTTTTGAATTAAATGCCATTGTATAGCCGTTGGAAATTTTAAATGGTGTTGTATCCGTACCGCAAGTCATACATTTTATGGCCTCCTGACCGATCCCTTCTACAATTGTCGGCGGATGGAGCTTCCCGCACCCCGGGCATTTCACCTTTACAAAGGGATCTCCGATAAAGCGTTCATTTTGAGCTTCGTCCGTTCCCGAAGAAGTCGCAATCGATGTAACTTGAATCGACTTAATCTGGATGACGATTGCATCTCCGACTTCAGCGCCTTCAACATATACAGGCTTCGTTACTTCGTGCCCCCCACGGATCGTCGGTGTAATCATAGGCCCCCAACAACCAGGAGCTGTATTGGCAATGATCGTACCCCCATCTTTTAAAGGCCCTAACATTGGTGCATTCGGGTTTAATACACCGTCCGTAAATTCATTGACGAATAGCGTTTCGGCAGCCTGAATCACTGGTTTATCCCGGTACACCGGATCTCCTGTTAATTGTTCATTTACTGATGTTAGTTCATTTACCATCGGAATCCCTCTCTCTTTTAAATTTTTAGTAAATTCAGAAATTGGATACTATCTCCATTATACAAATTTTTTACACTATAAGCTGGATTTGACTTCCCATAAAAGCAAAACTTTTATCTATCTTATATAATGTGAACAACTAGTAGATTATGCAAAAGTGGAACGTGAGGAGGAATCTTTTATGGATCAGAAGAAGACGGAAATCCTTTGGCGTGAGGAGAAATACAATGTGATGTTTTATAGTCAGAATCACTACAATGCAATACGTCAGGCTATGAAAAACAAGGCTTCTTATGAAGAAATTTCAGCACTGATCGCTCAGGCATTAAACTTAACACCAACAGCAGGCAGCATGCGCAACGCTTGCCAACATATGTGGGGTTATTTTAAAAAGGTTGCGACCAAAGAGGAGAAAAAACAGTACGAACAATTGATACAAACAACAGATTTCAGTGAACTATTAACGTTTTTAAGAAGATTGGCGGAGAAATATGAAGTAACGTATTTATTGGAAAGCCGGGTATTGAAGCGTTAGAAAGGAAGAGAATTCAATGAGGTTGGGAGGCGAGCGTTCGCGTTAGCGCATTTTGCCACAGGCAAGCTTCCTGAGGGTATCACAAAACAAGGCATGGATCCGATATGAATTCGGGCCCCTGCCTATTGGATTTCTTAACTTAATCAAAAAAGCTCGAACAGGAAGGCTGTTCGTTTATTGAATTCATCCAAATCGATAGCAGCATCTATTGCTTCACGGACTTTTCTTTCCTGTTCTGCGTATTTTGCTGCTAAATGTTTTGCATCCGCCATCGTCGCCTTGTACTTTTCTGTGATTGCTTCTATATTTTTTTCCTCAACTTCTGTCGGATGGCAATGTTGGGCAATATCAAAAATTTCGTCACCGGGGCGATTTTCATCCGGAAAATACACATGCGGCTCCGTACTGTCAAAAATACAGAATTTCAGTTCAGGAATAATGACCATATCTATCGAATTGGAATCCAAGCCGCACCAAACGAGTTGTACATCAAACCCTCTGCTTATCGCCTCGTTCGCCAACTTTTTCATCATTGAAGACTTTCCAGTACCCGGATACCCTTTAATAAACAATCTCTTTTCAAGATTTTGCGTAATGCTCTGTACTGTGTCCTGCGCTCCAGCTGGAGTTAATGTACCAAGTAAGCGATGAGTAAGGTGGCCGGATTTCTGCCGCTTTGTTTCACCGAACAGATTGTTCGACAGCTCGGCAAACTGCTGGTCCAACCCCCTCCATTTCATATGCCTTCTCGTTTCCACTTCCCAATCATCATGAATATGAATAGCATTTGAAAGCTTCGCAAAACACTGGTCAAAATATGCTTGTTTCGATTCATTTACTGAAGACAGATTCTCATTTCGTGCAATCTGTTGTTCATCCACACAGTCATAAAGGGAAATGACATGATCCCGTACTTCTGGAAATACAGGTTCTATTGACGGGTTTGTCGCTTGAACAATTAATATTCGATGAGGGGCTTGAATATAAACAGCTTCAACCGTATTTTCAAATAAAGGATCATGGAAAAACTCAATGTGTGCACCCTTTTCGTAGTAATGTGACCCGACTCTCTGCAGTAGCTCCGAAACTTTAAAACCGTGCGCTCCCTTTAATAAATACACAGCTTTCGCTTCATCCATCAACTCTTTATAAATATTTTTAATACCCTGCCCTGTCATTGCCTGGCCGAAGAAATGTTTAATTGTCGTGCTAATAATGTCATCCTTCCATAACCTTGTTAACTTTATTTTTATGTTAACCTGTTAAAAAAGTTGCCATATCTGTTTCTATTTATGCCTTGGCAGATCCGAAAAACAGTTTGCGGACCTGGATAATAATTAACGGTACTAACGATAACCCGTAAATCATTAAATATTGGCTATTCGTCAAATTGGCTACCTCGAATAAACCATTAATCAGGACAAAATTCAGTATTGTAAAACCGAGTAAAAAGGCAATCCAAACCGCCAAATTCGAGAAAATTCCTATTTTAAAAATGGAGTCCTCCGAGCGGCAATTGAATCCGTGCAGCAATCTTGATAAACATAATGTCGCAAACGCCATTGTTGTTGCAACTGCTGTATCACCTGTCGATAAGCCTACCTGGAAGGCGATGATTGTGACTGCCGCAATAATCAGTCCTTCAAACCCTACTTGGGATACGAATTTTTTATTTAACAGGGACTCATTTATATTCCGCGGTTTTTCCTTCATCAGTTTCTTATTATGCGGTTCTAAACCAATCGCAATCGCTGGCAGGCTATCCGTCAATAAGTTGATAAACAACAGGTGTATCGGCAGAAACGGAGCCGGTAATGCGAAAAGCGTCGCATATAAAACGACGAATATTGCCCCTGCATTTCCGGATAACAGAAATTTAATCGCGTTTTTAATATTGGCATAAATACTTCGCCCATTTGAAATCGATTTGACAATCGTTAAAAAATTATCGTCTGTTAAAATCATTGCTGACGCATCTTTTGCCACTTCCGTTCCTGTTTTCCCCATTGCTACACCAATTTCGGCCTGTTTTAACGCCGGTGCGTCATTTACCCCGTCCCCGGTCATTGCCACAACATGGCCTTTTTCCTGCCAAGCTTTTACAATCCGGATTTTGTGTTCCGGTGATACACGGGCATAGACGGAGAAGCTTTCTACCTTATTTTTCAGTTCCCTGTCCGAAAGCTTTTCAATTTCTTTTCCTTCAATTGCTTCATCAGGGCTTTTTAAAACACCAAGTTGTTTCGCAATCGCGATTGCCGTAATTTTATGGTCCCCTGTAATCATGACCGGCTTAATCCCCGCTTCGATACAGTCTGCAACGGCCTGTGCCGATTCATCGCGCGGAGGATCCATCATCGCAATTAGCCCGACAAATGTTAAGCCTTGCTCGTCCTTTTCATTTATATTGGAAGAAAAGACTTCTTTATACGTAATGGCAATTACCCGTAATCCGGCATTCGAAAATGCAGTATTCGCCTGATTAATCTGCTCCAGCTGTTTGCTCGTAATAATTGAACTGCTGCTTGAATCGATGCGGCTGATACGGGGAATAAGCTCATCCACTGCACCTTTTGTAATCATGACATTTCGGTTCCCCATTCGGTGAACGGTACTCATTAACTTTCGAGTGGAATCGAAAGGAATTTCCCCAACACGCGGATGAAGTCCACGTATCAATTGCTCGCTCAATTCATACTCCTGCCCCAATTTTACGAGCGCAAGTTCTGTCGGATCCCCTATCGTTTTATCCTTTAACATCATGGAATCATTGCACAGTATTGCGAAATCGAGCAGTTTTTTATGATTCGGGTTGTTCAGCTCCAGTTCATTGGCGGAGAAAAACTGCTCCCCTGTATAAATTTCCTGAACCGTCATATCATTTTGTGTCAGTGTACCGGTTTTGTCAGTACAAATAATCGAAACACTTCCCAAACTTTCTACTGCCGGCAATTTGCGGATAATCGCATTTTCTTTTGCCATATTTTGAGTCCCTACTGCCAGAACAATCGTCACAATCGAACTTAACGCTTCAGGAATCGCCGCAACAGCCAACGAAACTGCAAACATAAAGGAATCAATCAGCTCACGCCCCCGAATAATATCCAAAGCAAAAATTACGATACAAATAAGGATAATTCCGATAGCAAGTCGTTTTCCGAATTTATCAAGATTGACCTGCAATGGTGTTTTTTTCTCTTTCGCATTGTCAATCAGCTTGGCAATTTTTCCGATTTCCGTATTCATCCCGATTGAAGTAACTGCAACTGCCCCACGACCATTTGTTACAAAGCTTCCGGAGTACACCATATTTTTTCTGTCCCCTAGAGCAAGCTCTGTTTCAATAATTGTATTGGCTACTTTATCGACCGCCAAAGATTCGCCTGTTAACGAACTTTCATTTATTTGTAAACTATGGCTTTCAACTACTCGTCCATCCGCACTGATAGAATCGCCGGCTTCCAAAAGGAGCAAGTCCCCTACTATTACATTTCTGGACGGTATTTCAATAATTTCTCCGTTGCGTTTAACTTTTGAAACGGGTGCCGCCATTTCCTTTAAACTGTTCAATGATTTTTCTGCCCGTGCATGCTGAACCGTTCCGAGTATGGCATTTAATATAATGACGATTAAGATGACAATGGAGCTATCCATATCTCCGAGGAAAATTGAAACAATGGCGGCAGCAATTAATATGAGCACTAGAAAATCCTGAAACTGCTCAATGAAAACCTGGAAAATATTTTTCTGCTTTCCTTCTTTTAATTCGTTATAGCCATACTTTTTCAGGCGCCCGCGGACTTCGTAATCAGTTAATCCATATTGCGTCACATCCAACTTTTTCATTACCTCTTGTACAGATGCTTGGTAATATTCTGTTGCTTTCATTTGAAACCCCCTTCAAGTCATTTGATTGGTGCAAATAACTATTTTGAGCAATTCCATTTAGAATAGAACAACTCTCCCAAAACACTGTATGATAGTTTTAGTATGAAAATGAAAACTTCCCTATAAAAATCTCTTGAAACTTGGTTCAGTATAGAAAGAGTATGGAACATAACAAAAAGCAGCAATTTTCTTTAGAAGAAAATTGCTGCTTTTCTACATCCTGGATAATTAATCTCCATTCCGGGGCGCTGTGGCACGGGCGCGGCCCTTCATTCCATAATTCATAAAACTCCAGTCTCTTAAGCCGAATACTCCACCTTTTGAAAAAGTTATTTAAATGAGTCTCTTCTAGCTTTGGCTGCTTTTCTTTCTCTGATCTGTTCTTCCATTTGGGCAATGGCTGTTCTGCGACGCGCATTTTTCTCTTCAATATTTTCCAGCTCATCAGGAAGAGCAAACTCTTTACTAATTTCAGCCTCATGTATATTTTCTTTAGTATTGTTAATCATTTTACCTAAACTTATCGCATTTTCCGATCCTTTGTTAAAAACATCATGTCTGTCATTTTTCATCATGATTCCTCCTTTTCAATGATAAATTTAGTTTGTTTTGCATCACTTTATTTATTCCATAATAATTTTTCTTTATTTCGTCACAGATGTCATATTTTTGTTATATAAATACAATAAAATAATTTTAAAAAGCACTAAAAACACCACCAACCCCTTGATATAAAAGGATTTCCCGTGAAATTTGATATTTTACATGTTATTTACATATTCATTAAAATAGCATTTTTGTAATAATTATGCGCTATAGTATGGATAAGTTCAAAACAAGTAGTGAGCCTTCATCATGATTCCACCTTTGCAGAAAGACATAGCTGCTAGCATGAGCGAACGCATAACTATACATAA
>Ga0079224_100007988_pt1 | contig 14281 bp, 16 predicted proteins | sample Stecom2015_FD_80414 | JGI IMG/M metagenome (GOLD analysis project Ga0079224, IMG submission 80414) | Agricultural soil microbial communities from Utah to study Nitrogen management - Steer compost 2015 | ecosystem: Environmental > Terrestrial > Soil > Agricultural land | place: USA: Utah...
ACAGGATCATCGCCGGGCCGTCACCCACCTGCGCGGCAAGTGCCGGCAATTCGGCGAGCGTGGCGTAGCGTGCGCGTGTGCCGGGCAACGAAGCGCTTTCCACCAATGCGACGGGCGTATCGGTTGCGCGGCCGCGCGCGAGCAGGGTGGCGGTGATGCGCGCCGCTTCGCCCGCGCCCATATAGATGGCTGTGGTGTCCGCATGGAGCGCCGCCGCGGCCCAGTCGCTGGCGCGTTCCGTTTCGCCCACGCGCGGCGTAACGAAGGCGACGTTGCGGGCGAGGCCGCGGCGTGTCAGCGAGACACCGATGGTCGCGCTGGCGGCGAGCGCGGCGGTCACGCCCGGCACGACTTCGTAATCGATGCCTGCGGCCTCAAGCGCATCCAGTTCTTCCTGCGCGCGTCCGAACAGCATCGGGTCGCCGCCCTTGAGTCGCACGATGCACCGGTATTTGCGTGCCGCGTCGAGCAGGCGCTTGTTGATGAACTTCTGTGCGGTGGAATGGCGGCCGCAGCGTTTGCCCACCGCGATCTGCTCCGCGCGCTGCGCGAGCGCGACGGTTTCGGGGTGGACGAGCGCGTCGTAGAACACGATGTCCGCTTCCTGCAGCAGTCGCGCGGCGCGCAACGTCAGCAGATCGGGCGCGCCGGGCCCGGCGCCGACGAGATAAACGGTCGGGCGTCGAGAGTCGTGAGTCGAGAGCGACCTGCGATCGACGGTCTTCATGCTCTCCACGCTCGACTCTCCACTAGGCTTCGATCATTCCCGCAGCCACGGTCTGGTTCGTCGCCTCATCAATGAGGATGAACGCGCCCGTGGTGCGATTCCCGGCGTAGGCGTCGGCGAAGATCGGTTGCGCCAGGTTGAGTTGCACTTGCGCCAGATCGTTCATGGCCAGGCTTTCGGGCGCCGGCTGCTTCTCCAGGCTGCGGATGTCGACGCGGTGATCGATCGCGGCGATCTTCGCCTTCACGCTACGCGAGGTGTGTTTGAGCACGTAGCGTGCCACCGGGCTATAGCCCTCTGCGGACAGCCAGCAGAGCGTTGCGGTGAGCGATTTGAGTGCGCGTGGCGCATCGGCTGCCTCGGCATGGTGCGCGATCATGTCGCCGCGCGAGATGTCGATCTCGTCCTCCAGCAATAGGATGATCGAGTCGCCCGCCACAGCGAAGGGCAGTGATCGATCGAGGCTGCGGATTTCGCGTACGCGCGTGTTGCGTTGTGCGGGCAGCACGACGACTTCGTCGCCGACGCGTACGACGCCCGATTCCAGGCGGCCGGCATAGCCGCGGAAATCCGTTCCTGCCCCGGGTCGCACCACCAGTTGCACCGGAAAGCGCATCGGCTTGTTCTGCGCGTCGTGGTGGACCTGGATTTCCTCCAGCGCCTCGAGCAGCGTGCGGCCTCGGTGCCAGGGCATGCCGGCGCCACGTTCCACCACCATGTCGCCATGCAGTGCGGAGACGGGGAAGAAGCGCACGCCTTGAATGCCGATGCGTTCCGCAAGCGCGAGGTAGTCGCTGCGGACGGTGTCGAACACCTTTTGCGCGTAGTCGACCAAGTCCATCTTGTTCACCGCCACGAGGATGTGCTTCACCCCGAGCAGGTGAGCGATATAGCTGTGGCGGCGCGTTTGTTCCAGCACGCCCTTGCGCGCGTCGATCAGAATGATTGCAGCGTCCGCAGTGGAAGCACCGGTCACCATGTTGCGGGTGTACTGCACGTGTCCCGGCGTGTCGGCGATGATGAACTTGCGTTTGGCCGAGGCGAAGTAGCGATACGCCACGTCGATGGTAATGCCCTGTTCGCGTTCGGCCTCCAGGCCGTCGGTGAGCAGGGACAGATCCAGCTCGATGCCCTTGCGTGCCGAGGCGCGCGTGACCGAGGCGAGCTGGTCTTCGAGCACCTGACGCGAGTCGTGCAGGAGACGGCCGATGAGGGTGCTCTTGCCGTCGTCCACGCTGCCGGCGGTGATGAATCGCAAAACGCCGCGATCCTCGGCGTTCAGCCGGCCGCGTTCGAGTTCTCCAAGTACTGACATTGTTCGTTCCTGAATCAAAATCGTTAGAACCTTCACCACCAAGACACCAAGGCACCAAGCAAACACCAAGAGAAACGGATCGGAAGCTTGGTGTCTTGGTGCCTTGGTGGTTCAAGACTTCAAGGTCGTCAGAAGTAGCCTTCCCGCTTGCGCCGTTCCATCGAGGCGTCGGACGTCTTGTCGTCCATGCGGGTGGCGCCGCGCTCGGTGATGGTGGTGATGGCGGTCTCGGCAATGATTTCTGCGGGGTCGCGCGCAGTGGATTCCACCGGGCAGGTGCAGGAGATGTCGCCGACGGTGCGAAAGCGCACCGACAACTCCTCGATGCGCTCGCCTTCGCGCGCCGGAGTGAGGCGGGTGACGGGCACGAGCATGCCGTTGCGGCGTACGACGGGGCGCTGGTGGGCGTAGTAGATGGACGGCACTTCGAGCTTTTCTCGCGCGATGTACTGCCACACGTCCAGTTCGGTCCAGTTGCTGATCGGGAACACGCGCATGTGCTCGCCCTTATGCACGCGCGTGTTGTAGAGGCTCCACAACTCCGGCCGCTGATTCTTCGGGTCCCACTGGCCGAATTCGTCGCGGAAGGAGAACACGCGTTCCTTGGCGCGCGCTTTCTCTTCGTCGCGTCGTGCGCCGCCGATGCAGGCGTCGAAGCCGAATTCGGCGATCGCCTCCAGCAGCGTCACCGCCTGCGCGGCGTTGCGGCTTTCGGTTTCGGAGCGCAGGCGTACGGTGCCGCGCCGGATGGAATCCTCCACCGACCGGACGATGAGGCGCTCGCCCAGTTCTTCCGCTCGTCGATCGCGAAAGGCGATCACCTCCGGATAATTGTGCCCGGTGTCGATGTGCAGCATGGGGAAGGGGAAGCGCCCCGGGCGGAAGGCTTTCTCGGCCAACCGCAGCAGCACGATGGAATCCTTGCCGCCGGAGAAGAACACGACGGGGTTGGCGCACTCGCCGGCGAGTTCGCGCATGATGTGGATCGCTTCCGACTCCAGCCAGTCCAGATGGCTGCGTGTCGGTAGTTCGGCTACTTGTCGCTCTTGCAGTACTGCGCTCATGATGCCTTTCCTTTGCTGCGGACCAGACGTCCATCGGGCCCTACATGGAGCCCGCACTCCTTCGTTTCGGGTTGCTCCCACCACCAGCGGCCGGCGCGCACGTCCTCGCCGGTCACGGTCGGCCGGGTGCAGGGGGCGCAGCCGATGGAGCGATAGCCCTGTTCATAGAGACGGTTGTAGGGCACGTCGTTGGCATAGAGGTAAGCCCACACCTCCTGCTCGCTCCACTCGGCAAGCGGGTTGAATTTCTCCAATCCATGGGTCGTGTCGTATTCCTGCAGCGGCAGCGCGGCGCGCGTGACCGATTGCGAGCGTCGCAAGCCCGTGATCCACGCCCGCTTGCCCGCCAGCGCGCGCTTGAGCGGCTCGATCTTGCGGATGGCGCAGCATTGCCGGCGCAACTCGACGCTTTCGTAGAAGGCGTCGCGGCCGTGCTGCGCGACATAGCGCATCACCGCTTTGGGGTCGGGCAGGTAGACGCGGATGCGCGTGCCGTAATGGCGCTCGATGGTGTCGATCAGATCGAGCGTGTCCTGATGCATGCGCCCGGTGTCGAGCGTGAAGATCTCCAGCGGGATATCGTGACGGAGGATGGCGTCGGTGACGACCATGTCCTCGATGGACAGGCTGCTGGCGAGTGCGGCGGGTGCGTAGTCGTGCGCGATCTGTTGCAACATGTCGACCAGGGCCTGACTGCGTTCGCCCGGGTCGGCGTCGATGGTGATGGAGTCGGAAATGGCGGTCATGGCGTTTGTACGGCGCTGCTGCCGACGGCGTTTGTGCGGCGTTGCGAGGAACTGCGCAGTCGCTCTACGTGAGATCAAACGGCCAGTTTAGGCAGCGAGTGTATTTAGGTTGCGATCCTAGTTAAACGCAGATATAAGGAGAACGAATAAATAAGCATGTCTATAGAACATAACGTAATAAAGATATAGCCATATGAACTTCCAACAGCTTCGCTATGTGCGCGAAACCGTGCGGCGTGGAATGAGCCTCACGGAGGCCGCCAACGCGCTCTACACCTCCCAGCCGGGCGTCTCCAAGCAGATCAAAGAGCTGGAGGAGGAACTCGGCGTGCTGATCTTCGAACGCCGCGGGAAGCGCTTCATCGGCCTCACCGAGCCGGGCAAGGCCGTGCTCGAGATCATCGAGCGGGTGCTCGACGAGGTCGAGAACCTGAAGCGTGTGGGCAGCGATTTCGCCGACCGTGATTCGGGCAGCCTCATCGTCGCCGCCACGCACACGCAGGCGCGCTACGCCCTGCCCAAGGTGGTGGGCGCGTTCCGTCAGCGCTATCCCCGCGTGCATCTGTCGCTGTTGCAAGGGAATCCTCAGCAGGTGGCGCAGATGGTGATGCGCAACGACGCGCATGTGGGCATCGCCAGCGAATCGCTGTCGCTCTATCCCGAACTGCTCGCCATGCCCGGCTACCAATGGCATCACGTGGTGGTGGTGCGCGACGGCCACCCGCTGCTCAAGAGCGGACGTCTCACGCTGGAGAAGCTGGCCGAGTACCCGATCATCACCTACAGCCCCGAATTCACCGGCCGCTCTCAAATCAACGATGCGTTCGCGGCGCGCGAACTCAACTTCGATGTGGTGCTGACGGCGATCGACTCCGACGTGATCAAGACCTACGTCGAACTGGACCTGGGCGTGGGCATCATCGCGGCCATGGCCTTCGACCCGCAACGCGACCGCGGATTGAAAGCGATCGACGCGGGGCATCTGTTCCGCGCGAGCACGACGCGCATCGCCATCCGCCGCAATGCCTATCTGCGCAGCTACACCTACGACTTTCTGCAGTTGTTCGCGCCGCAGTTGACGCGCGAAGTGATTCAGCAGGCTTTGCAGGGCGGCGGTGAGTCCTACGAGTTGTAGGACTCTGCCGGGGCCGCGATCGAAGATGGTTCGGCGGTCGTTGCCGTCGTGTATTCACCGCGCGTTGAAAATTCCGCCACCCCACCCGGCACAGCACGTGCAGCCCTTGTTGGATCAGCGCATGCGCGCGTCGCGCATGTGGAGGACACAACGGAGGTTCGCATGCTGGAAGGAATCAGGGTCGCCATACTCGTCGCCGAGGGCTTCGAGCAATCCGAACTGACGGAGCCCAAGCGCGCGTTGGAAGCGGCGGGCGCGCAGACGTTCATCGTTTCACCCGAGCAACACGAAGTGCAGGGCTGGAGGCATTTCGACAAGGCCGACCGCTTTCATGTCGACGTGCAACTGGAACAGGCGCGCGCCGAGGAGTACGACGCACTCGTACTGCCCGGCGGCGTGGCCAATCCCGATCAGTTGCGCACGCAGCCGAAGGCGGTGCAGTTCATCAAAACCTTCTTCGATGCAGACAAGCCGGTGGGCGTCATCTGCCACGGCCCGTGGACGCTGATCGAGGCCGGCGTGGTGAAAGGGCGCACCATCACCTCATGGTCGTCGCTCAAAACGGATCTGGTCAACGCCGGGGCGAAATGGGTCGATCAGGAAGTGGCGGTCGACGGAGCGCTGGTCTCCAGCCGCAAACCGGCCGATCTGCCGGCGTTCAACAAGCGGCTGATCGAAATCATCGCCGAGGGGCCGCGGGGCGGTCGGAGTGCCGAAGCCCGGCCCACCGGGCCGATCGCGGATGCGCCGACGGGTTGATCGACTTCCCGAATGAAAATGGCCGCCCTCGGGCGGCCATTGCAACAGAACCGGCGGCGCTCAGGCGCGCTGCAGCGGAATCTGCTTGCCCTGGTGTTTGATGCGGTTGCGGCTGTCCACGTAGACGAGATCGGGCTCGAAGCGTTCGAGTTCGATTTCGTTGTACACGGCATAGCTGGCGATGATCAGAATGTCGCCCACCGCGGCTTTGCGCGCCGCTGCGCCGTTCACGGAAATGATGCCCGAGCCGCGCTGCGCACGAATGGCATAAGTGGTGAAGCGCTCGCCATTGGTGACGTTGAAAATGTCGATTTGCTGATATTCGCGGATGTCCGCCGCGTCCAGCAGGTCTTCGTCGATCGCACACGACCCCTCGTAATGCAGTTCGGAATGCGTCGTGGTGGCGCGGTGGATCTTCGATTTCAGCATCGTACGCTGCATGCTCTGCTCTCCGTTCAAGCTACTGCCGGCTTCCTGTGAAAGCCGAGCACTCTCCCCGTGGTATCGCGGGCGCCGGACCTAAACCCCTGTTCAGGGGGCGGCAACCTCTAGATTGTCGATCAGCCGGGTGGTTCCCAGTCTGGCTGCGGCGAGTATGACCAATTGCCTATCGACAGCGGCTGGGGATTGTAAATCGGCTTGCTTCCGCACTGCAACATAATCGGGCAGCCAGTTTTCCTGCCTCAACCGTTCCACCGCTGCCGTTTCGAGCGCGGCGTAGTCCCGGTTGCCGGCTTGAATGGCTGCTGCCGTGTCCTGCAATACGCGGTACAGGAGTATTGCCTGTGCGCGCTCTGTCGTGGATAGATATCCGTTACGGCTCGATAAAGCCAATCCATCGGCTGCGCGCGCGGTTTCGCCGGCGACGATGCGTACCGACAGGTTCAGTTGCCGCACCATGTTGCGCACGATCATGAGCTGCTGATAGTCCTTCTTGCCGAATACGGCCACGTCGGGCTGCACGATATTGAGCAGTTTGAGCACCACTGTAGCGACGCCGCGGAAGAAACCGGGGCGGAATTCGCCTTCCAGAATATTGGCGTAGTCCGGCGGCTCGACATGAAAACCCTGCGGTTCCGGATACATCTGCCGCTCATCCGGGGCAAACAGCACATCGACGCCCTCGCGTTCGAGTTTGGCGCGGTCCTCCTCGAAGGTGCGCGGATAGGTGTCGAAATCCTCGTGCGGTGCGAATTGCAGCCGGTTGACGAAAATCGTCGCCACCACCGTGGAGGCCTCCTGCTTCGCCAGCCGCATCAACTGCAAATGACCTTCGTGCAGATTGCCCATGGTGGGCACGCAGGCGATTTCGCGGCCTTTCAGCGCGGCGCGGAGTTCGGGAATGGACCTGATGATTTTCATGGCGGATTAAAACCTTCACCACAGAGGCACAGAGACACAGAGAAAAGCATTGGGCGGCGGGGGTGTCATTTTCCAGCGCGCCGATACCGGCTGTCATATCGGGCAGGGAAACGGCCGCAGGATCACGGTGTTCTCTGTGCCTCTGTGTCTCTGTGGTTCAAGCCTTTGACTTCAAAAGCTGTGTTCGGCAGCCGGGAAGGAGCGGTCCTTCACCGCGGCGACGTAGCGTTTGATCGCTTCCGCGACGCTCGGCGCGCCGTCCATGAAGTTGCGTACGAAGCGCGCCTTGCGGCCCGGGTAGATATCGAGCATGTCGTGCAGCACCAGCACCTGTCCGTCGCACTCGATCCCCGCACCGATGCCGATGGTCGGAATGGCGAGTGCGCGCGTCACTTCGCCCGCCAGTTGTGCGGGAATCGCTTCGAGCACCACCATGCACGCACCGGCTTCTTCCACGGCGCGGGCGTCGTCGAGCACCTGCTTTGCAGTGTCTCCGCGGCCTTGGACCTTGTAACCGCCGAGCGTATGCACCGACTGCGGCGTGAGACCGACGTGGCCGCAAACGGGGATGCCGCGATCTACCAGGAAGCGGATGGTCGGCAGCATGGTGCGGCCGCCTTCCAGTTTCACCACCTGCGCGCCTCCCGCCATCAATTGCGCGGCGTTGCGCAGCGCCTGCTCGGGCGATTCCTGATAGGTGCCGAAAGGCATGTCGGCGATCACCATGCCGCGTTGCGAGCCGCGCGCGACCATGCCGACGTGATAGAGCATCTGCTCCTGCGTTACCGGGAGCGTGCTGTCGTGGCCCTGGATCACCATGCCCAGCGAGTCGCCGATGAGCAGCAGTTCCACGCCCGCCGCATCGCACAGCGCGGCAAAGCTTGCGTCGTAGCAGGTCAGCATCGCCAGCTTCTCGCCGCGGTCCCGGATTTTCCTGATGTCAGCCAGAGTCAGGCGCATCGCATTGTCCTATTCGCCTACATTGAAAAACTCGCGCCCGCCGCGCATGTTGGAGATGCGCTCCAGCAGCAGTTCGAGATCGCGATCGCGGTCGACGAAGTTGAGATGCTCGGAATTGACGATGAGCACCGGTGCTTCGACGTAATGATAGAAAAAACGGCTGTAGGAGTCGCCCAGCGCGGCGAGATAGTCTTCGGCCATCTGCCGCTCGTAATCGCGCCCGCGCTTCTTCACCCGCTGGATCAGCGTCTCGGGCTGGGCCTGCAGGTAGACCACCAGGTCGGGGCGCGGCGCCTGCGGCTTCAGCGTGTCGTAAATCTGCTGATAAAGATGCAGCTCGTCGGCCGACAGCGTGAGGCGCGCGAACAGCGGGTCCTTGTCGAGCAGGAAATCGGCGACCGTGATGTGACCGAACAGATCGAGCTGTTTCAGTTCGCGCAGTTGCTGGATGCGCTGGAACAGGAAGAACAACTGGTTCTGCAGCGCGTAACGATCCGGCTCCTGGTAGAACTTGGGCAGGAAGGGGTTCAGTTCCGGCCGCTCGAGCAGCGTTTCGCCCTCCAGCCGCTCGGCCAAGCGCTGCGCCAGACTCGTCTTGCCCGCGCCGATCGGACCTTCGATCACGATGTAACGGAAGCGGGACAACGACATGAATCGGGCGGCGCAGGGTCAGCTGCGGAAGATGAAATAGACCGCGCCCATGATACACAACGACGCCCACAGATAGTCCAGCTTGAGCGGCGCCTTCATGTACAGTAGGGCGAAGGGTACGAATACCGCGAGCGTGATCGCCTCCTGCAGGATCTTGAGCTGCGGCAGCGTCAATTGCGTATAGCCGATGCGGTTGGCGGGCACCTGCAGCAGATATTCGAACAGGGCGATGCCCCAGCTGAACAGCGCGGCATAAAGCCAGGGCCGGGCCGGCATTTCCTTGAGATGCGCGTACCAGGCGAAGGTCATGAACAGATTCGACGCGCACAGCAGCCCGACTGTTTTCCACAGCACCGGATTCAAAAGCATGATGGGTGGGCTTTAAAGCCTGGCGAATTTCTGATCGGCGCAGCGCGCCAGCCATTCCGCGGCCGGGCCGCGGCCGGGAATGATGCAATCGGGCGCGATTTCGATCAACGGCGCGAGGACGAAGGCGCGTTCGTGCATGCGCGGGTGCGGCACGGTCAGCCGGACGTCGTCGATAGTTTGCCCATCGTAGAGCAGCACGTCCAGATCGAGGGTGCGCGGCGCGTCCTTGAATGAGCGTTCGCGGCCGTGGCGGTTCTCCACCGACTGCAGCGCGTCGAGCAGCGCATGGGGCGCCAGCGCCGTGTCGATTTCCGCGACCGCGTTGATGAAGTCGGGCTGATCAGTATAGCCGACCGGCGCGGTGCGATAGAGCGAGGAGACGGCGACGCAGCGCGTGTCGGGCAGGGTGTCGAGCGCGGCAATCGCTGCGCGCACCTGTTCCTGCGCATCGCCCAGATTGCCGCCGATGCCGATGTAGGCGCGCGCCATCAGTGTTCCGGCGCGCCCTGTGCGGATTCCACTGCGCCTTCGGCAGGCGTTTTTTTCTTGCTGCGACGCCGGCGGCGGCGTTTCTTTTCCGCAGCGGGGCTGGGCAGCAGCAGTTCGACGCGCTCGTCCGGTTCGGCCTCCATGAAGCGGCGCCACCAGTCGACCAGTTCGGTCGGCACTTCGCCGCTTTCGGCGCGCAGCATGAGGAAATCGTAGCCGGCGCGCAGGCGCGGATGCTCCAGCACAGCGAAGGGCCGCCGGCCCGAGCGCTGTTCGAAGCGCGGCTGCAGCGTCCAGATTTCCTTCATGGTCGCGGTGAGGCGGCGCGGAATGGCGAGCTTGTCGGTCTGCTTGTCGATCACCTCGTCCATGGCTTCGTACAGCGCCGGGATGGGACGCATGCTTTCGTCGGTGCGAGCTTTCCACGCGGCCAGCACTTCGTGCCACAGCAGCGCGGCGAACAGGAAGGCCGGCGACACCGGCCGGTCTTCACGGATGCGCTTGTCCGTCTGCGCCAGCGCGAGGCTGATGAATTTCTTGCCCTGCGGCTGTTCCAGGATCACGTCGAGCAGCGGTAGCAGGCCTTGATGCAGACCCTCGGCGCGGAGGCGCTGGAGACAGGCGGTGGCGTGGCCCGAGAGCAGCAGCTTGAGCATTTCGTCGAACACGCGTGCGGCCGGCACGTGATCGATCAGGCCGGCGAGTTCCTTGATCGGCGCGCGCGTCTTGGGCGCGATCTTGAAATCCAGCTTCGCGGCCAGACGCACCGCGCGCAGCATGCGCACCGGGTCCTCGCGAAAGCGCGCCGCCGGGTCGCCGATCATACGCAGCGTGCGGGATTTCAGGTCGCGCACGCCGTCGTGGTAGTCGAGCACCTGCTGGGTGGTGGGGTCGTAGTACAGCGCGTTGACGGTGAAGTCGCGCCGCGCGGCGTCTTCCGCGCGCGTGCCGTACACGTTGTCGCGCAGCACGCGGCCGTATTCGTCGGTACTGGCGTCGCCGTTCATGGCGCGGAAGGTGGAGACCTCCACCACCTCGTCACCGAACAGCGCATGGACCAGCTTGAAGCGGCGGCCGATGATGCGCGAGCGGCGCATCAGTCGATGCACCTCCTCGGGATGGGCGCTGGTCGCCACGTCGAAATCCTTCGGCGGCACGCCGAGCATGAGATCGCGCACCGCACCGCCCACCACGTAGGCGGTATGGCCATGCTGCTGCAGCACTTCGCAAACCTTGCGGGCCCCGAAGCTGACCGCATCGCGGTCGATGCCATGTTCTTCGGGACCAATGATCTTCGGTTCGGGGTCATGGCCGAAGCGAAGCACGCGGCGAATTAGTTTCTTGATCAAACGGACGGAAAAAGCAGGGTACGGTCCAGAGCTTCGACCGCCGCGAGGCGGCAGCCGTAAAGCGCTTCCAGATGCGCCTGGGTGAGGACGTCCACGGCGGGACCGTGGCGGAAGTGCGCCGAATCATACAGCAAAAGCGCGTAGTCGCAGTAGCGTGAGGCCCACAGCGGCTCGTGCAGGCTCATCAGCACGGTGCGTCCGGCGCGCGCCAGCGCGGCGAAACGCTCCATCGCCAGCAACTGGTGGCGGGGGTCCAGATGGGCCAGCGGTTCGTCCAGCAGCAGCACCTGCGGGTCCTGTACCAGCAGTTGCGCGATGCGGGCGCGCTGGCGTTCGCCGCCCGACAGCGTGCGATAGGGCTGCGCGGCCTGATCGAGCAGGTCCATGGCTTCGAGCGCGTCGTGCACCTGCCCGGCGGTCGCCTCCGGCGCGGCGGCGGGCCAGTTGCCCTCGTGCGGCAGCCGGCCGAGCGCGACATAGGCCGCCACGTCGCCCCAATGGCTTTCGTGCTCCTGCTGCAGCAGGACGCCGATGCGCAGGGCGGCGGCGGTGCGCCGCATGCGATGCACATCCTCGCCGTCGAGTGTGACGCGGCCGGCCTGGCAGGGACGCAGGCCGGCCAGGGTGTGCAGCAGCGTCGATTTGCCCGCGCCGTTGCGGCCCAGCAGCGCGGCGCAGGCGCCGGGCGCCAGTTCAAAGGACAGATCCTCGACCAGGGTGCGGCCGGGCACGCGCAGAGCGATTCCGTGGGCGGCGAGGCTCATTGCGTCTTCGCCAGCAGATAGAGCAGCACGGGCACGCCCAGCAGCGCGGTGACGGCGCCGACAGGAAACTCCAGCGGTGCCGCGGCGCTGCGCGCGAAAGTGTCGGCGAAGGTGAGCAGCGCACCGCCGGCCAGCACGCTGAGCGGCAGCAGCGCCCGATGCGCGCTCACGCCCGCGAGGCGCAGCAGATGCGGCACCACCAGCCCGACGAAACCGATTGCGCCGGCGGACAGTACGGCGGCGACGGTGGCGAGCGTGGCGGCGAAAAAGGCGAGTGTCTGGGTCGCGGCGACCGGTACGCCCAGCGAGGCGGCCTTGAGCGTGCCGAGGCTGAGTGCATCGAGCCGGCGCGCGAGCGCCATGGACAAGGCCAGCGCCACGATGAGCGCCAGCCACGCGGGCCAGACATGAAGCGCCGCGGACAGATCGCCCATCAGCCAGAACAGCATGCCGTGCAACTGGCCGGCCGGCGCGAGCGTCAGCATCAGCGCGACGATGGCGGCGAAGGCGGCGGCGAGCGCCACGCCGGTCAGCATGACGCGGTGGATCTGCCAGCCGGTGAGGCGCAGCGAAAAAACCAGCAGCGCGGCGGCGGCCGAGGCGGCGCCAGCGAAGGCCGAGCCGCTGACCGCCCAGCCCGATCCGCCGAGCAGCATCGCGCCCAGCGCGCCGACGGACGCCCCGCCCGAGACGCCGAGGATGTAGGGGTCGGCCAGCGGGTTGCGCAGCAGCACCTGCATGAGTGCGCCGGCCAGGGCGAGCAGGCCACCGCAGGCGAAAGCGGTGGCCGCGCGCGGCGCACGCAGGCCCCAGACGATTTCCCGCACTGCCGGATCGGCCTCGTCGCTCAACAGGCGCGACCATTCGTCCGCGCCGATGGTCACCGAGCCGAAGTAGAGCGCCGTGCCCAAAGACAGGGGCACGAGCGCAAGCACGACCAGCGGTACGCTCAGCCGCATGAGGGCGCCCGCAGCATCGGCTGCATGCTCAGTGCAGCGAAATCACCGGCCAGCCGCGCTCGCGCGCGATGCGCGCCAGCGTGTCGTCTGGATCCACCGCTACCGGATTGGTGACGCGTTCCAGCAGCGGCAGGTCGTTGAGCGAATCGCTGTAGAACCAGCTCTTGGGGAAATCCTCGAAACGGTGGCCGAGCGAGACGAGCCAGTCGTCGAGTCTTTCGATCTTGCCTTCGCGGAAGCTCGGCGTGCCCTCCACGCCGCCGGTAAAGGCGCCGTCGCGCACCTCCGGTTCGGTGGCGATCAGATGCTCGATGCCCAGTTCGGCGGCGATCGGCGTGGTGACGAAGGAGTTGGTTGCCGTCACGATGGCGCACAGGCTGCCGGAACTCAGGTGGTCGTTGACCAGCTTGCGCGAGGCGGGCGTGATCATCGGGCGGATCTTCTGTTCCATGAACTGGCGGTGCCAGGCGTCCAGTTGCTCGCGCGGATACTGCGACAGCGGCTTCAACTGGAACATCAGGAATTCGTGGATGTTGAGCGTGCCGGCCTTGTAATCCTCGAAGAAGGCGTCGTTCGCGCGCTCATAGACGTCGCCGTCGAGCACGCCCTGCTCGATGAGGAATTGCGCCCAGGCGTAATCGCTGTCGCCGCTGAGCAGGGTGTTGTCCAGATCGAATAAAACCAGTTCCATTCTCTTTATCACTTCGGGTTGGGCGGCCGTGCGGCCGCTCGGGTTCAACGTGCCGCGGTCTGCAGGCTTTGCAGCGCTTCGCGGATGAGGGGCAAGGTTACCGGGCGCTTGGTGGCGAGCGAATAGCGGTCGATTGCCTCCAACACGCCGATCAGGCTCGGCATGTCGCGCCGCACATGGGTCAGCAGATAGGCGATGGCCTCGTCGCCGATGGGCATTGCGATTTCGCGCGCACGCTGCTTGAGCGCGGCGGCTTTTTCGTCGTCGCTGAGCGCGTGCAGATGCAGCGTGAGGCCGGACGCGAGGCGCGTGCGCAGGTCTTCGCGCACCTTCAGTTGCCGGGGCGTGGTGTCGCCCGCGACGAGGATGGCGCCGCCGGCGGCGCGTGCCTCGTTGAAGGCGTCGAACAGTGCGCCCTGCGCCGCGTCGTCCAGCAGATGGACGTCGTCGACCGCCAGGAATCGATGCAGCGAGCGGCCCTGGCGGCGCCAGATCTCGCCGACCGCGGTCACCAGATGCGATTTGCCCGCACCCGGTTCGCCGTGCAGATACATCACTTCGCCCGGCTCCGGCGCGTAGACCAGCGAACGCAGCGCCTCCAGCGCGGCGGCATTGCGTCCGACGATGTAGTTGTCCAATGTCGGCGCCGGCCGCGGCGCCAGTTCGAGCACCAACTGCTTCATGGGGCGGGCGGCGGGCCGTCGTTGTAGAACTCGCTCGCCTCGTACTTCCGCCGCAGCGTGCGCAGCGCGACCAGCAGCACGGCGCTGGCGGGCAGCGCGATCAGCAGGCCGGTGAAGCCGAACAGCTGGCCGAAGGCGAGCAACGCGAAAATGACGATGACCGGATGCAGGCCGATGGCGTCGCCGACGAATTTGGGCGTGATGAAGTTGCCCTCGACCGTCTGGCCGAGAAAGAACACCGCCCACACCCAGCCGATA
>Ga0079224_100007991_pt1 | contig 14276 bp, 11 predicted proteins | sample Stecom2015_FD_80414 | JGI IMG/M metagenome (GOLD analysis project Ga0079224, IMG submission 80414) | Agricultural soil microbial communities from Utah to study Nitrogen management - Steer compost 2015 | ecosystem: Environmental > Terrestrial > Soil > Agricultural land | place: USA: Utah...
CACCAAGGCGGCGCGTCTGGCGCGCAAGGAGGCCGACGCGGCCCTGGCCGAGGTGATCGAGGCGGCCTGGCGTGGGTCGGGACAGCGGTACGGGGCCAAGCGGATCACACCCGAGCTACGCGAGGCCGGGTGGCTGGTCAACCGCAAGCGGGTCGAGCGGCTGATGGCCGAACGCGGCATCCAGGGCAGGTCATGGCGGCCGAAGCGGCCGGTCACGACCGTGCCCGATCCCGAGGCCGCTACGGTGTCCGACCGGCTCGAGCGTGACTTCACTGCCGAACGGCTCGGCCAGAAGCTGGTCGGAGATATCACCTACCTCCCGATCGCTGACGGATCCTTTTTGTATCTGGCGACGGTGATCGACGTGTGCTCCAGGCGGATCATCGGCTGGTCGATCGCCGACCACATGCGCACGAGCCTGATCGTCGACGCACTCGACGGCGCCCGGCGCACGCGCGGTTCGTTGCAGGGCAGCATATTCCACAGTGATAATGGCGCCCAATACACCTCGCTGGCCTTCGCCCGGTACTGCGACCGACATGGCGTGCTCCGCTCTCGCGGCAAGGTGGGTACTTCAGCGGACAACGCGCTCGCGGAGGCGTTCCACGCCTCGCTCAAACGCGAGGTGCTCGGCTCGGACGGGAAGTTCTCCGACGCGAGGACCGCGCGAGCCGAAATGTTCTCCTACCTCAACTGGTTCAACCTCAAGAGGCGGCATTCGTCACTTGGGTACCGCTCCCCGATCGACTTCGAACGACAACTGGATACAGTCCCAACGAACATGTAAACGTGTCCCCTTCCTCGGTGGAATTCCCCCTGAAGGGAGGAACAGGCGGCGACCGGCCCGGTCGTAGAAGCCGCTGGGCTGCTCGATCAGGCCCGGGTTGTACGGGTGCGGGTAGGACTGCGAGTTTCGCTCTACCGAGTCGGGCCGGTTTTGGCGTACGCTGGCATGAACCACGGGAGGTTCGCCTCTCTGGTTGAGGAAGGTGGGTCGCCACATCTGGATTGGCGTTTAGAGGGGCGACCCACCGGTCCGTTTTGCAGTTGGTCTGGAAAGCGGCGCACTGCGCGCACTGAAAAGCGTTACACACCCTTACGGTGGATTCCAAGCAGCGACACGCCGCTGATGCGAAACCGTCTAGAAGATTGTCAGCGCAGAATCGCGCGGTACGCGGCCAGTCGGGGCTGTTCGCGTTGCGGTACAGCGGAAACCTCTGTCGTCAATCGCATCTCGATGGTCTGCCCCTCGGTTGCCACGATTCGCCTTCGATATTCGGCACGGCTCACATCGATGGCGGTCTGGGAGTCGATTTGGCTGTGCGGCATGTTGACTCGTACGAACAGGTCGTGTTCTCCGGGGGCGATCTGCATCCACATCCGAGTCCAACTCGCCTTAATCGCCCGGCCATCCAAATAGACTTCAGGAACTGGTATCCAAGGGCGACAAGCGGGGACCTCGGGTTCACCGATCCGGATGGCTCGCCACCGCTGCATCAAACTCAGCCTTCCGCCACCGGACAGTTCCTCCAATGCGGCCGGAGCGTACTCCTCGATCTCGAACCTGAGATGCAGACCGAAACCCGCCCATCCCGGAGCGGGAACCAGACGCTCGGGAGCATCGGCGTCGCGGACACGCGGTGCATGGGGGTCTCCACTCATCGGAGCCTCGGCGACCCGCGCTCTGCTCTGCCGCCGCTGCTTGATGAGGGACCTCACGATGACGGCCACGCCTACGCCGAGTCCTACGGCGATGGCACCGAAGACCGCGAAACCCCCGATGGCATCAGGCGCCTCGTCCGGGCCTGCGAGCACCGCCGCCATCAGCAGCGACATGAGCACCAGGCCGCCTATGGTCATCAGGTAAACCCAGCCGACGACGCCGGGGCCGCGCCGCCGCTCCCTGAACGAGGTGCGGTCGCGCAGCATATGGCCCGCTTCGCTGTAGTGATGAGCGGTAGCGCCGATGATGCTCGCGTAATCGAGGTCGCGCCGCTCCCCGCACTCGACATCGATCATCTGATAACAGCGAGAATGGCTGGTGGAGACCGAGATCAGGTGTTCCCCGGGCGGCAGTGTCAACTTGGTGACGCCCCAGCCCCACGACGCCGGAACGCCGTCCACGCTGACCAGCGGTACCAGCGGTCGGGACACGCGCAGTGAAGGGCTCGGGTCCCGCGTGTCCTGATTCGTCCACGCGGTGCGGATGATGACCGTGGCATTGGCGGTATCGGTGCCGCCGCGCGGCAGGTCGAGTCTCCGACCTGCCTCGACGTCCACCACGGCGTCAGGATGCGGGCGGGCCTCCCAGGCGCGAAACGGTGGGAAGGTCTTGAACGGCGCCAGCCGCCGCGTCCCCGGCAGCACCGGCCACGAGACGAGCACCGCCAAGGCGAGTAGACCGCAAACCAAACCGATGATGTCGTCGGTGCTCATGCTCAGCCGGTCTCCAACCGCTAGTTGCTCCCGCCCCAGTCCGGAGAGCCGTCGTCGGCCCATTCCGGTGTCTCCATCGCGGGTATGAAGTCCAGGTTGCCGGGGTCCACGCCGTACTCGCTCCGAGGGTCCTCCTCGCCGTCGAGCACGCCGTTCCCCGAGATGTCATTGGCGTTGAGCCCTGCGTTGTACGCCCCCTGGCCGCCCATGAAGAGGTGCTTGAGTCCAGGCGCCACATGCCTGCCGCCTGAGGGCGCCATCAGGTTGCGCAGTCCCAGCTGAGCGAAGCCGTGCGCCATGTTGTACGCCGTGGGCCCCACCAGGTCGAGAGGATTGACCGCATTGCCCTGCGTCGCCAGCACCGACCACGACACCGCCATACCGCTGCCGATGAACGCCGCCAAGCCGTTGCCCAGTGCCTCCAACGCGGTGTCGAGCGCCTTCAAGACCGTGAGTCCGGTAGCCGCGACCGCCATCGCTGCCGACCGGACCGCCTGTGCCGCAGCCGCAGTCGGCGGGAAAGCCTGAAGTGGCCAGTACACCAGGGCCATGGCCATCAACGCGGTCGCGAGAGCCGCGTAAGCGGTGACCATCACCGCCAGCAGCGCGGCGATGGTGAACAGGCTGATGCCGACCTGAAGAGCGAAGGCGGCGATGGCGAACAGTTGAGTTTTGACCTGGCCGGCCTGGTCCACAAAGGCATTGCAGTCCTCGCCCTCCCAGGACTCGGCGTCCATCGCGGAGACCTCCTCGTCGAGCTGGTCACCGGCCTGGATGTACTTCTCGGCCAACTGCAACCAATAGGCGCCGACCTTCATGAGCGAGCCGGGATTGCATTGGTTCATGTAGATGAGGCGGGCGATCTGCGTGCAGGAGGGCCCGAAGGTGAAGGCAGGGAGGACTATCTCCACCGCTGCGATCGGCGAGACCATGGCGAAAGCGTTCTCTACGTCCGTGAAACTCTCCGGATCGGGGGCGCCGAATGACATAGTGCGGTTCCTTTGCGTATCGGGCGTGAACGGATATCAGTCGAAGTCCTTGCAAGCGGCGTCGTCCGCCTCCTCCCAAGAGGTGGCACAGCCTTCGAGGTTCTCGTTCATGGTGGTGAAGCACTCCGCGGCACCTTGGACCATCTCGTTCATGTAGCTGACCGCGGTCGTGTAGACGGCGGCCAGCGCCGGGGCGACGGTGGTGTACATCGTCTGGTCGATGTTGCGCAGATTGGGGAGGATCTGGTTGGCCTCCTCCAACGTGGGCGTGACCTTGTCCTGGATATTGCTGCCGAGCCGGCGAATCGCCTCGGGATCTGCTTTCGGCATGACGACCTCACTGTTGCCGCAGTCGACGGATGGCTTCATCGTGTTGCTGACGCAGGTACGCCGCTTGACCGAGCGTCTTCCGGCCGTAAGCCTTCGTCTCCTCCGGCAGGCCGTCGACTTGGTCCATGGACAGCGGCAGCCCCAAAGCGTCGATCTGCGCGCGCTGACGCTCCTTGAGATCGTCCGCGGCACGCGCGGCGGTCTCGGTGATCTCCTCGGCCAGCGCCTCGGGGCCGAGCGCGCGGGCATTGTTGCCCAAGAGCAGTTGGGCGATGGGGTACTCGCCGGTGGCCTTCACCGTGACGTGGCCTTCGGGGCTGGTGGCGGTGCCGATCGCGCCGTGGGCGCCGAGTTCCGCGCTCACACCGCCCGGCTGGTTCCCGAAACGTTCGAGCACTCCGATCGCCATGTCGAGCATGCTCGTAGGGAATTCGGAGGCGTTCGGGACGATGCCGGCCCGAGCCCGGGGATCGCCGGGCGGCAGATCAGGTTGCAGCGCTCCGAGCTCGATCCGCTTGCGCTCGATGGCGGCGGTGGGACCCGACTCCCGGATTTCCTCGCGGAGCTGCTTGAGCCCTTCGAGCGCCTCGGCAGCCGAGCCATAGCCCTCCCGGTCCAGGGTCTGCTCGGCGCGGGCGGCGTCGGCGGCTTCGCGCGCCGTGACCGTGACGAGCTCGGCAAGGTTGCGCGTGGGCAGGCGTACGGCGTCGAGTGCGAGTCGGACGGTCGGCGTGGTCTCGCCGCCCAGGATCGCGACATTGCCGCAGCCGCTGGTGTGAACGGGTATGGCTGAACCGTCGTCAGTCAATTGGCCTCCAGGGAACAACTGTGGTGTGGCGTTCGGGGGCGACCATGCCGGGGCGGATGTGCACTATCAGGGCCACAACCTTCGGACTTGAACGTCCGTCAGCGCCTGGAGCCGAGCTCGGGGCCGCTCCCCGGCGTCCTTCGATGCCTATGAGCAAGGCGTCCATTGCGGCTCCTCCGGATGAGCGCGTTGGTGTCAGATGCCTTAACGGACATTGTACTAATCCGTGGCAACTCGTGAATTTCTGGAGAACTGGTATCAAGTCCGGTTGGTGCAAGAGCCTCCGTCCTCGCCAGGATGAGGTTTCGTAGGGATGCGGGAACGGTAAGGTGGTGGTGTGGGCAAGGGCACGAATCGCGCGTACAAGGTCGTCCCGGTCGAGGATGAGCCGGGCTTCGGCGACCCGCCGAGGAACTGGGCCCGCGTGGCCTCGATGGCCGGCGTCTGGGCCGTGGTCCTCCTCGGCACCGCCTGGGTGGCTCCGGGGTTCGCGTCCGGCGGCGGGGAGCAAGATCTTCCTGCTGTCGAACAGCCGCCTACTGATCCCCTTGATGCCGCTGACCGTTACTTCGATCATGGATTTGACAATGAGCTGAGCGCTGCGCACAACGCTCTCTGTGAAGAAGCTGATCCAGAAGTTACCCCTGACATGCTTCGTCAGCTACGCCTGGATTACGAAGAAGAGCTCAATGTGTATCCTCAAGCTGAGGTTAATTTTCAAGAGCTGGGCGGATCTGGCGGCCGTACTGATTTCAAGGTGGAGGTTAACTTCATCGGGGGCTCCCGCAGCGCGGCTGAAGAATTCAGGGTCACGGTCGAGCCTTCAGAGGACAGATACTGCGTAGCTCAAGTAGTGCGTCACGGCGCTGAAGAAGGGGCCGGTTCAGAGACAGACCCCCAGGAGCAGGCCGCCAGGTATCTCAGCGCCGTGTTCGTGGTCCGGGACCTTGAAGCCGCCTCGGACTATCAATGCGCTGAGTACGAAGGGCCGGAGCCCGACGAACTGGGCGGCGCCCTCGATGAGTGGGAGGCGCTCTTCGGCGACGCGACGGCGATCCAGAGTTTCGAAGGCGACCCGGTGCCCTCCGGTGCTCGAACAGCGGTCCCGATGAGTGTGGAGCTCAGCTCCACTCAGGCGGTCGAAGCATTCACCTTCGAAGTGACGGTGGAAGGCGGATGCGTCGCGGCCCTCTCCGGAGGAGCGGCGCTGCTGGACTCCACTGAAAACTGACGATCACTCGAGCGGCGAGCCCATGTTCGCCATGAACGCCACCGGATCCACCGCGCCCGCCGCTGATCGGTCGCCGTTCAAATGCACCTCATAATGCAGGTGTGGCCCTGACGAGCGTCCCGATGAGCCCACGTAGCCCAGGATCTGCCCGGCCTGCACCACATCGCCCTCCTTGACCAGCGGCTGCGAGCCGAAATGGCAGTAGCGGGTCAGATAATCGCCGGCGTGCAGGATGTTGACGTACCAACCGCAGCCCGACACCTGCGGCGAACCATCCACATCGCATGAATACGGACTGCCGTCCGGACCGAAGGCGTTGCACTGCGAGGTGATGACCGTGCCGCTCGACGCCGCGACGACCGGCGTCCCCCTCGGCGCGCCGATGTCCACGCCCTGATGGGTCGGCCGCTGCTGCGTCCGGAACCCCGACCAGATGGGGCCTTCGACCGGAACCATCCACCCGGCCGCGGACAGGCCGCCCGGTGCGGAGCACTCCCCGGGGATGTAATCGACCGCGGCGGCCCTGCCTCCGCCGTCGGTCAGCACGTTCACGATCTCCGTCGCATCCGGTTCGTGCTTCGCATAGGCGAACGGGTACGCCGAGATCTGCACGCGCTGGGCCGCCTCGGTCAGCGCCATGTGCTCCCAACCGTCGATGGTGGCGAGCTTCTCGTAGAACTTCGTCGAGGCGTAGACCGGGTCCTGGATCTGCTCGGGCGTCCCCCAGCCGGAGGACGGCCGCTGCTGGAAGAGCCCCAGGGAGTCGTGGTCGTTCCGGTCGCCGAGGTGCCCCAGGTTCCGCAAGGTCGATTCCTGCATGGCCGTGGCCACGGCGATGATCCACGCCCGCGGCGGCATCTCCAGATCCTGGCCGACCGCGATGATGATCGCGGCATTGTAGATCTGGTCCTCGTTGTACCCGGCGAACACCGGCAGCTCCGCATCGGGGTCGACGGGCATGGTGTTCCCGCACCCGAACGTCGTCAGCTGGCCGTTGAGATCGTCATCGTCGGACTGGTCTACGAACAGCTGCGCCACCACCCCGACCGCTCCGAGACAGCACACCGAGACCAGTGCCACGCCCCAGATCCACCGCCGCAGCCACACAGGGCGCCTCGGCCCGTCGAGCGTCGTCATGCGGGCTCCCAGTCGATGGCCGCCACCAGCCACCCCTGCTCCACCCAGGCGTTGCTGCGCTCCACCATTGGAAGCACCAGCGTCCCGGTGTCCATCGGAACGCGAACCTCATCACCGTCGACCTCGGCCTCCCCGGTGATCTCGGCGGCGGGAACCGAGACGGGATCCACACCGCGCATGAGCGCCGCGGCCTCCTCGGTCATGTACGGCTGTATCCCCTGGAACCAGCCCTCAGGGCCTTTGCCCTCCGTGTCGACCCAAGCCTCGGCGAACCCCACCGCCTTGTCCACGGCCTCCTCGGGAAGCTCCACCTCCTCATAGGGGTCGTGGAGCGGCGAATCGTCCTCGTGGCACGCCTCCCCTTCGCATTCGGGGACGGTGACGCCGTCGTCGGCCGTGAGCTCCTGAGTAGAGGAGTCCTCCGACGAGGACGTCTCCTCTCCGGCCACACCAGAGCCCAAAGGGAAGTCATCCTGGCTTCGGGCCAGCGCGAGCGCGCCGACGACCAAGAGCAGGATGATCACGACGATGCCGTAACGGGAGAATATGATCCGCAACGCCGCGCGCATGGCTAATCCCTTCTCGGTGGACGGTAGAGGCCTCCGCCGGAAGTGCCGCCGGCCGTTCCACTGGAGGCCCCACTGCCGGCGGAAGCGGCCGCCGAGCTGTTCCTCGGCGTCTGCTGTCCCGGCTGCTGCTCAGGCGGCGCGGTACGGCCTTCGGTGCGCTCGGGCTGCTTCCCTTGAGGCACATCGGATCGCGACTCCGGGCGCGACTGGCCCTGACGCAGGGTCTCCCTGCGTCGCTCGATCTCGACCTCTTTGCGGCGCTCCTTGTCGCTCGAGCGTCCGAAGAGCGCGTCGGTCGGGCCTCCGGCGCCCTGGAAGCTGGCGAGGCGCCGGAAGGGACGCAGCAGCAGCCACGCCGCCACGCCGACCAGGCCGATGAGCATGATCTGCATCCAGCTGGGCAGACTCGCCCCGAGTATTCGGTCCGCGGCGAACAGGTAGATCACCGCGGCTATCGCGAAGACGATGACGTTGATGACCGCTGCGAGAACGATGTTGACCAGGCGCTTGAACGGCCCCCCCGCCGGCCGGAGGATCGCGATCGTGCCGATGATCGGCAGGGCGATGACCGCGAACCGCACGATCATGAACCCGAGGATGATCAGCACCGATGCGGTGATGTCGAACAGCGAGAAGAACAGCGCCGTGAGAAGCGCAAGGAGGCCGGAGCCGGTCCGCTCCCAGGCGCGGCCACCGGTCATGTGCTCGTACGCTTCAGGGTCCTCTTGCTGGATGATGGTGGCGAGCTTGCGCCAGTTCTCCTGCTTTTCTTCAATGGTCCTGGCGCGGGTCCCCGGTGAGTCTTGTGCCTTCTCATTATCGGCCCACGACATCGCCTGCGCCGCGTACAGCGCCGGGCCGTACTTATAAGCGGTGTTGGAGCTGCGGACCGACGGGTTGCCGTCCTCGTCCTCAACCGGCTTGCCGTCACGCTCTTGGTAGGTGACCTCTTCGCCCTGGCCGAGCATGGCGCGCAGCCAGTTCTGGTAGAGCACGTCGCCGGTGGACATGTCCGAGGCCTTGACCGCCGCGCTCCGCGTGTCGATGCAGTCGACGTCCGGGTTGGCCCTGCGGGCCTCCTCGTATTCCCGGTTGTCCAAGCCCGGCATGCTGATGCAGCCCTCGGCCGCCTCGTCCTGGAGCAGGCCCTGGCTCAGGTTCAGACCGGCCGACATGCCCTCGTCGGCCCAGCTCGCGGCCTGGACGGGCCAGCGGGCCACCGCCGTCACCAGGACCAGAATCAGCACGGCCCACGCCGTCGTGGTCACGGCGTTGTTCATGTCCGCCTGGCGGCTGCGCCACAGCAGGTACAGGCCCACCACTCCGACGGTGACCGCCCCGAAGATCGTGAAGACCTGGCTGTAGACCGCTTCGCTGCCGGTCTCCATGAACTCGTTCGACCAGCCCCACAGCCGCTGCGGGTCCCAAGCGGCCTGGCGCATCGAGTTCGAGGCGCCGATGACGGCCGTGGAGGTGTTGAACTCCAGGTTCGCCAGGGCGTTCGCCGTGTCGGCCCCGTCCGGCAGGCTCAGCGAGTCGATGCACTGCCCGCCGACGCTCATCTCCTTCGAGGCGTACATCGGCAGCTGGTACCCGGCGTAGCCGTACCGCGAGTACTGCCCGATGCCCTCGCCCTTGTCCGGGAGGGTCGGTTCGGCGAACCAGCCGGCCATGCCCGAGTCCGGGCTCGACGGGGTAGGCGCCTCGGCGCAGTTGACCTCGGGGGCGTCGGCGACCCCGTCGAGGCACTGCTCCCACTCGTGGTGCCACTCCCAGTCCGAGCAGCCGCTCGAGTCCTGCGCTCCCGCGGCACTCGGGGTGAGGACGAGTGCCCCGAAGGCCGCCACCAGGACGAGGAGGAACCGGGCCAGGCGGCCCGCGGACGGCGCGATGCCCGATCTGCTGCGGGGAGGAGCGGAGGGGTCGGCCACTACTTCTCCTCACCGGGCGTGGTGTTCAGGTATTCGAGCAGGCCGCGCACCCAGCCGAAGTCGGCCCGGATGCGTTGTACGCGGCCGTCGACGTCGCGCATCACGAACTCGCGGTAGGGCAGCCGGCTCGTCTCGGCGGCGTCCACCTCGCTCAGCGAGGCGAGCACGTTCTCGTAGCCGACGCCCGTGGGCACGCGCAGCAGCTTGAGCGCTTCGGAGGCGACGTCGGCGTCCTCGGCGATGCGGCCGACGAAGACGGTGCTGACCAGGTTCTGGACGTCGAGGCCGAGGATGTCCTTCGGGTTCTGGCTGGCGACGAGCGCCGCCAGGTTCCATTTTCGGGAGTCGCGGGCGAGGCGCACCAGGAAGCTGCGGCCGGACTTCCAGCCCTCCATGAAGTGGGCCTCGTCGAGGCCGACGAGCTTGCGCCGGTTCATGTCCCCGCCGTAGGCCCGGCGGACCGCCAGGCGGTGGGCCGTGTGCAGCATGGGCAGCGCCAGCGCCTCCTCGGCGCTCCAGTACTCGCGTTCGATGCCCAGGTCCGGCAGGCGCAGACCGGACATGGTGATGACCGTCAGCGCCGTGTCGTCCTCGAGCACGCCCTTGTCCGGGGTGCCGAAGAACAGCTTCGCCAGCGGCATCTCGGCGGTGTCGAGCAGGAGGGCCGCGAGTTCGGCGCCGTCGCCGGTGACGTGGTCCTCGGCGTCCTGGAGGCTCTCGACGATGTCCTCGAGCGCGGTGGACTCCTCGGCCGGGACGTGGCGGGCCGCGTGGCGCAGCAGACGCGCCGTGGCGGCCTCGCGCTGGACCTGCGGTGGCAGCAGCATCGCGCAGATGTCCTGGACGAGCATGCGGCGCTCGGACCGGGCGTTGGAGACGGCGATGTCGTATTCGCGTTGGCCGTCGGGAGAGTCGTCGTAGTGCTCGCGCCGCGGTGAGGGGATCAGCGCGTAGGGCGCGAGCGTGCCGTACTCCGAGCCGGTCAGGTTCAGCACGCGCGAGTAGGGCTTCAGCTCGGGCATCTCGCACAGTCTGGCCAGCGGCCCCGACGGGTCGAGGAGCGTCACCTGGACGCCGCGGCGGGCGGCCAGGTAGCCGAGGGCGCCCATGAGCGTGGACTTGCCGCCGCCGGGTTCGGCGACGAAGACGCTCAGGCCGGACCGCTCGCGCACCTCGGTGGCGAAGTGCAGGTCGAGGAAGACCGGCCTGCGGCAGGTGCCGGCGGTGCGGCCGATGAGGTCGCCGCGCCGGTCGCCCACGGTGGAGGCCGCCTGCGGGAGCGCGGCGGCGAAGAGCTTGACGGGCATGCGGCGCACGTACCCGGTGGAGGCGACGGGCTCGCCGGGGATGAACTCGCGCGCCAGCCAGTCCTGGTTCTTGGGGTGCTGGAGGCTGATCCGCATCTCGCGCTGGTACATCTGCATGAGCGTGCGGGCCCGCTCCAGGCACTCCTCCTTCGTGTCGGCGGTGACGGCGATCCGGTGCCAGCCGTGGGCGCGCGCGGCGTCGATCGGCAGGCCGGTGGTCATCTCGTCGCCGACGCCCAGGGCCCGCTCAGCGAGGCGCTGGAGCTCGGGCGGGGCGTCCATGGCGTGCTCGTCGTAGTCGCGCTGCTGGCTGCGGATGAGCCGCAGCCGGTGGTCGAGGTCGCGGAATGCCTCGCCGGGGCCGAGGACGTCGACGCGGCTGGAGATCTCCAGCGGCCAGGGGCAGCGTTCGTGGAAGTGCAGCCACGGCTCGTGGCGCTGGGGGATCTCGAGTTCCTCCATGCGTCCGACGGTGAGGACCGCGGTGTGCTTCTCCTCGCCGGTGAGCCGGTTGACGAGTTTGACGGTGGAGCCGTACGGGCTGCGGTACCGCTCGATGGACTCCGAGAGTGCCAGGACGTCGCCCGGCTCCCATTCGGAGGACGATCCCGAGAGGAGGCGCGGCGGCTCCATGCCCAGGGCGACCGACCGGTAGACGAGCCATTCGAGCTCGGGGGTGGTGGCCCGGCGGGCCCGGACCCCGAAGGAGCCGAGGACCTCGTCGAACTGGAGGCTGCGCTTCTCGATGCGTTCGCGTTCGGAGAGCCGCGTGCCGCGGCCGAAGACGCGGCCGACTCGTTCGCCCAGGTTGTCGAACATGGACCGGCGGGCGAAGGAGATGCCGAGGTAGGTCTCGCCTTCGGCGTGGGAGAGGGAGTGGAGGTGGCGCTGCGCGGCGACGAGGTGCTCGGCCCAGCTGGTGCCGCCGGGGACGGTGCGCAGCGGGTGGGCGGTGTGCTGGTCGACGGTGCGCGCCCACTCGTCGGCCGGGAACGGCTTGGTGGTGCGCCGGAGGTGGAGGCGCATCCCGGCGAGGCCGGCGAACTGCTCGGCTATGGCGGTGATGAGGGCTTCGCGTTCCAGGTCTGGCCGGAAGGACCAGCGTACGCCGGGGAGCACGTACCAGGCGGTGACGGTGGTGGGCGTGAAGGTGGCGTGCCCGGCGATCTCGCTGAGCGAGAGCTCGCGGAGCGGTTGGCGCTCCTTGTCCTTCTTGACCGGTCTGGGGACGCGGGCGGGCTTGTCGTCGACGGGCTGGACGACGGCTTCGGTGCTCGCCTGCTTGATGGGGACGAGGTCTTGGGAGGGGGCGCGGCGCTGCTCCTGGCGGCCTCTCTTGGGCCCGCGAGACTGACCTGTGGAAACGTTGCCGCGTCGCTGGTCAGCGGCCTGTGGATAACTTGGGCCGCCCTGTGGATAACTCCCTGCTCGCTGTGGATGACGCTGTGGATTCCCGCTGGTCGGGGCCTGTGGATACCGCTGTGGACGAGCCTGTGGATAACTCGGCGGTTCCTGTGGATAACCCTGTGGAGAACCTGTGGACGAGGGGGAAGTCGGCGCAGGTGGCGGCGCGTGTCGTCCCCGGTCGGCGGGGGAGCCGGGAGGGGTGGACCCGGGGGCGCGGCGGGTCGGCGGCGGGGAGGGCTGGCGGGACGGTTCGGGGCGGCGCTGTTCTCTGGCCGGCTCCGCCCGGAAGACGGCGTCGGCCAGGGCCGTGGCGTCGTCGTCGAGGTCGTCGGCCCGCTCGCGCACCGGGGCCGGCGGGCGGGGGGCCGAGAACTTGGCGACGGGCTGTCGGCGATCCTCGCCGCTCATAGGCGCTCCTCTGGTCGGGCGGTCTCCACGAGTGTGGGACGAAGCCTGATCGATCGGGACGAATACGCCGGAATCCGCTTTTCGACGCCGGCGTCCCGTGTGTGCCTCCAGTCGGTCAGCAGCGTGCGGACCACCGTCGTCGCGGGGCGGTCGGCGTCGACGTACCGGAAGATCAGCGAGGTGGCCACGAGGGCGAGGGAGATCTCGATGGAGGGGAACAGCTCGACGTCGCCGGTGGCGAGCCAGCGGATGAACATGAACAGCGCCAGGAGGGCGGCGAAGGCGCCGTACTGCGCATAGGGAAGGTGGACGGGGAGGGTGTAGCCGGGTGGGCCGAGGTAGAGCAGCCGGGCACGGTAGATGTCGTCGTCGGTGCGCAAGCGCATGGGCGTCCTCCGTCCGGGCTGGCTCGATTGCGGGGCTTGGGGAGCGGGCTACTCGCCTTCGCTGAAGAGCACGTCGACCAGGCCGCCGCCGACGGCCACCAGGACCACGGCCCCGGCGATGAACGCGATGCCGAGGATGGCGATGGTCGAGGACGTCAGCACGCGGCTGACCTCGCCCTTGTTGGCGCGGGCGATGAAGATGAGGCCGAGGATCGCGAGGAGGATCGGGGCGATCCGGCTGAGGAAGAAGCTGATGATGCCTTGCGTGTTGATCTCGGCATCCTGGGCTTGGACCTGGGCCAGCACTGTCCAGAGTGTCTCTCGTGTCATCGTCAATCCCATCTCGTCACATGGGCCACACTGGCCTCATGTTTTACAATTTTCCCTCATGTATCTTGTCTCCCAACCCTTCGCGGGGTCTGCGTTCATCATATGCCGGTCCCCTGACTGAGCGCACCGTCGTCGGCTCGATGCGCGACCTCGACGCCCGACACTGACAAGTGAACCGCGATCGCCTACTCGTTTCAATGCTCGGCATCCGGTCACCCCCTGTCGGTAATCCGACACTAAACTGGGACCGCTCGGTGTCCTACGCTCGATACCGACGTGAAACAGCAGAATAGAGTCCGGAATTCGGTCCCCGTGTCGTAGGCGCGTCGTAGCGTTGCGTCGTCGCCGATGGCACGGATCTCACCCTGCGTCACGACCGGACATCACAACGAACGCGCACTGACAGTCACGCCGAGGCACGGAGCAGCCACCATGGACAACCTCGATGACATCGCCGGGCGGCTCACCGCCGCGGCGATCGCCTTCGCCGTCGCGGGCCTTGCCCTGGCGGCGATCGCCGCGGTGGCCGTCGGGGGCGTGCGGGCCGCGGAGAAATGGCCCTCGGCGCCGCGCCCGCGCGTGGGCCGCCCCGTCGCCCTCACCGGCGCCATGGTCGGCCTCGTCGTCTTCGCTCTCGCCGCCGGCCTCTTCTCATTGGCCCGCATAGGAACCGGACTCGACCCGAACCTCCGCGTCCTGCTCGCGGTCGCCGTCGACCTCCTCGCCCTCGCCGTCGGCGTCGTCGCCGTCAACCACTTCGCGGGCAAAGTGGAGATGCGCGCGCTCATCGCCGTGCCCGAGCAGCCCGTCACGCCGCCGCCGATCCCCGTCTCGGCCGACCCCACCCGCTACCAGATGCCCGACACCGCCGAGACCCCCGTCGACCCGGGCGGCGTCCCGCACCCGCCCGAACCGCGGCGCCCCGCTCCGCCGTTCGCGCAGGACACCGCCGCCACCGGCGGCCTCCCCGCCGCCCGGCCCCCCCGCGTGCCCACCATCCCCACCCA
>Ga0079224_100007992_pt1 | contig 14276 bp, 10 predicted proteins | sample Stecom2015_FD_80414 | JGI IMG/M metagenome (GOLD analysis project Ga0079224, IMG submission 80414) | Agricultural soil microbial communities from Utah to study Nitrogen management - Steer compost 2015 | ecosystem: Environmental > Terrestrial > Soil > Agricultural land | place: USA: Utah...
AATGCCGGTTCCTGGACAATGCTCGCGACCGGTGCGCCGAGATTGGCGATCGGCCGTCCGACCCGCGCGTGCAGCCACTGCTCCAGTGCGGCAAGCGGTTCACCCGGCGCGGCCCGGCGGCCCTCCCAGACGCGTTCGTCCTCCGTCACCTCGGGCACGAACGACCGCCAGCCGGCTTTCAGCCCGTCCGCGGGATCGAACGCCATGACCGCGTGCGGGCACTCGAGGCCGCTCAGGTAAAAATACTCCGCGTGTGCACGAAATGGATACGTCTGATCGCTGATCTCGGGCAGGGGCACAGGCGTGCCCGCGCCGACAACCAGCAGTTCGTCCTGCAGGCCCAGTTCACGGGCCACACGCGTGCGACGTTCATCGAGAATCGCGGGAGGAAAGACCGGAGTCATGTGAGGCATCCGCAGAATGTCGGGAGAACCCGATGCCGACCATCGGTCCAGCCAGATGCAGTCCGGGCCGGAAGGGCGTGATCAGTTGCGTTGGAGCCTGCCTGTTCGAACCTCCTGTCGGCAAGCGTCGCCACCGCGTGTCGGCGATTCCTGCGATCGTCGAACCTAGTCCTTCTTCCGCGGCACGATCACCACAGGGCAGGGCGCCTTTTTCAGCACCCCGTTCGTGGTGCTGCCCACCAGCAGGTCATAGAACGCCGTGTGGCCATGTGACCCCATCACGATGTAGGCGGCCGCGAGTTGCGTGGCCTGGTCGAGAATGCCGGCCACGGGTGCGCCGTTGGCCTGTACCGTTCGCACCGGAACGCCGGAGTTCGCGAGTTCAGCTTTCAGGTGCTCGAGCTGGCGCGTTGCGGCGCGTTCGCTCACTGCGAGGATTTCCTGCACATTCTCCATCGCGAGCCCGTAGTCACTGGTGACCAGCGGCGGCTGAACGACATTCAACAACACCACCTCCCCATCGATCGCCCGGGCGAGCTCCGCGGAGGTTTTGAGGACACCGGCCGTGGCTGGGGAGAAGTCGACAGGGGTGAGGATCGTCTTCATGGGGAAATGTTAACCTATCTTCGACCATTTCGCCACGCATCGGTTGCCAATATCGCCCGGCCGCGACCGGGGTGGAAAATGCGCTTGCTTCCCCCGGAGCCATGGGGCTTGTTCACCCTCCCTTTTGTCGGGCTGTAGCGTAGCCTGGTAGCGCGCTTGCATGGGGTGCAAGAGGTCGTGAGTTCGAATCTCACCAGCCCGACCATTTCCTTTTCCGAGTGTCGACCCGGATACCCCGATCAGAACCGATTTCGCGCCGGGCCCCGCTCCGTGGCTGGCTGTGGCCGGTCCTGCTGATGGTCACGATCTTTTTCGCCTCGGGCGCCAGTCGGGTCGCGTCCCCGGATATCATCAACTTTGACAAGGCCGGTCACGCTGCGGTCTTCGGCCTGTTGGCGACCCTGATCGCACGCACGCAGCCGCTTTCCCGCTGGTGGGTGGGGGTGCTCGGTGCGGCGCTGTACGGTCTTGCGGACGAGTTCAGGCAGAGCTTCACGCCCGGCCGCTCGGTCGAGGTCGCGGACTGGTGCGCTGATGCCGCGGGCGCGGTCCTCGCCGGGGGCGCATACCGCTTCTGGGCAGCCTACCGGCGGTTGTTGGAGGCGCCCGTTTTCCGGAAGCGGCAACCGCAGGTTGCATCGGGCGAAGCGGCTGTGACAGATAGGGCGGCATGATACCCGGCGAGGCGGCGAAGCGAATCGATGAACTGCGCCAGGCGGTGGCGCGGCACGACGAGCTGTATTATCGCGACGCGAAACCCGAGATCACGGACCACGAGTACGACCGCATGAAGCGGGAACTCGCCGACCTCGAGTCGATGTTTCCAGACTTTGGTGACGCAGCGTCACCGACACACCGGGTGGGCGACGATCGCACCGAGGGTTTCCGGACATATCAGCACCGGGAGCGGATGATGAGCCTCGACAACACGTACTCGGAGCAGGAGCTGCGCGAGTTCGTGGCACGCCTTGAACGTGAACTCGAACGCGAGAAGCTGCCGTTTGTCGTCGAACCGAAGATTGACGGTCTTGCGGTCAGCGTAACCTACGAGAAGGGTCGGCTGGTGCGCGCCGTCACGCGCGGCAACGGGATCGAGGGCGACGACATCACGGCCAACGCACTGACGATTCGTTCGCTTCCGCGCACGTTAAAGCCGGACAACGGAGCGCCGATTCCGGACCTCATCGAGATCCGCGGCGAGGTTTACCTGACGCTCGAGGAGTTTGAGCGGATCAACCGCCAGCGCGAGGAGGCGGGTGAGGCTTTGTATGCGAATCCCAGAAACCTCGCGGCCGGCACGATCAAGCAGCTCGATCCGCGTGAGGTCGCGCAGCGCCGACTGGAAATCGTTCTTTATGGCCGCGGTGCGGTCGAGCCGGCATCGGCCCTTCCGGAATCGCAGTCGCAGTTCCATGAGTGGGTGAAGGCGTGGGGATTGCCGACGGTTGAGAAGAACTGGTCGGTGCAGGGAGCGGATGCCGTGTGGCAGGCCGTGCAGGAGCTCGATCGGTTGCGCGGCGATTTCGCGTATGGCACCGATGGCGCGGTCATCAAACTCGACCCGATCGCGCTCCAGCGCCGGGCGGGCTCCACGAGCAAGGCACCGCGCTGGGCAATGGCGTTCAAGTTCGCCGCCGAGCGGGCCGAGACCCGTCTGCTCGGCATTACGATCCAGGTGGGTCGCACCGGTGTGCTCACGCCGGTCGCCGAACTCGAGCCGGTGCAGCTCGCCGGCAGCACGGTGGCGCGCGCCACGCTTCACAACCGTGACGAGATTGCGCGCAAGGACATCCGCATAGGTGATTTTGTTTTCGTCGAGAAGGCGGGCGAGGTGATCCCGGCCGTCGTCGGGGTTCACGTCGAACGTCGTGCGCCGACGTGCGAGCCGTACCGTTTTCCGGATACGTGCCCGGTGTGCGGCACCGCGGTTGTTCAACTCGAGGGCGAAGTGGCGTTGCGCTGCCCCAATTTCGATTGCCCCGTGCAGGTGCGCCGTCGCGTGCAGCATTTCGTGTCGAAGGCCTGCGTGGACATCGAGGGGCTCGGCGAGGCGATGATCGACGTCTTCGTCGACAAGGGCTGGGTTCGCAGCCTGCCGGACGTGTATCGACTTCGTCGTGACGACTTGCTCACGCTCGGCAAGAGCGTCGAAAAGTCTACCGACAAGCTCCTTGCCGCGATCGAGGCCAGCAAACGCGCCGAACTGTGGCGCTTCGTCCACGGCCTCGGCATCCCGCACGTGGGCGCGGCCGCCGCCAAGGACCTTGCACGAAAGTTCGGCAGCCTCGAAGCGTTGGCGGAGGCGCATTACGAGGACTTCATTCGGAACAACGAGTCGGTGATCGGAGGCATCGGCGAGACGATGGCGCAGGCTATCCTCGCGTACTTCAACGAGCCGCGGAACCGGGCAATGGTCAGTGAACTGGTCCATCTCGGCGTCAAACCAGCCGCGCCCGCCGGCAATGGATCGCAGGCGCAGGTCTTCGCAGGAAAAACCTTCGTCCTCACGGGTACACTTCCAACCCTGACGCGCGACGATGCGTCCGCGCTCATCGAGGGGGCGGGCGGCAAGGTGAGCGGAAGCGTGAGCAAGAAGACGCACTACCTCCTCGCGGGCAGCGATGCCGGATCGAAGTTGGAAAAAGCCCGATCCCTGGGCGTGCCCGTGATCGACGAGGCGGAGTTTCGCCGCATGCTCGAAGGCACGTCGTCGGAGTAGAACCACGACCGAAGTCGGACTGGCTCGCTACGTCCGGGTTGGGACACCGAGTCTGACCTGGTCAGAGGCGGGATCCTTGACGCACAAGGTGCTCGTTGACTTCGTCAACCGGCATGCCGTCACCCCCCGGTACCGACGCGCCCCGTCGGCTGATTGATGCGCTCCGCTACGTCGGCCCCGGTCTCATTCTCACTGCGGGCATCGTAGGAACCGGCGAACTGGTTCTGACCCCGCGAATGGCCGCGGAACACGGTTTTAGCCTGCTGTGGCTCGTGGTGCTCGGATGCGTGATCAAGGTCTTCGTGCAGGTCGAACTCGGCCGCTACGCGGTCGCCACCGGAACGCCGACGCTGCGAGCGATGAACGACATTCCCGGTCCACGCTTGCGAGTATCGTGGATACTGTGGATCTGGCTCCCTGTCTTCATCGCGATGATCTCCGTTGTCGGCGGCATCCTTGGAGCGACGGCGGAGGTCCTGCGCATGGCGGGCGTCGACATGGATCGCCGGATGCTTGCGGCCATCCTCGGTGTGCTGTGCGCGTTGCTGCTGGGAAGCGGTCGTTACGGCGTGGTCGAGCTCGTGTGCACCGCCCTGGTGGCCGTGTTCATCTTCGCCACGGGTTTCGCGGTGGTCGCGTTGCAATGGACGCCGTTTGCGGTCACGTGGACCAACATCGCCGAGGGCTTTGCGTTCGAGCTTCCGCCCAATTTCGCCACCGCCTTCGCGGCCTTTGGCCTTATTGGTGTCGGGGCTGCGGAGCTCATGTACTACCCGTATTGGTGCCTTGAGAAGGGCTACGGGCAACGTGTTGGTCCTCGGACCGACCGTGGCGTCTGGCTTGGGCGCGCACGGGGATGGTTGCGGGTTATGCGCGTCGACGCGTGGAGCTCGATGATCGTTTATACGACCTCGACCGTTGCGTTCTACCTGCTCGGTGCGGCGGTGCTGCATGCTAAGGGACTCGAGGTCGCGAACCAGGACCTCGTGCAGACGCTCGCGCACATGTATCAGGAGACGTTCGGATCCTTTGGACTGGTGGCGTTTCTGGTTGGCGCCTTCGCGGTGCTTTATTCGACCGCGTTCGCGGGCAGCGCTTCGAACGGCCGGCTCCTGGCCGATGCGATCGGGCTGTGGAGTCGAGAGACACCGGATCCGGATTCGGACCTGCACCGTCGCCGGGTCAGGTGGTGTTCGATCGCCATGCCGCTGTACGCGACAGCCGTGTACCTCGTGCTGCCGCAACCGGTGACGCTGATCCTCATCAACGGCATCGGCCAAGCCATTCTGCTACCCTTCCTCGGCGGGCTCGCCCTCTACCTCCGCTACCGTCGCCTCGAGCAGGAACTCCGGCCCGGCAGCCTCTGGACCACCTTCCTTTGGGTCTCCGCGTCCTGCATGGCCTGTGTCGGCCTCTGGCAACTCGTCCAGGAAATCGCCCGCCGTCTCTGACGGTCGCATCGGCTCCGCCGTTGTCGTCGACCGATGCCCGAGCGCCGGACAACCTGTCACGTAATACGTGACACCCTAGCGCCGCCTCGCGAAGGACGCGCAGGTCATCATGTCACTTATTGTAAGTGACACTGCGGCGCTCGGCCGACGCGAGGGCGACGCGACCGCCGGAAGGCAAAGTGTCACTCAATACGTGACACAATCACGCTGCGCGGATGCAGCCGGAGTAGGTTGGCTCAGAAGCCCTTTTGCTGCAGGGCGAGGTTGAGCTCCTGCATGAATGACTGGGCGTCGTCCGGTGACGGGCGGTAGCCGGGCTGGCTGATTTCGGTGAAGCCGGGGCGACCGTAGTTGTCGACGATCCACTTGCCGGTCACGCCGTCGCTGAAGGTCACGGTTCCGCTGGCGAGGGCGCCGGGGATGAGCGTGACGTTGTCCACCTCGACTCGTACGCCCGCGGCCGGGAGCGCATCCTCTAGATCGTCGACCGCGTCGGCATCGCCTGCCGCGTCATCGGCGTCCTTGTCAGCGAGGCCGAGCTTCTCCTTGGCCTTGTCGAAAAACCCCTTCCTCTCGGGCGTCGCGGGTTTGGCGGGGGTTTTGGTGACGTCACTCGCGTCCGCTTTGGGCGCGGCGTCCTTGAGCTGGAGGTTCAGGTCGTCGACCAAAAAGCGCACGTCCATGTAGGTCATCGAGACCTGGAACTGCTCCAGCAGCTTCTTCTGCACGGTCGAAAGGGAGTCGCCTGCGGCGACCCAGCTGGCGACAGCGTTGGTCTGCTCGGGAGTAAGTGCCATGGGTGGATCAGATTGGAACGGGTTAGTTGAGCAAAGAAAACGGGCTTGGCAACCGAGGCCAAGCCCGTGGCTAGACGCAAAGGGATGACGCGAGCCGCCGGCGCGGCGCGCGTGGTCAGCGGGAGAGCTGATTTCGCAGGAACTCGATGCTGCCGCGCGTGGCGGGATCCTGCTCCATCATGTTGTCCACGGCTTTGCAGGCATGGATGACGGTGCCGTGATCGCGTCCGCCGAAGGCGTCGCCGATTTCCTGGAGCGAGTGTTTCGTCAGCGAGCGGGCGAGGTACATCGCGATCTGCCGCGGGATGGCGATGTTGTTGGGCCGGCGCTTGCTGGTCATGTCGCTGTGCCGGATCTGGAAATGGTCCGCGACGCGCTTCTGGATCGTTTCGATCGTGAGGACGTTCTGCGCCTGCTCCATCAGCACGTCCTGGAGTAGCATCTCCGTCGTCGGCAGATCGAGCGGACGGCCCGTCAGCGAGGAATAGCTGGCGACCTTGATGAGAGCGCCTTCGAGGCGGCGGATGTTCTTCGAGATGCTCTGGGCAATGAAGTTGATGACCGGCGCGGGTACCTCGAGCTTCAGTGAACTCGCCTTGGTGCGCAGGATGGCGACGCGCGTTTCCAAGTCGGGCGGCTGGATGTCGGCCGGCAATCCCCATTCGAAGCGGGAGACGAGGCGCGATTCCAGTTTCTGGATCTCGGACGCCCGACGGTCGGACGACAGGACGATCTGTTTTCCCGATTCGAAGAGGTCGTTGAACGTGTGGAAGAACTCCTCCTGAATCCGTTCCTTGCCGCCAAGGAACTGGACGTCGTCGAGCAGCAGCACGTCGACGTGCCGGTAACGCTGCCGGAACTTCACGAGCGCATTCTCCTGCAGGCCCTGGATGAACTCGTTGGTGAACTTCTCGGTCGACAGGTACGCGATGCGCGCCTCGGGCTTGTTGCGCAGGATCGCGTGGCCGATCGCGTGCATCAGGTGGGTTTTGCCGAGGCCGGTGTCGCCGTAGATGAACAGCGGATTGTACGCCTGCGCCGGAGACTGCGCCACGGCGCGCGCGGCGGCCTGCGCCATCTGGTTGTTGTTTCCGACGACGAAGGTCTCGAAGGTGTTTCGCGGATTAAGCGTGCCCGTGTAAGCACCGCGTTCCTCCACGCGTGTGCCGGCGCGGCGAGGTGCATGACGCGTGGCGTGGCGAACCGGCGCGGACGCGCCATCGACCGCAGGCGTCGGTGAGCCGCTGGAGGCTCCCTCCGCCTTCTTGAGACGGACCTGCACGTCGCGGCCGGCCGTGAGCCGGAGGCGCTGAACGATCAGATCGAGGTAATTGTCATGAATCCAGATCGCCGCAAAGTCGTTGGGCACGCCCAGCGTCATCGAGTGCTCATCGGATTCGAGGAGCATGATCGGCTCGAACCAGAGCTGAAAAACGTCCTCTGGGAAGAGACCTTTGAAATCGTGTTTAACGGTGTCCCAGAGGCTCGTGGACGGTGACACTGCGGGCATGGACGGCGATCGGCTTTTCGGAATTATTCACAAACGCGCCTGGATGGCTGGCGGCGCCCGCTCAAAACGTCTTCCTGAGACAGCCTGCAGTGGTGGAAATGGGGGGAAGATTGCCGCCCAGGTCACATGCTGAGGCGGGGCCTCGTTACATGCTGGAAGACAGGCAATTGTGATTGATTACCACGGCGAAGAGACAAGGAAGCCGGAGGGGACGTGCCAAAGAGCATCCGCGGGGCGCGGGGACGGGAGCAAGGCGGGGAGTAACGGGCAGCCCAAAAGGCCTTTCAAGACGAACTTTCCGACAAGTTATTCACACCCTGTGTGGGCATAACTTATGGCGTTTTTGGGTTGCCAAAAAAGCGCCGAAACTCGGCCCCGAAAAAGGCGTGAATCCGGTAAGGGAATGCCTGATACATTCGGCCCGTTTTACGAGGGAAGAGGCTCTGTTTCAGGCGCCGGTGCGGTAGTGAGTACGCGGCTACACGTGCTCGCTCAGGCAACCGGCTGGGGTTCCGGATCCACCCATTTCCCGTGTTCGCGGATCAGTGCGATGAGGCGTTCGTCCGCCTCGGCCTGGGGAATATTGTACTGCACGCAGGTCTTGCCGACGTAGAGGTTGATCTTGCCTGGTGCTCCGCCGACGTACCCGAAGTGAGCGTCGGCCATTTCACCCGGCCCGTTCACGATGCAGCCCATGATCGCGATCTTCACGCCCTTGAGGTGACCGGTCTTCTCGCGGATCCGTTGCGTGGTGCTCTGCAGGTCGAAGAGTGTGCGGCCGCAGGACGGACAGGCGACGAACTCGGTCTTGCTGATCCGAGCCCCGGCACCCTGAAGCACGTTGTACGAGAGCTTCACGGCGCGGCCGAGATCCGGCTCCGTTTCGATGCTTACGAGATCGCCGAGGCCGTCGCAGAGCAGGGAGCCGGTGAGGATCGATGCATCGAGCAGCCGTGAGAGAAAGCTGCGGTCGCCGTCGAGCGCGGTCGCGGGCGTGTTGCGTATCCAGAGCGGGGCGCGCGAACCCGTTGAGGCAAGTGCAGCAGCGAGAGATCGGTACGCGCCGATGGTGTGGAGCGGCGGCTGAGGTGCGCCCGCGAGGGTGACGACGAGACGTTCATCACCGATCGAGCCGAGGTGTGGCGCGAGGATGGCGAGATCCGTTCCGGTGGCGGCGAGGCCGAGCACGTGGGGTGCGCCGCCTCGCTTCACGAGGCCACCCCAGGCTGCAAGAGCATCACCGTCCCGCGCCGAGAAGGTACGCAGCAGCATCAAGGGATGCGGCGACTGGGAAAGCAGCGGTTCCTCCTGGTCCGGCGAGATCGCCGGATCGAGATCCAGCACGAGGAAAGCAGCCGGGGCCGACACCGGCAGGGAGCGCAGGCTCTGGAGGTCCTCGGGGGACCGCACCGGCACGATAATTCCCTCGGCGGGCGTATCCTTTAGCTGGTTACGCGTAAGTGTACCGGCGAGTTCGGCGACCGCGGATAGCGTCGGGACGCGCACGAGCACCCTCGGGGGTTCCTCACCGCCGATGGCGCAGGTGCCACCGAGAGAAACGGATGCCGTTTCACGACGCGTGAAATGGTACGGGTCGATCGCCTCGGCGACTGGTCCGCGTTGAGCGTCCGCCAGTTCAGCCTCTCCCCAGCGCGCCATCGCCTTTCGGGCCAAGGCCTGCGCCACGGGGATTTCGTAGACGGAGTCTTCCGTCAAGGAGACTCGGATCGTGTCGCCAAGGCCGTCGAACAACAGGCTGCCGATGCCAATTGCGCTCTTGATCCGTCCGTCCTCGCCGTCGCCCGCTTCGGTTACTCCGAGGTGCAGCGGGTAATGCATGTTCTCGGCCGCCATCCGTTCGACGAGCAGGCGATACGCCTGGATCATCACCTTGGGATTGGAGGCCTTCATCGACAGGACGATCTGCCGGTAGTCGTGCGACTCGGCGATGCGGAGAAACTCGAGCGCACTTTCGACCATGCCCAGCGGCGTGTCGCCGTAGCGGTTCATGATCCGGTCGCTGAGCGAACCGTGGTTGGTCCCGATGCGCATCGCGCGACCGAGCTCCCGGCAGCGTTTCACGAGTGGCGAGAACGCGTCGTGCAGCCGCTGGAGCTCACGCTCGTAGTCGGCATCTGAATACTCCCGCGTCGCGAATTTTTTCTTGTCGGCGTAGTTTCCGGGGTTCACCCGGATCTTCTCGACGTGCTCGACCGCCTCCATCGCGGCAGCCGGGAGGAAATGGATGTCCGCCACAAGCGGCAGCTGGCTGAAGCCGTCCGCGTTCAACCGGGCCCGGATGTCCTTGAGCGCTCGCGCCGCCGCGTGATTGGGCGCCGTGATGCGCACGATCTCGCACCCGACTTCGGCGAGGGCGATTGACTGGCGCACCGTTGCTTCGACGTCCTGCGTATCGCTCGTCGTCATCGACTGCACCCGGATGGGATGCGCGTCGCCCACACCGACCGAGCCGATCATCACCTCGGAGGTGCGGCGTCGGATCGTTTGAAAACGCGAGGAGCAGTAGCTCATGAGAGAGGGAAGTATCATGTGCCGAGGGTCCAGGTAACAAGCCAAGGAACCCCCCGTTGCACGCGTGGAGGACCGCGATACCCGGAGGTCCTTCCTTACCTGTTATTTGCCCAACCTGTCGTCACTTGGTCGCTGGCGACAGCTACTTGTCACTTTGCTCCGCGGCCGGCGGAGCGGCATCCCGCACGATTCTACGCACGTCGAAGACCGTGACGTACAGGATCATCGAGAAGAGCAGCACCATGAACACGCTTTGCGTCGCCATGATGAAGCTTGGCGGAAGTGCGCGGCCGCGCAGGCGCGCGATCGTGGCGAAGAGCATGTGGCCCCCGTCGAGCACGGGAATCGGCAGCAGGTTGAAGATCGCCAGGTTGATGTTCACGAGGATGGTGAACCACAGCACGATCCGGATGTCGGCCTGCGCCGCCAGATGGAAGATCCGGATGATGCCGACCGGTCCGCTGAGCTTCGAGATACCGATGTCCGAGTGCGGATTGATCAGGCTCGCGAGGGTGCGGAACGTCATGTGGATGTGGCCCGCGAACTGACGGAACGGATTCGGGTACACCAGGCGTGATTCCGTCGTGAATTGAACGCCAAGGTCGCCAGGACGTTCGACATCCTTCCGTGGCGGCACGGTCAGCGTCAGCGGTTGACCGTCGCGAGTAATGTGCATCGCGATCGGGCGATCGGCGTGGGCGGTGAGATGCGCGACATAGGTGTCGCCGCCGAGAATGTTCGTGTCATCGAGCGCCACGATGCGGTCTCCGGCCCGCAGGCCGATGGCCGCACCGGCAGAACCCTCCGGTGCCGCGTGCACGATCATCTGCCAGGCGGGAACAATGCCGACGCGGCGGATCTTCTCGTCCCCGGCGAGCCGTGGATACACGACGATGTCGAGGACCTGTCCGTCACGTTCGACGGTGAACACATTGCGGCGGCGGCCTTCTTCGGTGCGCCCGGCGCTCGTGACGAGGGTCTGCTGCAGCTCCTGCCAGTCGTCGACCCGGGTGCCGTCGATTGCCCGCACGATGTCGCCCACCTGCAAACCAGCCTGCGCCGCCGGGCTGATCACTTCGGTGTCTTCAATGGTGAGCGTGGGGACGACGTAGCCAATCTGGGTCGTGGCCTGGTCGCTTGTCGTGGGCTGGCCGACGAACCAAATGATGGTCGCGAGCAGGAAGGCGAAGAGGATGTTGAAGGTGGCGCCGGCCGCGAAAACAACGATCTTGGTGCTGTAGGACACCGGTGCCAGGTGTTCGGGCGGCACGTCGCTCTCGCCCTCGATGCCACGCATGTCCGCCAGTTGCGGAAGGGCGACATAACCGCCAAGGGGCAGCCACGACAGCCGGTATTCGACGCCGTCGCGCCCCTTCCACGAGAGGATCTTCGGTCCAAATCCGATCGAAAAGCGCGTCACGTGCACACCCCGACGTCGAGCGGCCAGGAAGTGGCCGAGCTCGTGCACGAAAATCGATCCCCCGAAGAAGAGGACGATCAGGAAGATCGACCAGAGATTGGAAAACAGTGCCTGGAACAGTTCGGTCGGCATGGATCAGGTGGCGGCAGAAGGGATCGAGGCCAGCCCCAGCTCCGCGACCCGTCTGGCCTCGGCATCCGTCGCCAGAACGGCCGGCAGGTCCGCAGGCTCGAAGTTGGGAATGGCGGCGAGAGTTTCCTCCACGAGCCGCGGAATCGCAAGGAACGGCAGTTGGCCCGCCAAAAACGCCGCAACCGCCACCTCGTTCGCGGCGTTGTACACCGCGGGTGCGATGCCCCCCGCATGCATGGACTCGCGCGCGAGGCGCAGCATCGGGAAACGGACCTCGTCAACCGGGCGGAAGTCGAGCGACCAACGCTGGGTCAAGTCCAGCCCGCCCTCGACACCGCCGGCCCGCTCCGGGTGGAGCAGCGCGTGCTGGATCGGGAAGGTCATGGACGGCGGACAGAGCTGGGCGAGCATGGCGCCGTCCTCGAATTCAACGAGGCAGTGGACAATGCTCTGCGGATGAATGACCGCCTCGCATTGCGCAGGACGCAGGTCGAACAGCCACTGCGCCTCGATGAGCTCGAGGCCCTTGTTGGCGAGCGTGGCTGAATCGACCGTGATCTTCGGGCCCATCGCCCAGTTGGGGTGACGCAGCGCGTCGGCCGGTGTGGCAGCAGCCAGTCGTTCGACCGGCCAGTCGCGGAATGCGCCGCCCGATGCGGTCAGCACGAGCCGTCGCACCGATGATGTAGCATGTCCCTGGATACATTGGAAGACGGCGTTGTGTTCGCTGTCGACGGGGAGGAGTCGCACGCCGCGCTGCCGTGCCTGCGCCATCACGAATCGGCCCGCGAGGACGAGGATCTCCTTGCTCGCCAGCGCCAGGTCCTTTCCGGCGGCGATGGCTGCAAGCGCCGGGGCGAGTCCTGTCGTGCCGACGACCGCCACCAACACGATGTCTGCTTCAGGAAGGGAGGCCAGCGTCGTCAGACCGTCGGGCCCGCCGTGCAGCCGGACGTGTTCGGGAAAAGCGCCCGAGGCCCGCGCGGCCGTCCAGGCGTCGTCCTCATAAATGGCCGCGTGTCGCACGCCGGGATGTTCGCGTGTGATCGTGGCGAGCCGGGAGTGATTGGCTCGCGCGGCCACGCCGACCAATTCGAGGCGGTCCGGATGGGCGGCGATGACGCGCAGGGCGTTCTCGCCGATCGAGCCCGTTGCGCCGAGCAGGACCACGCGCTTGCGCCGCCCGGCGGATGCAGTTCCGGCACGGTTCATGTCAGGTCGACAACAGGTGGAACGCGACGTAGCCGACGGGAGCGGTCAGGATGAGACTGTCCGAAAGATCGAAAACGCCGCCGATCCCCGGAATCGTCGTGCCGGCGTCCTTCGCGTCGGCGCGACGTTTGATGATGGATTCAACCAGGTCCGACACGATGGCGAGTGCGGCGAGGGGCGCGGCGAGCGCCGCCGCCACCCACGGCCGAAACCCGTGCGGCAGGTAGTCCTGGAATCCATACGCGATCCCGGAACCGACAGCGATCGAGACCAGCACCCCGCCGGCCGCACCTTCCCACGTTTTCTTTGGGCTGATGTTGGGCGCCATCTTGTTCCGGCCGAAGGCCATGCCGGCAAGGAGTGCGCCGACGTCGCAGAACTTGGTCACCGCGATGAGCCACACGCATAACACGAGCCCGGTCGTGTGCACCGGTGCGTCGATCAGGATGATGCGCACCAGGAACTGCAGCATGAACGGCACGTACAGGAGTCCGAACAGCGTCCAGGCCAAGGTTTCGACGCGGCTATGGGCCTCGCGTTCGCCAAGGATTCGGATCGAAAAGACAATCACCGCCAGGGCCACGATCGCCGAGGTGCCGATGCCATGCGGCTCGAGGTAGCGCGGAGCGAGGCAGAGCAACGCGGCCAGCGTGAGGCCCACACGGTTGAAGGGCTCGATGCCCATCCGACGCAGCAGCCCGTAGAACTCGTACAGCGTGAGCACGCCGATCGCCGTCACGAGCCAGACGCCTCCGGTCGGACCAAGAAAACGGATACAGAGGATGACAACCGTCCAGAGGAGGATCGTGCTGACGATGCGTGCGCCCATCGGATGGAAGAGCCGGATCAGCGAAGCCGGTTCCGCTGCATCAGCGTGCCAGCGCCTCAGGCGCGATGGGTTGCACGAGCTGCTCGCTCGTCCGGCCGAATCGGCGCTCGCGCGTGCCGTACACCCGCACGGCCGACTCGAGGTCCGCCTTTGTGAAGTCGGGCCAGAGGAGCGGAGTGAACACGAATTCCGCGTAGGCCGCCTGGAGGAGGAGGAAGTTGCTCACGCGTGTCTCACCGGACGTGCGGATCACGAGATCGGGATCCGGCAGGTCCCGGGTATAAAGGAAGCGGGCAAAGGATTCCCAGGATCCGTCGCCGGGCATGATTTCCCCCGATGCCACCGCGGCGGCATAGGCCTTGGCCGCGTCGAGGACCTCGGTCCGCGAACCGTAATTGAGCGCCAGGACCAGCGTGTGCTCGGTGAACCCGGCCGTCGCGTCGATCGTGCGCTGGAGCTCCGCCCGGAGCGCCGGCGGCAGGTTCTCCGTTCTCGCGGTTGTGCCCAGGCGTACACGATGCGTCAGGAGCGTGGTGGTCGGGCGTTTCCGGGAGTACTCCAGCGGGTCCATCCGGCCCCCGACCTCGTCCGCCGGTCTTGCGCGATGCTCGGCCGAATACCCACCGGGTGTCAGGCGCCGGAGGCCCAAGTCCCGCGGACCCGC
>Ga0079224_100007994_pt1 | contig 14274 bp, 4 predicted proteins | sample Stecom2015_FD_80414 | JGI IMG/M metagenome (GOLD analysis project Ga0079224, IMG submission 80414) | Agricultural soil microbial communities from Utah to study Nitrogen management - Steer compost 2015 | ecosystem: Environmental > Terrestrial > Soil > Agricultural land | place: USA: Utah...
AGCTATAGAGATTGGGATGCAAAACGGTGGTCTCGCATCGGGTTTAGCAAAGGAAATGGGAAAAATAGCAACGGTAGGTCTTGCAGCAGCAGTTTTTGGACCTTTGATGAATATTACCGGTTCGGTTCTGGCTAGTTATTGGTCAAAAAAACCTATCCGGAAAACCGAATAATTGGCGATCCACCTTTCGACAAATCTGGCGATCTACTCCCCCAAATTCCATGCCCTTCGGGTGGTGAATGAGTTGATAAATAGCGCATCTACTTTACCTGGAAATAAACGCTGGCAAAACTACAGTCACCAAACACGAAATTAAGCCGTAGGACCTGTCCCCCGATCTTCACGGGATCGAAGCTTGCATTTGCTACCCTAATGAGTCCGAGGGCTGGTGCGACAATGGTCACTTCACACAGTTAACCGAAGTAAACCTTTGTGTACCCGACGAATAATACACGGCACCGTCGGTCGTAATTGCATAGGCCCTATAGCTCACGGTGACACAGTTACCAATCGATGAATGACTGATCGACCTGGTGAAATTCACCGGAAAACTTGATGGATTACCGGTGATGGCCAGTTTATTATTGGAAACCGTAGGGACACCGGTACCTGTCACCCATACTATACCGTATTCCCGGATGGGGTAGGTACCTCCCAAATTGATAGTTCCGTTCAGGATATAGCTTGAACTGCTGGTGCTCCACGAACCCACCGTTAGGGATGGAGGTACTGATCTCGCTATCTTGGAAGAACCGTAGTGGGTTTGTCCGTTGGCTATTGCATAAGCCCTGAAGTACACGGCACCGCTTCCGGGGAGATTTACGGTGAAGTTATATTCGTAAGGGAAAGATTTACCCGCTCCCGTCGTAGAGACTTTAGAATGCGCTGTCGTAGGATTGGGATCCGTGCCGTACACGAAACCAATTTCGGTGATAGGGAAAGACCCCTGAGACCGAACCTCCCCTGTAAGTACGGTTCCTCTTCCCACGATCGTAAATGCCTCGCCCGTAATAACCGTTGGCGCTGAGACGCGCGTTTCGAAAGACTTGTTTTCCCCATAGGTAGTCGTACCGGCCATGATCACATACGCTCTGTAATGGTATCTTGTCCCCGGATTCAAATTCTCCATTTCTACATCGAACTCCTTCGGTACGGACGTTACGTCACCACTATACGATTTCCTCGAATTGGCAGTGGTCGGGTTCGCCGAGGTACCCCAGCATATACCATATTCCGAAATTGGCTGTGAGCCTTTTGCACTTATGGTACCGAACGCTGTTGCCACCCGTTCAGACGACTTTACATCCCCGGTTATGACGGTTGGCTGAACCAGGACCAGGGTTTTAAAAGTTTTGTTTTCCCCATAGGTCGTGACGCCGTTTGAGATCACATAGCCCCGATAGTTGTAGGTAGTATTCGGAGTAAGACTGGCAGCGTTGGCCGTAATACTCCGGGGAAAATCGGTTACATTACCTTTCGTCGACGATTTGGTAGCCAGCGCGGTGGTTGGGTCAGTCGCCGTCCCCCATACCACGCCATATTCTGAAATTGCGTAGGTGCCTTTGGACGTAAGATTGGCTTTCAGTGTGGCCGAGGTCTGTGTAATATTTTCCGCCCCCTCTGTCCTGATCACTGGCATCCGGGTTTCGGCGGTGCTAAACCTGGCCGTCTTGCTATAGGTGGTTCCGTTGGCAGTAGTAGCGAATGCGCGGACATAGTACTCCGTATTGGGTTCAAGCTTCGACAGTTCGGCCGAAAAGGGAATTGGAGTAGGCGTGGTCGGATCAATAGCCCCTTTCCTGGTGCTGGCGTTATCCACTTCGGGTTCTTCTGCGGTCCTGGAAATGGCAAAACCATAGTCGGTAATGGGACTGCTACCACTCCGGAGAACGGAAGACGCTACCTTTGCGGAAAACTCCTGAATTTCTGACGCAGTGACATCGCCCAAAGTCGGGTTCTGCGTGTCAATCTTATTCTTATCTCTACAGCTGGAAAAAGTAACTAATAGAGAAAAGAAGATCATCGGTTGGAACAGATTCAGTTTCATAGTGATTGGGCTTTAGGTGTGCCTAGATAAATGCCCGTCTAGGGTATTTCAACAATTATTTCCTCCGAGGTCTCACTTTCATTTCCGTCTATGGACTCACTTGAAATTGCGTAATAATAAACCGACCCGCTTTCAGGCTGGTCATCTGCAAATTCCAGCGTTGCGTTATTGTTCGTTACACTTCCGATTTTAACAGGCTTCTGCCCCTTTGTACTTCTATATACGTAGTACTGCCTGATCTCTCTGCTCCCACCGTCCCAGATGAGAAATACTGTCTTATCCTGCCGAAATGCCTTCAGGTCCCGGGGAGGAACCGGTCTTATCTTTTGGGCATCCACGCGGAGAGGGGTACTGAAGCTACCCAGTTCGCCGTTCAGCCCTACCACTCTGACGCCATAGGTATAGGATTCTCCGGCTCTGATGGTATCCACCAGTTCATTGGCCAGGGTTTCATGAAAGGCTTTTTCCTCAAACTGCGGGTCGCCCGATTTCCTGCGAAACACCCTGTAGCCGGCCACGCCCGGTTCCGTTTCACTAATATCTTTCCAGGTAATGGACACGCGCTCCCTGTCGAGCCAGATGGCACGAAGCTGAGTCACAGCCGGAATTTTCGTTTTAAGCGGAATACTTATGGACATGACCTCGGAAGGCGGGCTCAGGGACTGGGTTCTCGAAACAGCCGCCACGACATAGTGAGCGGTAGTCCCTGCCGCGGCAGTATCTACATACGTGAGATCGGTAACCGGCAGCAGGTTGCTGATTTGCTCCAAAGGTTGGGCTGTGGAAAGAGTGCGGTAAACATAAAAACCCCTTACGTCAGTCGTGTCAGCATAGGTCCAGGTTAATTTGGGATTATTCTCTTCCAGCCTTATCTCAAAGTTCTGGGGCGGCAACAATCGGACAATTCCATAATAGATGCCCGAAACCCGGGGCGAGGCAAATGAGAAGCTGGCATCCCCCTGTACAAACAGCTGATAATAATATCGTTTACCCGGATGGATCTTATAGTCGACATACACGGTGTCAGTAACCGGCAGTGTGGCTAGCAATGAATAGCCGTCGTCATAAGTTTCACTCCGCATCACGACGATGTTCTGCACGGAATATCGCTGATCCAATGCATCCCACCTTAATTTGATGCCGTTGTCCACGGCCTTAGGCCAGATGTTGAACGCGGCAGCAATGTTTCTACGGCCCCCAACCTGTAAGGAAGCCGTATCAGATGGTAACCCGATATTGTTGAGGTAGTCTCTTCCCGAAATAAAGTATTGATACTGTATACCAGGCAATGCCGTTGTATCCGCAAACCAGTAAACGGTTGAATCTCCCCCGGCATTGAAGGACATACTCCCCGGAACGCGTATTCGTTCAAACGGATAACTGCTGCCCTTCATTTTTCGCCATAGATCTACCATTGGCGCCGCATTATTCCCGCTTGAAACCCATTTCACCTCGGGTATCGACTCCCCTTCGTCGACCTGGAAAATGCGCATGGGATCGAACCGTGGCGTGTAATCTCCATACGTGAATTCCCCGGTAGTGAAGACAATCCGCTTATTGACATCCCGAACCTGATAGCGGTAAACCTTGCCCTTTTCAGCTGACTGATCAATAAAGCTCAATCCCAGGGCAAGGTGGATAACCGGGGACTTCTGCTGAAAAACAAGCTCATTGTTTTCGCTCATCCAGATAGACCAAAGCGTATCGGCAAGCCGTGTGGTTGGAAGTAGCGAATAATCAAACATGGCCGCATATTCGCTCATTCGTCTGTAAAGATCGCGGCTGTTCAGGACGGTCGTAAATACACCGACGCCTTCGAAGTTGTTCGAATTCCCGTCGGCCCTCAACACTTCAAAAGGGCTGTTCAACTGCGGGTTATTACGGATTTCCAGATAAAGTCCGTAGGGGGATGAGGTCACTTGCTGGCCGCTGCTGAGCAGGGGAAATATGCCGAAAACTCCGGTTAATATGAGACTCAAAATAGCTTTCATTGACGGAGCATTTAAAAATCAAAATCGTTACTTTCTGAGCATGCCTCACTGGACAGTCTTGCGCTCCAATCCAGTGTTTTTGCACAATTCGAACCTGCGCAAAGTTTTATTTTAGCCTGAACGCCTACGTCGATGTCACCGCTAACCAGGCAAGCTACATGGGCATTAAAACGAACTGAAGCACAAGCTGCCGCGGTAAAGGAAGGGGAACTGTTCGCCAATTTGAAGGCTACTTTTGCCCCTAACTGGCCATCCACGGATCCTCCTATGCTGCATCCCAGTAGCGATAGTTTCGCATATGCATGGGCAAATACCATAGCGCCAATCCCCAACTCGGTTTCCTGTTCCCCGAAATTGGCGTAGAGCCGGGCTTCCAAACCGGCCCGTACCCCCACCTCAAAGTCGGCAACGACGAAATTGACACCAAAACTGATTTCCTCAATGATATCTTTCCTGCCCGCCATATAGAACCCTCGGATTCCGTTGTTCCGAATGGTATTGGGCAGCTTTCTGGAGATAGAGACTTCGGTAACCCTGGCCTCAAGTACTGGATTAATGTTTCTGTAATTGCCGATCAGCATGCCGGTAGCTACCGGGAAAATCAACGGCACTGCCCGTACATTGACGTGCGCTCCGGTGTAGAAATACCATCCCGAGCCGTCAAAAAGCAGCTCCATGCCCAGCTTCTCGAGTTTTACCGCCCCGGTTTCCAGCACCGGCGTGCTCATCGAGCCGAAAACACGCCCATGGACGAAGTCAAAATCAAACTGCATGGCCGGCATCCCCCCCGATCCCTTCATACCATCTTTGGCAAGGGCGTCTATCGGCACTTCGTCCTGGATGGCTTTCACGGCCTCCATAGCAATCAGTTTTGCTTTGTTCCTGGCTTCATTTTTTATATTGATGCCCACCGCACCATCGATGAGTCCGTTCAGCTGCATCAACGCCCCCACCGGATTGTTGTCGATCTGGTTAATGACATCCATACCTTGCCCAACCAGTCTCCATCGGCCGGCTATATCTTTCACAACCTGACCAGCGTCCCCTCCCATGGGGAGTTTCTGATTGTAGAAGTTATACGCTTGGTTGATTTGTTCTTCAATGCTATTACGCAGGCCCGCCAAACCCGAATTACCGAGGACCTTATCCCCGATAACGGCTGCCATATTCTTAGTTTCCTCGTGGTAGCGCCCTACCACTACTTCCAATTGCCTTTCCACGAATTGGGCACCCGATTCGGCTTTATCTGTAACAAGGCTCTGCAACTGAGCAGTGATCGTGCCGCTGTACCCGGGAAGGGTTACCTTTCCTACGATTCCAAAGCCTTTAGGTTTGATTATTTGCGCGCCTTCGCTCGTAATAGCCCTGAATCGGGTCCCGCCATTTCCCGTAAATTCAAAATCAAACGGCTTTATCACCAGGCGGTTCCCGGCTCCCGAAGTCGGCCAGTACGATAGTTCAGCCTCCACGGTAGGTGTATTCGGGATATACAGCTGGACTGAACCGGAAATGATTAACCTGTCGAATGAGCTGTAAATGGACCTGGGTGAAAAGGTAATCTGGTTATAATAAGTTACCGATGAGGCATTGGGTGTAAAGGCAAAAAGCTCTTCGTTATTGCTGAGAATGGACACGTATTGGATGTTCATTTTATCTCCGCTTCGCATTCCCTCCAGGCCCTGCAGGTAGGCTGCACTTCCATCATCCGTTTTCAGGGTGAATTTAAAATGACCCTGACCCGGAATCCGGCCTACGTCAGGATCGTAGGCAAAGGTTACTTCGGTATTGTTATAGACGTGTAGTTTTATCTTCGCATTACCTCCGAGAAACAAGTTGTTCTTCAATGCTTTCGTATCGACACTCCCCTTGCTGTCGTTAAAAATCAGCTCGCCGTTTCCTCCGTATTCGCTGGATATGATGCTGATTTTCTTCATCGGCACGTCGGCCCTACCGGTAAAAATGACATTGTCATTCAGGACTATACCCCCGGAAGTGTTAGACAGCTCCCAGGATTTCGCCGTAACTTTCCAGTTTTCCAGATTGATCACAATACTTTCGTTCGTCTCAATCTTCTCCAGCTTGTCGTGTTTGAGAATCGCCTTTCCTGATTCAAGTTTCACGGGAATCCCCCCCTGTATTTTGGTATTCAGGTTCATGAAAAGGGTAATTTCGTCCCCCCTGATAAAGGACTCTCTTTCCCCGGTGGTTTCCGCAGTACCGTCGAATCCCAGGTACTTGAAATTGATTGGTTTTCCCTGATCCGTGCTAAGTGAGAACTTGGTTAGTGGATAGGTCTGCCCCGACTTGAGGACGGGTATGGTCAGTTTTTCTGCCACGTTAGAGACCCCGAATTTCCCAAGGAAGAAGTCCTGTTTGGAAATGGTCAGATAACTGGTGGGGAAGTTGAATGAATTGTCCAGAATCCTGACCTGCCCCTCCAGAACCGCACTTGTATCCGTACCCGCCTTCCGGATCACCAGAGGTTGATCCTGCGCATTGCTGACCTTCACCTTATATACCTCAAATGCCTGAATGACAATCTCCCTGTTGAGCAAGGGCAACTCATTCCCTACCGGAACCGCTAAAGGGACGCCATTTTCATTTTTCAGACCCGAGGGAACAACTTCCAGATCCGAAAAAGCGAGCACTTGCGTTCCGGTTTCCGTCTTGCTCAGGGCAAAGTTTTCATTGCCCGGTTTGTCCAATAATTCACCCGAGATACGGTAACTGTTGTCGGCCAGCTTCTCCGCACTTTTGAGCCGGGCTGTGAAACCCAAAATCTGACTGAGATCTATTCCCTCAATCTCCCTGATGGTAAGGTTGACCTGAGGCGGATTTCGAAGCTGATTTCCGTTGAGGGTAACCGTACTTCCCACATAGGATTTGCCCGCCTGCGCATAGCTGGCAGTTATTTTCAGACCAAACTGCTTAAACTTTGACTCTAAGAGGTTTTCCGTTTCGCCGAATGGCAATGCCAGCGTAAAAGCGCCTGTTTCGTCGGTACGTGTATGGATGTCTGAATCACTCCCCTTACCTTCGTCGACGTATACCAGGGCATTGGCAACCGGGGTATTACTCTGCTCAAATAACACCCTGCCGTTAACGAGCTGCGCCCGTTCGACCACAATCGTAACTTGCCGTGACTGAAGGTCGTCCTTGCTGTGAACGTTCGTTACGGTCTTGGGTACAATCAGCGTAATATTGGACCGGGACCTTTGAACAGTGGAAGGCCTTCCGGAGTTGTCTGCGGATAGATGTTCCGGGCGGTTTTTAACGCGTACGGTAAGGTTTTCGGTCGAATTGTTTACGAACAAGAACGTGGCCTGCCCGGAAGCATTGGTGTATTTTACCTCGTCGCCTGCCTCGTCAATACTTACCTGCGCATCTCTAACCACTAACCCATCCGTCGTTACAACCTTGATGGTCAGATTATGCTTTCGCTTACGCAATTCGAATTTCCCCAAATACTGAAACGACTTCTTGACATCGACTTCAACCGTATCCGTTAAATAAGCCGGGTCATAGGGACGGATTACGAGCTTAACCGGTTTGGCCGGAAGGTCGATATCGAAACGCTGCACGTCCTTCCACGGTCTCGCTAGATCGGCTGCCGCGGAGCCGGAGTTTTTACTGATATTCGTTGTGAATCCGGCATTGCCCTGAGCTAATCCTACCGCCGCATTGGCCAGGGGATGGGACAAACTCTCCGGGTTGTTCTTATCTACTGTTAGCGTGGTTGTCACTTTCCCTGCGGATAGGGAGGTATTCAAGGTACCGAAACTCCCCAGCGTCGTGGTTTTACTCGTGCCGGATGCAGAGGCGGCCTGTGCGTTGAGCTGAACGGCCGCCGTCAGGGAGGCCAAATACATACCGGATGACTCGAGCATGTTGGTATTCGAGCCAGCCTGCTCCACGGCCGCAAAGAAGGAGCGGGTGTCGACCCATTTGCCATTGTGTACATTTTGGACACGGGCAGCCACTCCCAGGTCAGGATTCTCCTGGTCCACCACATAGCCGTAAGCGCCCCGTCCGATTGGCTTGAGCACGAAGGGTATTACTATTTGCTTCCCGGTCCTGCCCTCGTCCGGACCGGCCCCTGAAACATCAAACTCCCACGCATCCGGTAGTTCATAGCCAGGTGCATATATCACCCTGAGGCTAGATTTTGACTGGTTCGTGATCAGCGGAAAGTCCTCGGGTTTTAAGGAGGTCAACCATGATTCGGTGCTTTTGAAGGCAAAATAGCCGTTTTCATCCGTTGTAACACTTTCCCGTATCAGGCGTTTAAAACCGGGTAGATTCAACTTTTCATCACTGACAACCACATTTAGTTCCAGCAATACCCCTTTTACTCCCAGATCGGTGAAGTGATCGGTAACTCTTCCCCGGACCAATGTGCCACCCGGTAAGACCCTCAGATTGGCAGTAGCCGTTTCATTCGGATCAAACTCGCTGTTAAAGGTCGGCCCATCCCTCAGTGGATTGACAGCTCCAGCCGGAGTCGCATCTGACTTAAAATGTAGCCTGCTGTCAAGCTCATGATCTGAGTAGGTAGGCGTATTGGTGCGCTGTTTCGGGAATTCCAAATAGGCCATTTTGAAATTGGTGGTACCTTCCCGATCGTTGTTATCCGCCTGAAGCAGAATAACATCTTCATCCCCAAGAGACTTCACCACATCCTTAAACAGGATCTCTCCCTGCGCATCGCTGCTAGCCGACCGTTGCAAAATGTAATTCTGTACCAGACTTTGCCCAGCCGACACTGCAGAGGTAGAAGTTAGCTGATAGCTCGAAACGGACGCGGAGACCTCTGCATCCTTACTTACGTAAAAGCCATTGTAAGTTTGCCCGTAATGAGCGGTAAAGGCGCCGGAGTTCGATTGCTTCGGTGCACTCGTGCCGGCGGTTTGACCGCCAGAATTTGCGGGAGCGCCAAAAAGCACGACGCTTTTGTTTTGGTCTACTCCAGACACAACTGGCCTGTTCCCCCTGGTAGAATTTTGGGGAACACGGTACATATTGACCGGGACATTGCTGAACTTCTCTACTTTGTCAGGAAGCTTTTCCCGGTTCGTCTTTTCCACTTTCACCCTCAGGTTAAACGTCTGGACAAAAGAGACCAGGCTGCCTATATCCTTATTTTCGAATGGCTGCACGATCACATCATCGTCCGGTGCGCAGTAATAGGCCACATCCGGGACGACGCGATAAACCCTTTTAAAATTGACGTTCTTGTGCACGCTCAGATCTCCGGATAAGCCGTTCCAGAGGACTCCGGCCTGGGCTACCCCCGTTTCTTCCGCATTGGGAAAATCGAACTCAAAATTCCCCTGGTCGTCGGTATATACCGTCTCTAATACCTTGAAATTGTCTGCGACGGTCTTTCCGTTGGGCAGTTGCACGATGTTTCTCTGATCCTGCAACTTATAATTCTCTATAACCAAATATTTATGATTCGCTGCGTTTTGGATAGTAGCGCTGTAATAGTTGCCCGACGGATTATATGTCACCGTTTGGGATACCGACACCATTCTGTTATCGGCAGGATCTGCGACCAGATAACACACCATGAGCTTTACCGGCATGTTTGCATAGGGTACAGCCGGAATGCTCCTGTTGTTCTTGAACGCGTACGAAAGTCTTCCCTTCACCTTGGTTCTTGGAGGGACAACCAATTCCTTTTCCAGGGTCAGATAGGCTGTATCGGGCTTGCTGTTGTAATGAAAGTTAAGCCATTTGTCTTTCGTCTGGAGAATATTCTGACCGAATTTATCCCCAATCCCATTTTCTACTTTCGCTGGGGTAGGAACTCCTTTCTGAGCCGGTTGACTGGGGGCTGCCCCATTGGAAGTTTTGCCTCCCCTGTTCTCTGTATCGGCCAGAAGTGACGAAAGACCTGCCTTATTCAGATTCGCGGTATTGACCGCAAGTAAATTGGAGGCAGCCGCGCTTTGATTTACCTTGTTGCCAGACGGAACTAGTGCAGTGACCAGGTTATCGTAGGAAACTTCCGAAATGACTTTTGCTCCGTTCTCGAGCACAATTTTGTATCGGTAAGCGTCTGTGTCGGTGGCTCTGAAAAGATGATTAAAATAGACGGTAAAGCCGGCAGGCTTGTCGGGGGATGGGCCGACCGGAGTCGTTCGTTCCGCAATCAGCACTTTGTCTTCACGCTGAGCCGCCTGCAGGGCTTCCGGGGTTAGGATGTCTCCTTCAAATGTGGGAATTCCGTATTTCTTTTCATTTTTGTAACGAGCTTCCCGATAGATCCTGACCTTCGCGTCACCCACAAAATTGCCCTTGAGCTGATTGAATACTTCCTGCACATTCAGTGCCAGTGTATAGCTGTTGGCATCGAGGACTATATTCGATAAATTGTTGCTGCCCCCCGGGGAAATCTGGAGGTACTGAGCATAGGGTTTAAAATGTGGAGTGGTGGTTTCCAGCACGTAATACACGCCAATTTCTCCTGTAAAGGGTAAGCCGTCAGGATTGGCATACTTTGTCCAGTTTTCCTGCGCGATTATACCGGAGCTATCCTGTTCGGTCATGCCACAGTCGAGGATGAAATTTCCATCTTCATCGGTTTCCACCGTCACCCCGTCCAATATGGCCGATTCAAAAATGCCGTTCAACCCCCTGACTCTCGTTAATGATTCTTTTCCACTCTGATCGACCGAGCGTTTGGCATAGACTTTTCGCAGATAAACCGTCTGGTTTGCCACCGGGAAGAGCCTGCCTTGCAGATCATCACTGAATTTATACAAAAGCCTCCCGGTGATCTGGGTGGGTATTTTGGGGAGAGAGTCGGTGGGTGGCTCAACCTTCGACCTGGGGGTTCCACCGTATTTAAAAAGCACGGTCTGGCTTTGGCCACCCCGCTCAAACTGGATCTTACCGGCAGGATCCCGTGCAATTACCTGCACAGCATATTGTCTGCCCGACTGCAGCGGCGGCTGATCCTTCCCAAATACAAACGTGTTCGCCTCCACGGTGGCCTGATAAAAGAGGTCGCTATCATTGGCCAGTTTCTTTTCCGCATCGCTTTCGCTGTAGGCATTTGAATCACTTCCCGAACCCGACAGCTCCACCAGGCGCAGGTTATAACGGGTGTCAGCAGGCGCATCATTGGCAACCCAGCTAATTTCGAAAGGAGTGTCACTTCCTGCCGATACCACGCTATTTGCCTCCGGCTTAGTTATAAAGGGACTTGCAAAGCGCTTTACCCCCTGGTAGGTGAAGGCCCTAATTTCACTTCGCCCTCCGTTTTGAAAAGCCGTCTCTCCCGTCGGATCAATAGCCGTGACCGCCCATGCATATTTCCTTCCCTCAGCCAAAGGCGGGGCCGATACGTCGTAAACAAAGGCATTGCCCATGACTTCCGTCTCGAAAAATGCCGGTGTAGTAGCCGACAGAAACGCATCATTGGGATTACGGGAAGGATCGAAGATTTCAACAATCTTAAGTTTATATCTGACCGTCGGGGGAGTTCCGGCGGGTCTGTTCCAGGAAAAAATTATATTCTGGACGGGCAGAGGCTTAATGATTTCATCGGCATAGGGCTTTATCAGAATAGGTGCTTCTACATTTCGGACACAGATCGTTGCGCACCCCATCTCTTCCAGTGATAACCGCTGCGTATGATCCCGCATATCCCAGGCGCTGATACAAACCGTGTAGCAGCCTTCACCCAGCCTACCCGCCCGCTTTATCTCATTGGCGCTGGTTCCCGAAAAGACAAAGTTATTCACGTCATAAACATCCTGAATGAAATTCGAAGGGACCGTGATCGTTTGCCCGACACCGGCGGGAACGGAAATCGCATAAGAGTTATCGGGGCGAAAGTTGGGATCAGTATAGATATGCCGGTCGTTGTCAATGCCCTTAATAGAACCTCGTAAATAAAGTTCGAGAACGCGGTTGGTTCTGTTCGTCAGGGTCACCACCACCCTCCCCGGTTCTCCATAGTAACTAAGCCGATCTGTATGCGGAGTCGGTACAATGACACGAACCCTTACGGATTCCAACTCTTGCGCGTCGGCGACCCCAGCCCAGATAAGGCACAGCAGAAGTAGGAACTTGTTTTTCATACTCTTAGAAAGTAACTGTGTAACCCAAGTCCCCCGTGAATTCTGAATACCCGCTGGAGTCCGTGAGGTTATTTTTAATGGAATTGTTAAGATGATTTATTCGTAAACCCAGCCGATGTCCTTTGAACGGTGAATAATTCAAAGTACATCCGAGGTTCAGGATATTCCCCGACGTGTCAGTCAGTTGGGACATGGTATAGGAATTCTGCGTACTGACTGAAAGCTTATTCTTGAAGAATTGTTTGGACGCCCCCAGCGAAAAACCCAGGTTTTTGCTGGTACCAAAGGACATCTCATTGTTTACATAATTCACTCCCGTTGAAAGACTTAACCCAATCTTATTTAGAGTTAGGTTGTAGTTCAGGAAAGCTATCGAGGACTGGATATTCTGCTTGTTGGCTGTGGAATCGCTATTGAGATCTTTCAGGTCATTGATGTTGTAAGACACCATGATAACCTGCGTAGTTTTCGCACTGGCCAGGACTACCCGTGGCGTTATGCCCAGACTCTGGTTGGTTTGAGCCAGCAGATACTTGTTGTCAACCAGCGCAACTTTGGGTTCTGAATTCGTAGAGAAATTGGAATAGTCCGCATCAATTCCGAGAATATCGGTAATCTCCCATGAAACATTGGCCATTGATATAATTCTGCGGGTTGTTGCCTTCTTCAGGTTTGTGAGATTGTCGTCCTGAACGCCCACACTGCCGTTGAACCGGAGCCTGCCTTTGAGCGCAAGGAAACTGGTGTTAAGGGTCACATTCTGCAGGTCATTCTGGAAGAAATAGGCGCCCATCGACTGAAAGTTGGGCTCGATGCGCTTGTAACCCGCCTTCACCGAGAAATTCTTCGCCGCATAGCCAATACCACCGCTGTAAGCCAAATAATATTCGGACGACCCATTCAGGTGAAACAGGTTCTGAAAGTACTTTAGACCCTTTTGGGTGGAGTCAACTTCTATTTCGAGTTTCGAATGCTGGTCGTGTGTCCACAGACTCACAGCCCCGTCACCATAGACAAAAAGCGATTTCAGGAATGTAAACCTGAATTCTGTTCCGAGCACCTGATTGGCCGCCAGGGTCTGCTGAGCCGCAGCAATATCTCCCTTAAAACCCTTCTCGCTGTCCTTTGCATCTATGAAACTGAGATTTATAAATGAATCACGCGTCCCATATCCCAGTTTTACGGCCGTTCCGTATCTCGAAAAACCTTCCGGTCTTAGTACCCCGGAAGTAGTATCCACGGTAGTTGCCCGGTTCAGCCGCCCCATCATGAATCCAATGGTGAACTTACCCGGGCTCAGCTCAAAGCCTCCTCCCATCATGGTATGCCCGGCCAAAGTATAGGGTGAAAAACTGACGTTCCGGAAGCCCCCGTGGAGTTTGATCCACTTGTACGTGGGGCTTAGGCCAAATTGATTAAACGGTTGCTGAAAACTCCGCTCCTGCTCTGAGTAGCTAAAGCTAACGGGTATCTGAAGACCGTAAATCTGCAGGACGGGTGAACCGGACAGCACATAAGTGAATGGACTTCTTCTGGGTTTTATACCATTTGCCGAATAACCTATTGCGCGAATATCCAGGGAACCACTCAACCGAAATGGCGCCTGATCTTTCAGATTCGACAAATCCTGCCCCTTTAGGGAGATAATGCCCAATAGCAGCAGCATCAGTGAAAAAGCGAAAAATCTCATATAGTCTATTTTTAAAAGGGCCCGGACGGAACTTATTTCAATAGTAAACTAACGAAATGTAGGAAATTTGACTTTTTGTTGCTCGCTCAAAATCAGGAACTTATTTTTCGGTATAAGCTCATGTTGCCCTTCAGAAACAGGCATTCCTACGTTCTTTGAAAATGACTCCTTATGCCCCACTATCAGTTTCCGGCTAGTTTTATACGTGCGGACTTTTTTCGATTCGCAGACACGGTTCTGACGAAAAGATCAGACCGTCGTTGCGCCTCGTGACAGACCTAAGTGACGCTAGGGTATTGGCACGCAGAGAAAATGGATGTCGTTTTTACCGCAGATTCTTTTTGCGTTTTGGCAGGTATCTGCTCCCAAAAAAATTTAAAGAGGCCTATATTGCAGGAAACCTTACAACATTAGAAATTCCATGCGATTCGAACAATTAAACTGGGGCATCATCGG
>Ga0079224_100007995_pt1 | contig 14271 bp, 14 predicted proteins | sample Stecom2015_FD_80414 | JGI IMG/M metagenome (GOLD analysis project Ga0079224, IMG submission 80414) | Agricultural soil microbial communities from Utah to study Nitrogen management - Steer compost 2015 | ecosystem: Environmental > Terrestrial > Soil > Agricultural land | place: USA: Utah...
AAGAAAAGGTTCTCGCCGGCCGACGTGCCGGTATTAAGAGAACGATTCTTCCAAAGTTCAATGAACAGGACCTCAAGGAGCTCCCGGAGAACGTGCGGGAGGAGATGGAATTCATCTTCGTTGAGCACATCAATGAAGTGTTAGAGGCCTGTGGCCTGACCAAACAAGAACGAGCCGCCGCAAGCTAAACAAGACAGGCAGCTCGCCTCGAGAGTCGGAGACTCAATGCTCCTACTTCATTCGAGAAGTGAGGATCCAGACTGAAACCAGCCCCTGCGATCCACTTTTTGAAGAGCGTTGAGCTTTGATTCGGAGCCGCTTCTAATACTGTTTCTTGCGCTGCAGTTGTGCAGCCCGTGTTGCAAAATGGGGATCTAGTTTCTTCAATACACACAACTGCCGACGAAGGGAATATAGATCAAGATCAAGTGCTCGACACACCCACGACACACTTCCTGGTGCAGTGTCTTCGGAAAAGAACCACTGGATCGCATCCCGACGCCATTTTCGAGCTTCCAAATTCCCGGGGTTGTAAGGTGCCAGGTCGCGAAGCGCCTGCTGCAAGATGCCCGAGGCCAGTCTCTGGGCGGAAGCTGAGTAGTTATTCGATTTCGGATAAAGACCCTCACTCGCCAGTGCTATTGTTTCCATGTCATCACCTCAGGGTCGTAATCATTAATGTCATTAAAGAGCTCGCTGTGCCGGAAACAAGCATTCTTTATTCCAGCTCTCCGAAGAATTCCCTAAATCATTATTCCAACGTGGTTTAAGGTCGGTGTACCTGGGATAATGCAAATGGAAGGAGCCCTGGAGGCGCGTACTTTGCCCCAGAAAATTGGGTTTAATCTCTCATTTCCGCATTTCTCACGGCGACAGAGAATGATTACAATCGAAACAATGAAGCAGTGTTCTTAAGGACTCGCGACAATGATTCATAGCATGAGGAGGAAAAGTGGCCAGAATCAAAAATAGTACTGCCCGCACCGCCCTCGTGGCCGTTACCGCCGGGCTGATCGGCGCTTCCGTAGCGCTTCTGCTGGCTCCCCAATCAGGACGCAAGACTCGCAAAAAGCTGCGCCGGGCCGGATACGATATCGCCCGACGCGGTGAGCTTTTCTGCGAAGACCTCAACCACAGCATCCGGGAGCTCGTTGAGGAGCTAGAAGAAGCCAGCGTTCGTGGAATCGATCGCGGCAGGGAGGCAGGGACTCGAATATACTCCGAGATCATAGATTCCCTGGAGGCTGGGAAGGAAACGATTTCCCGGCAAATTGATCGGCTGCGGCAGAGGGCTGGATATTAATTGGAGAGTTTGAGAGTTTTCGCCCTGAATTGCAGTCGAGAATTCAGCGAAGCCGTCGCAGCCCACCTGTCTCAACCTCTTGCGCGGCACGAAGAAAGAGAATTCGAAGACGGAGAGCATAAGAGTCGTCCGCTCGAAACAGTCCGGGGCAGTGACGTCTACGTTATTTCGTCGCTCAACGGAACTCCCGGCGAGACGGTCAATGACCGGCTGTGCCGGCTTCTCTTTTTTTTATCAACACTCAAGGATATGGGCGCTGCCAGGCTTACGGCAATCTGCCCCTATCTGGGGTACTCTCGCAAGGACCGCCGCACTAAACTGAGAGATCCGGTAACGACTCGTTACGTTGCTCAGCTCTTCGAGGCGTCTGGCGTAGATGCGGTTGCTACGATGGATGTCCACAATCTGGCGGCCTTTCAAAATGCATTCAGAAAACCCACCGTACACCTTGAAGCCGCTCCCCTCTTTGTTGCCCACCTCCGCCGTCGCCTGCGAAGTCTGGAGCCGGCCGTCATGTCTCCTGATCCGGGAGGAGTAAAGCGGGCAGAGAGCTTTCGCGAATTGCTCGCCAACACACTCAATCAGGACATTCCGCTGGTATTCATGGAAAAGAAACGCAGCGAAGACCAGGTCTCCGGTAAAACAGTCGTGGGAGACGTAGAAGGAAAGACGGTCCTAGTCATCGATGACATGATCAGTACCGGTACCACCCTTTCGCGAAGCATAGCGGCCTGTCACAAGCTAGGATGCAACTCGGCAATAGCACTGGCAACCCATGGTTTGTTTACGGACGGTGCTGAAGCTCTGGTTCAGTCACCAGTCCTGGACAGGATCGTGATCTGCAATACGATCCATCCAATTCGGCGTCCCTCAGATCCCAGTCGTCTTGACGTACTCGACATTAGCCCTCTGATTGCCGAAACGATATCGAAGATGCACCGCGGACTTCCCCTACCGCGGGAAGTTCCCTCCTCGGCTCCCCTTTGGGAATCTGAGAGTTTTTGACTGACCTCCAAATTTCTTTTTGCCGCTTTCAACATAATGGGGGTTTTTTTCTTTTCCTCTCTGAAAGTTGCGGCTATAAGAGAAAAAAACCCCTAAACGCCCTTTCTGAGGAGGTACTATGTTCAGACGGCTCGGGCTAGCTTCTTGGGTCCCGTTCGTTCTTGCACTGGCGACCACAGTTTTTTCGCAGGTAGGAAGCAACCTTGTCTTCTTTCCCCAGGTAGCTCTGATTACCGACAGCATCTCCACATCGTTTCTAATGGAAAATCCCGGCGACGAAGCAATAACGGTGCGTCTCCAGCTCTTCGGGCCAGGCGGACAGGTTCTTGATTTCAATCGGGAAATCGCCGCTTCCGGTTCTGTTCGGATCGATCTCATCCCTGATCCTGAGGTCCCTATTTTGGGCTGGGCCCGGCTCTCGTCGGAATCGCAGTTCAACGCCACAGAAGTCTTCAAGATATTTGACGGCGGGACTCTGGTGGATCAAGTCGGTGTCCTTCCGAGTGGTACCACCACATCTTTCAAACTGTTTGTAAATATCGCCAATGTTGGAACAGCGATGCAGGATGATACCGGGTTTGCCCTGGCAAATCCTGATGGTTCTCTGCCTGCAAATGTTTCAGTCAAACTGAAAGGGGCTGATGGAACCGAGCAGGATGTCCAGAATATCGTACTGCCGCCACTGGGCCACCGGCCTCAGTTCATTTCTGAGTTGTTCGGCATTGATTCTGATTTCCAGGGAACCATCGAGGTCACCTCTGATCTCCCGATTGTCGCTCTCACTCTACAGAGTACGGAGAATGAGCTGGCCGCCACCCCTGTGCTCCCATTCCAGACCGGCACAATTACCTCAGTGAATGCGGGGGCCGGGCTAGCCGGAGGTGGAAGCACCGGGGACATCACCATTGAGCTGGCACCACTTATTGCTCCTGGCGGAAGCGGAATTGATGGTCAGATCGGTGTTCTAAATGCGGGCAATTCTATTCGAGCGGTGATGGGTATCGTCGACAACACCGGCGTCCTCGGAGTCAATAATGCAGCCGGCAGCGCTTCCGCGGTAATCACTGCCGATAGTCTGGGAGGCGTGTTTCAAGCGCTGAACAATGACGAAGATGTAGCAGCAGAACTGGGGGCGAACGTGGCCGGCAGCGGACTCGTACAGGTCATCAACAACAACGAGACAGGGACTCCAACGGATGGCGTCGCTGTGATGACGACTACTAATGCAGGAGCAGGCTTCATCGCGATCCGAAATCCCTCCGCCGGACGCGACCTGGTTCGCCTTACGCATCTGGATAGCAACAGTCAAGTGGGTGTGGTGGCTGTCTTCGGTCAGACCGGCAACGAACCAATCGCCGGGATCAACGGCGCGACTGGTGAAGTCTTCGGTCAAACCAAAAGCTTTATCGTCGACGATCCAACCCAGGAGGGCCGCATGATTCAATACACGTCCATTGAAGGGCCGGAAGCAGCTATTTACGTTCGGGGGCAGGTGAACCTGCGAAGCGGCCGAGCCTTTGTCCAGTTTCCGCCCCACTTTGCCGCTCTGGCAGTGGACGATTCGATAACCATTACCCTCACTCCACGTTCCGCCGCATCACTCGGCGTAGCGGCAGCGTCGGTGTCAGGCGACGGATTTGAAGTTGTCGAGCTACACAGTGGAACCGGTAGTTATCCAGTTGACTACGTCGCTTATGCCGTCCGACAGGGATACGAAGATTATCAGGTCTATCGCGACGCGGAGGATTTGCTGTTACCGGGCTCAGGTCGGAACTCCGAGGAGGATAATCCGCCAAAGTGAAACCAAGGCCGATGAGCTTCCGGTGCTAATCTTGGGAACGCCGGGACGGTAGCCATCTTTCGCCCCTCAGCCCCGGGGGCAAACACCTCCTGATTGAGCAGAATTCCCGAACGGTCCCGAAAGAACGAGGGTATTGACTGGTTGTGGACCTGAGCCCCAGAAGTGCGAGCTCTGGCTCACTTGTGGGTTAAATCGCGCAGTTTGCCGATTTCATAAGTGCCCTAGGGAAGCGAGATAGGGCAGAGGCTGTTGGCTGTAGCAGACAATTGAATCGGCTGAAGACTCGTGAAGGCAGTGCTGATTGGCGGCTGATCGCTTCCCTTCTCTCAGCGTTTGAGCCCTAGGTTATCCAAGACATCAGTCGCTCCGCGTCAGCAGGAGAAAGTTCTGCTAGCCGGATCTTTCGCCGTCGGTATAATTGCTCCAGGACTGCAGCCCAAAGGATCGAAACGTGCGTGCCTTCTCTCGTAGAGGGTGTTAACTGGGGAGCGTGAGGTAAGATATGGACTTAAAGAAGATCGTCGCTGCCGTTGATTTTTCAGATACGTCGCTTCTGGCTCTGGAAACTGCATACAGCCTGGCTTCCGAAACCGGAGCGACTCTCTACCTGCTGCATGTGATTGACGAGCATCTGCTCGCTCCAATAGGTCCCTTGCGGCTGACCATGGCAGAGCTCCGCGAGCAACGAGAAAAGCAGTTGGAAGAGCTGATTCCTGAAAATTGGGACGAATCGATGCCGATCGAGCGTGTAGTGATCGAAGGGGACCCGCCCTCGGCAGTCGCTGAATTTGCTCTCAACAATAATGCCGACATGATCGTGGCTGGCACTCATGGGCGGAAAGGTGTTGCCCGCGTCCTAATGGGGAGCACTGCCGAGAAACTGCTTCGCGAGGCACCCTGCCAGGTTCTGGTTGTGAAACCGCACAAGTCTGCGGTCAGTGAACCAGATGCCGAGGCCCAAGCCTGATAGTCAGGCTGCATTCTCCTCTGGTCGGCAAGAGTTTCTATGCCAGGAGGAAAGGCAGATTATGTTGCCGGCTGAAGCGATTCCTCTGGGTGTGGCGTGGCCTGGTGAAAGGTCCGAATGGCTTCTGACCTGACCCTTAATCGACGAAGGGAAGCATTGGGGTTCGCCGGTCCCTGTAAGAGCCGGGTTCTGCGTTCTCTCTCTTACCATTACTCTTCGGCTTCATGCTGGACTTTTGTGGCCGAAATTCTTTCGTCGAAAAGTCGAAATCGAAGGAAACTACTCCGCGCGGTCTTTTCAGATTAAGCTCCAACACTGGCAGCTCCTCTTTCGATCTTCCGTTGCCGTTGAGGTTTTCCTGGAGGCCACCCTCTTCTTGGTCTTGCTGCTGGTGTTGGTCTTGTTGGCACGGCTCGGCCATGGTTCCCGGTTTGTGGCCGTTCCCCTCAAGAGTTGGCGCCGGGGATGCCGCTCCTCTGCCGAACAGAAAACGACGGATCACCTCACGCAGACCAGGTCCAGAAGGCCTGCTAACCCGCCTGTGGAAATCTGCGACGGAACGCTGCCGCTTGAAATACTGGTCGAAAAAGACCAGCGCACTTTTGTAAAGCGCAGGTGGGTTTCCGCGTTTGAGGGAAAAGTCTTCCCAGACCAGATCCTCGTGAGCGAAACAGAGCCCGCGGTCGGGAGTTTCAATCACTCTGGCAACAAACCGGCAGCTTCCGCAGAACTGATTGGAGTAACGAAACTCCAGTACTCCGGCCTCGGAGTCTCGCCAACAAACACTCCCTTTTTCGTTTAGGGCTTCAAGGTAGAGCATCTGCTCTGATTACCATCCGGTTCGTCATTTGCACTTCAGCTTTGCTGAGCCCGCTTGTGAAGCTCAACGTCACTAGATGAGATCGTCCCATATCTGACTGGCCTAGCCATTCCCGGGTAGCGACTACTGCAACTGCGCAACCCTTTCCCTCATCCGCAGTTTCTGATTCTTCCGGCCGGACGTCTCACACCTCCAGGGGCAATCCGAGTATAGAGTCTTGCGGTGACATGGAGCTTGACGGTTGAAGACCCGAGCCGACTATCAACGCCGCGAAATGATGTCGTTTTTGTTCGATGAAAGTTGTATGGTGACCCTTACTCGTGAGCTCAGCTTGTCAAGAAGGTTATGGATGCCGACAATTCGGAATAACCGAAAGTTCTCGGAATTGACTCGGTTGTTGGTTACGCTTGCCGAGTTGATCTCTGGATGGAGTATTTTTCAGCTCCGAGGCAGTTTCAGTGCGGGAAACTGTGTCGGCGTTCGGCTCGAGCGGAAGGCGGCCGTCCATCCAGAACGGAACTAGAGTCACAGCTGGAGGGTTTAGCTGAAAGGCGGGAAATGACGATCCAAAGTATCGAGCAGTTCAAGGCGTTAATTGAGAATTCACTGGATATCATCACGGTACTGGATGCAGACGGTGTGCTTACCTATGTCAGCCCTTCGGTTAAACGCGTTCTGGGGTATGAACCGGACTCTCTAGTGGGTGGATCGGCACTCCAATGGATCCATCCGGATGATCTGGAGTTTGTAAGACAAGCTCTTACCAATGTTCTCGGATCCCCTGACCGGATTAATTCGGTGGAGTTCCGATTCCGCCACTCTTTGGGTGACTGGCGCAGTTTCGAAGCGGTTGGCACAAGGCTTCCCACGCCAATTGCAGGCGGCATTATCGTCGTCAATGCGCGCGATGTTACGGAACATCGCAAAACAGTGAACAAACTTCGCTTACTGGCCACCGCAATTGAGCAATTGGAAGAAACGGTTCTAATCACAGATGCGGACGGTATCATCCTTTATGTAAACCCTGCCTTTGAACGCATCTCGCAGTACAGCCGAGAAGAGGCGATTGGCCGCCACACGCGAATGCTGAAAAGCGGGGAACATGAGCTCTCCTTCTATCGGGAGCTCTGGAAGACGATCAAGGGGCGAAAAGTATGGCGCGGTCGCCTTATCAATCGCCGAAAGGATGGAAAGCTCTATCATGAAAATGCCACCATATCCCCGGTCATAGACGGCAAGAATCGGATCGTCAATTACGTGGCCGTGAAGCGCGATATTTCCCGGGAGTTGGAGCTCGAACAACAGTTTCTGAGGGCCCAAAAAATGGAAGCTGTAGGCGCTCTCGCCGGAGGGATCGCCCACGATTTCCGCAACATCATCACGGGCATCGCCGGCTTCGCTCAGCTAGCTGAACAACAGGTGGAGCCCGGATCCGAGACTGCTCAGGATCTGGAACAGGTTCGCCGGCTCACAGAGAAGGCGACGTCATTGACCTCACAACTACTGACCTTCGGACGAGAGCAGTCGGTTCAGCCCCGGGTTTTCGACATTAAGGATGTATTTTCTGATCTTTCGGAAATGCTCCGTCGAACAATCCGGGAAGATATCCGCATGGATATTTCGTTTGGCTCTGAACTCGCCAGGATCAAGGCAGATCCAGGACAGATCGAGCAGGCTATTGTCAATCTGATCGTCAACGCCCGGGATGCCATGCCACAGGGTGGAGTCCTGACCATTCGCGTGGAGAATGCCGCGATCGACGAAGCACTGAGGGAGGAACTTCAGGCCATCTCACTTAACCCCGATCGCGACTATATCAGGCTGCAGATTACCGACACCGGTCACGGGATGGACGAAACAGTCCGCAACCGAGTTTTTGAGCCCTTCTTCACTACCAAGCAAGGAGAAGGAACCGGTCTCGGTCTCTTTTCCGTGTACGGAATTGTGCGTCGGCATCAGGGATTAATTCGCGTGATCAGTGCTCCGGGGGAGGGCTCGACTTTCGAGATCCTTCTCCCTGCGGTCGCTGAAACGGCAGAATAGGCAACCGGTTTGCCAATCTTCCTGGTGCTCCTCGATGGAAAGACTTTACCCGTTGGACAGACGAGACAACCAGACTGAACAGGGCGCACGGTGAAGGGCCTCTTCGCTTAGGCTTCCGAGCAGAAGGTTTCCGAAGACGTTGCGCCCCTTGTCTCCGAGCATCAAGATATCGGCACCCTTCTCTTTGACCTTTCGGAACAGAACCTCGGCAGCACTATCCGCTTGCTGAACATCAGTCTCAACCTTGCTCACGACACCGCTGAGCAATTCTGCTGATTCTTCGAGATTCCTTTCTGCATCGCATTTGCGCTGCTGCCAGAGGGGGTCCATCTGCTGGAGGATGTCCATTCGATACGGCCTCACCAGTTCGATAACAGCAAGTAAGAATACTTCGATCGGTCGCTGCCAGGAGATGCTCGAGAGTAGTTTGACTGCCTCTCTGGCTGGGCCGGAACCATCGATACCAACCACAAATTTGATCGGCTGCTCCGAAGAAGGGGACCTCCCAGAAGGTCGGGCAACCAGGACAGAACAGCGTGCGTGTCGAGAGACTTTTCGCGATACGCTACCCAGCAGAAGGTGTTGGAGAGGGGAGTGGCCGCAAGCGCCGAGCACAATCAAGTCGATGTCCATCGAGCGGCTCGTCTCCAGTATCAAAGGCGCAACGGCTCCGGATCGCAGCAGTGTACTAACTTCCCAACCCGCTGCTTTGAGAACGTTGCTTTCCCGATCGAGAATCTGGTGAGCGCGCTCGTCAATTTGTCGGTAGAGACTATGCGCATCTTGCCCTATTTCAGCCTCAAGTTCTGCCGAGCTGGCTCCTTCGACAGATGTCATAACAGTTATTCGGGTGTCGGGAGGGAATGGAATTCGCGCAAGCAGACGCGCTGCATATTCAGAGTATTCTGATCCGTCAGTAGCTAGAAGTATGTGCATATGTTGATTCTAACGTTTCCAGACGGGCGATCCTATAGCCCGTTTTGCGGTATCCGCATTCAAGGGAATCGGGTTCCTTTCAGGTTACGAACGAGGTGGGACTTGTGGATCGTACCATGTCATTGAAAACAGCGCGGGGAATGGCGTGGATCTTCTAGAGATGTTCCGACACGTGCTATACTCACCTACATTTCCGGTGTCGGGGCATGGCGCAGTCTGGTAGCGCGCCTGCTTTGGGAGCAGGATGTCGGGGGTTCAAATCCCTCTGCCCCGACCAATTTCAACTGGTCCGTTCCGGACTCTTAACCACAGAGGTTCCGCGCCAGGCGTTCGCCTTCAATTTCAGATGGTCCAGGGCGACGAACTCGGGCGCTCGCCAACTGTTACCCTCTCGCTGAAAGCCGGCTTCCTCAAGAACTTCATCCAGCGGAGTATTTTCTGCGCCTGCTATTTCGTAACCGAGTTAGTGAGATTCAAAATGTTGTCCTGGATCTTGGCGAATGGATTGAGCGACTCAAACTGAGCATAGACAAAACAGACGACGAAGCCAAGGAGAAGCTTGGGGACTACAGCTCGTCATGGCCCCCCTTGACCCACCCGCTCCTCTCGAACTTTTTTGGGGTGGAGTTTGCGAGACATTTTACTTGCTATTTTCTTGGCCTTCGGCCTTGCGTGTGTAGCAGAACAGAATACACCTACCGTAACTCGGTCTCCACAAACTGATTCAGAATCGATGACTAACATATCCCGTGTTCGAGAGGTCAAGGAAGCGCATGAGGAACGTCTTTTGAGCATACCAGGTGTGGTGGGCACAGGGATATCCCGGGATGCCGAGGGCCACTGGGTCATCGAGGTTTATGTAAGCGCGACGAAGGATTCCCTTCCCGAAGAATTGCCGGAAGAACTTGAAGGAGTTCCGGTTCGTGTTGTGGAAACGGGACCGTTCGAGGCTCACCGCTAAATGCACCTGCAAGTCAAGGCAGAAGCGTGGACTCAATCAAGAAAACCGCCTGTGCTCATCAGGTGACGGAGCACCAACGGCTCCTGTTTGAGGGGCAGACTCCGGAGGAGTGAAAAAACATCATCCCTCCCCCTCTAAACCTGGCCACTTGACCCCGCTTGACTCTTCCCCTCTTGAACCTTCCCCTTGCCCTCTCCGACGTCAGACTAGAAAGCTGACGAGGGGGGAGGTCATCTCGATTCTCCGGCGTTGGCAAGATTTATTATCTCTGCCATTCCTGGTTGTGAACAGTTGTGAGCAGAATTGCCTCACTTGGACAGCAGACCGGATCCTGCGCCGAGAACGGCGGGGTTTTAAGAGGCCTGATCGCCGGGTCCAAAATGAAAATCCCGGATTCATCACTTCTAAAAAGGAGGTCTGACATGAGAAGAAGATGTTCGTGCGTGGCTTGCCTGGTTTTCGCATCCTGACGATTCTGGATCTATACAGCCGGGAATGCCTGGCGCTGGTCGCCGGCTTTTCATTGAGGGCGGAGCGGGTGATTGAAACTTTGAACAATTGCAAGCAAAAGGCCGGCTTCCAAAAGCTATCACCGTGGATAACGGCTCCGAGTTCGTGTCTCGACAGACGGACACCCGCGCTTACCTGAACGAGGTCAAGCTCGACTTCATCCGTCCAGGAAAACCGTTGGAGAACGCCTTTATCGAGAGTTTTAACGGGAGACTGAGAGATGAGTGTCTGAATACCAACTTGTTCTTTTGTCTGACTGAAGCCCAGCAGGAGCTGGAACGCTGGCGTTAAGACTACAATACTCAACCCAAGGGAGACTTCAAGCGATTTTCTCAACTTAGAAATGGACCTAAAATTGGGGAAGCCTCAAAACTCTGGAAACCTAACATTGTAGCTGGTACAAAAAATGGGGCAGGGGCTGAAAGCCCTAGGATCACGAATTCTCAGGAGTGTAGTTAAATGAAGACGATCAATTATATTTGCCTGTTCCTCGTGCTTGGATTCATAACGACTGGGGAAATCTGGTCGGCTGTGGAGGCTCCGAACTTCATTGTACTCCTTGTTGATGATCTCCGATGGGACGAGATTGGAGCGGCCGGACATCCGTTCGATCCTACCCCCAATGTAGATCGTTTGGCCCGGGAAGGAATTATTTTCCGAAATGCTTTTTCAACCACACCTCTATGTTCCCCCAGCCGGGCAAGTTTCCTTAGCGGGCTTTATGCGCACAGTCACGGGATCATCGATAACACCGACCGAAGTGCTCAAAGCCACAAGCTACAGACATTTCCACAGAGTCTTCAGCAGGCCGGCTATGTGACGGGGTTTGTGGGCAAATGGCATATGGGTAATGATGCGAGCCCTCGTCCCGGTTTTGATTACTGGGTAGCGGTTTCCGGACAGGGGACATCGATCGACCCCGTCCTGAACATCAATCACGAGCAAAGGCCTGTGAAAGGGTACACAACCGATATCCTGACAGACTTGGCCATCGAATTTCTAGAGAAGCACGGGTCAAAACCGTTTTTACTGTATCTCTCGCACAAGGCGCTGCACCCGGATTTGATTCAGTATGCCGATGGAAGTATTTCAGACCCCACAGCATCCAAATTTATCCCCGCTCAGCGCCACGAGCACCTGTATGAAAATATGCCGGTGCCAAGACGTCCTAGTGCGTTTCGGAAACCCGTGGGAAAGCCAGCATTATTGCGAAAAATTGGAGACTTGCCTCCGCTTGGAAAAGAAACCGCTACCGGCGACAAGACGATTCGCGACAGACTTCGGATGCTGAAAGCGGTGGACGAAAGCCTTGGGAGAATCCTCCAGAGATTGCAGCGGTCGGAAACACTCGATCAAACCATGATTATCTTTACCAGTGATCACGGTTATTTTTACGGAGAGCACGGTCTGAGCGTCGAGCGCCGGCTTGCTTATGAAGAGGCCATACGCATACCGCTGGTGATGAGATATCCAGCCAGGATTCGTGCAGGAACGGAGCGAAAGCAAATGGTGCTCAACATAGACCTAGCGCCGACTGTTCTGGAGGTGGCCGGTATCAAATCTGAATTCAAGCACCAGGGACGATCTTTGATGCCTCTGTTCGAGCAGGATGCGAACACTTGGCGGTCCTCATTTCTGATCGAGTATTATACGGACACAGTTTTCCCGCGGGTCCTACAGATGGGTTATCGAGCGGTGCGTACGCCACTTCTCAAATACATCGACTATCTTGAACTGGAAAATGCAGACGAGCTTTACAACCTGCAAAAAGATCCTTACGAACGGGCGAATATAATTGGTGACCCTTCCGCACAAGACGACCTGAAAAAAATGCAAGCGGAACTGAAGAAGCTGCTGCAGGAAACGGGTGCTCCGGCGAGCCGCCCCGGGAAACCGGCCGAATAATGGCTGGTCTCCGTCTTTTCAGGAACTTAATGGTCGTCTGGGGTGTTTTTATCAGCTTCTCACCTTTTGGGCTGGCTTCTACCGTCTCTCCTCCCTCGACTGAGAGTTTCCAATGGACCGACGCCGATCAGTTAGTTATCGAAGGGAAAGGCTGGCCAGAGACCGAAGAACTGTATGACCGATTGCCCCGGAGGGCAAAAGGAGTGGTCCGAGAAGCTGTCTGGGATCTGGGCAAACATTCGTCGGGAATTCGAGTTCGGTTTCGAAGCGATGCTTCAGCAATTGCTGTGCGCTGGAGCCTCAGTTCCCTACGGCACTTCCTTCGTACAGGGCGGGTGCGCACCCCGTCCGGGTATGAGCTATCCGGCGATCGTAGCTCGTCGACTCGATCATGATTTCATCAATCTAGGCTTTTCTGGAAACGGCAAGACAGAGCCGGAAAACGCGAAGTTTTTAACCGAGCTCAAACCGTCAGCTTACATTTTGGACAGCCTGCCAAATCTTACGGTCGAGCAGGTCAAAGAACGGGTGGCTCCTTTTGTTAGAAATCCTGCGACAAGCTCATCCCAAAACGCCTATTATTCTCGTCAAAAATCTGCATTACCCGAATGGTCTGCTGATGGCACACTGGCGCGCTCGCTATTTACAATCGAACGCCTGGCTGCGGAAATTTTTCGAAGAGCGTCGAAGAAACGGGGATGCTCATATTTATTACATCTCGGCGGACGGGCTGATTCGTAAAGACGGTGAAGCAACCGTCGATGGGATCCATCCCACCGACCTCGGATTCCTGCGAATGGCAAATCGGATCACTCCAGTCCTACAGTCGCTCATCAGTAAGACCGGAGGCAATCAGGCCGCAAGCAACTGAAAGATTCACTGGTCGCAGAGGTGAATTGCAAAGATGTGCCCTCAAGAAGTATCACCCCGCGCATCTGTCTTTTCAGCAGGAACTCGGTCAGCTCTGATCTTTTCTAAGCGTCAGTCTCTACTCGTTTGGCCGGATGCTTGGTGATGGTTAAATTAATCAATTTCCGATTCCGACCGGACGGTAAGGAAAAAACCGAAAAGACGGTTCCGGGCCGACCCTTTCGGCAAATCCGCTATAGTTGCGTGTTGTGAAGCATTGGGGCGCACAAATGTATAATGGGCGGAAACGCATGAACAGGAAAACGAAGGTCCTTCAACAATTGGAAGAACACCGAGACGAAATTCGCCGGTTCGGTGTCCGGCGATTGGCGCTGTTCGGCTCGACGGCCAGAGGAGAGCAGGGCGAGCGCAGCGACCTGGACTTCCTGGTGGAGTTCGAGAAGAAGTCGTTTGACGCCTATATGGATCTAAAAAATTACCTGGAAGAGCTCTTCAATTGCCGCGTTGACCTGGTTCTTCCCAACACGATTAAGCCCCGCCTGAAGAACCGAATCCTCAGCGAAACGGTCGATGTCCCGGGATTATAGGGTCTACCTTGACGACATTCTGGAAGCGATCGCCAAGATCGAACGATATACCGCCGACGTCACCTACCCGCAATTTGCGGCAAACGACGAGAAGGTGGATGCGGTTATCCGAAACCTGGAGGTGATCGGCGAAGCGGTCAAGAAAATTCCCCAGTCACTGAAGAACGCTCATCCGGAAATCGAGTGGCAGAAGATTGCTGGATTGCGCGACATTTTGATTCATGAATATTTTGGTGTGGACCAAGAAATTATCTGGGACGTCGTCCAGAACCGATTGACCGCTCTCAAGCAAGAGATCGCAAAAATGGGCGATGATCAGTGAGTCTTATGGCATTTCCATGTGTAACGGAAACTGTAGCTGCGGAAAGCCTCCCAGAGCCAAAAAAAGCAACAGAGTTCAACAACGACGGCCTTAACTGTTGAAATATAAAGTCTTAAAAATCAGCTATTTCCGGCTATAGTCCGGATGTGCTTTGGGAATTGGCCCACTCCCCCCGATCCTCACCTGTGGTAAGTTACGCAATTTGAGTCACTTACGAAGAACAGGTCCCCCCGCACTATCT
>Ga0079224_100007996_pt1 | contig 14271 bp, 12 predicted proteins | sample Stecom2015_FD_80414 | JGI IMG/M metagenome (GOLD analysis project Ga0079224, IMG submission 80414) | Agricultural soil microbial communities from Utah to study Nitrogen management - Steer compost 2015 | ecosystem: Environmental > Terrestrial > Soil > Agricultural land | place: USA: Utah...
GAAGACTGAATGATATTTCCGCTATTGCTCCAATGCCCGCCGCTTGGCCTTACGGTACAAGGACAGGTTCCACAAAAACAACGCAAGGACAAAGGGCGAGGCGACAGCAATGGCGATCATAAAATTCCAGATCTTTTCTTGTGACTCCGCGTAGGAAAAAATCGTTTCGCCGTTCTTGTCGATTCGAGCGATGGTTTTGGGATTTTCGCGATCGAAATCTGTTTCCCGAACATAGACCGTTATGGTATCCCTGATTTTTAGTTGGTCCTGCAAGTCGGCAAATCGGCTTCGGTGATCGTGCCCGATCCTGTACCGTTCCAGGCCATTGGCTACACTGTGTTCGATAATGAGTGTGTATCGTTTCTTCTTGGCGGGTATCTTTATTGCTCGCTTTAACCTCGTCTCCACAAAGATATCAACGACTTGTCCGCGATGCTGCTGAAGCGCGTCTTCCGGAACAAGCAGCCTGCGGCCCTGCCGTATACCGAGGAGAACAACAATGATTAATAAACAAAGCCAAACACAACTATTGAAAAGCAACTCACCCGGTCGCGTTTCTCGGCCGCGAAAAAGCCGCTTCCAATTCATCTTGTGGGCTATTAGAGCTGCATCTAAGCCTTTTCCCTAACGGTAACGGATCTGCTGCCGGTCCATCAATCCCATTTGGTCCCTCATCATTTTGATCTGGTCGGCCAGCAGCTTGTTCTTGTCCGCACGCTTGGCCTCTTGCAGGTAGCGCGTGGCCTCGCGCTTGTTGCGCTTGGCCATCATGATGCCTGCCAGGCTGAGCTTGGCCAAGGCTACGTTGTGGCTCATGTGGAGCCCGAGGGAAAGGGCCCGTTTGAAGTATTTCTCGGCTTGCAGCGGCGCCTTCTGCGACTCGATCGTCCCGATCAGCAGGTGGTAATACCCATGCTGGGCACGGATAAGCTGCTTCTCATAGTTCGTGATGCGGCCTAGCCATTTGCCCGCCTTCGCTATATTTTCCTTACGCAGGTAATACTGCGCAATCAGCATGTTTTCGTTGAAAAAAATCGTAACAGCAGCTAGGATGGTGACGAATATTCCCAATATTCCCCAACCCCACTCCCCAAAGTAAAACAGCGCGACCGTCCCTACCAGAATAAGCGACACAATAATAATCCTAACCAAATTTGACATAATCGTTGTATATTGTAAGCGTTGCAAATATCCGCTTATTTGCTTGCTTACGCAACCAGCCCCCTATATTTTTACAAATTACGTATTTTAGCCCGCGATGAGTGTTAAGCTAGAGCCGTCTTGGAAAGCCGTTTTGGGCGCCGAATTTGAAAAACCCTATATGCAGGAGTTACGCAATTTTCTGCTTTCCGAGCAGCAAACCCACACGGTTTTTCCGCCGAACAAGATGATTTTTAATGCGTTCGAACACACGCCATTCGAGCGCACAAAGGTGGTCATACTCGGCCAAGATCCTTACCATAACGTGGGCCAGGCGCACGGGCTGTCGTTTTCCGTGCCGCGGGGCATTGACATTCCGCCCTCCCTGCGCAATATGTACAAGGAGCTCAGCACGGATATACCAAGCTTTGTAGCGCCTTCGCACGGCGACCTGTCGGCCTGGGCCGACCAAGGGGTGCTCCTCCTGAATGCCACGCTCACTGTGCGGGCGCATACGCCCGCTTCCCACCAAGGAAAAGGCTGGGAAACCTTTACCAACCGAGCGATCGGCGCGCTGTCTGGCCAGCGCTCGGGAATCGTGTTCATGCTTTGGGGGAGGTTTGCGAAACAAAAGGCTGCCCTCATCGACGGGGGCAAGCACCTCGTCCTAACTGCCGCACACCCCTCGCCGCTTTCGGCCTACAACGGATTTTTCGGGTGCCGGCATTTCTCGCGGGCCAATGAATACCTCGTCGCCCAAGGAGAGGCGCCGATAGATTGGCAAATATGAGCCTAACCCGTTTTTTTTGACAGTCGTACTCCGTGGCCTAGGCTATGACGGCCGTCCGCCACCGCGTGCATCCGGATGCGCCGCCCCCCTTGCAGCACCGTCGTGAATAGCAGGTGGCTGTCATATGTTAACTGGAAAGGTGTATGCGGGTCGAACGGCTCCGCGGTGTAAAACACGTGGCTGTATTCTTCCTCCCCGCCTTCGGTGAAACGCGACACTAGAAAATGCCCCTGCCCTCCGTAGCGCTCCAAGGTGTACCACGCACCTTCGCCTACGCCGCCCAGCCATTGGGCATTATCCGGCAAATGGGCCGGCCGCGCACCGGGCTCCATCGCGCCGATGATTTCGTCGTCAGGGAGGGCCCGCGCCAAACGGCTCGAAACGTTGTCTTTCAGCTGCCGCAACAAAAACCAGAACGACCCGAAGCGATTCATTCGCAGCGACCGTAGGCCCGTACCCTCCTCATACAAGTAGATCATCCGGTCTGGACGCACATTGACGACGTTACTCATCGGGCTCGCTTTTATCGTTTCCGGATAGCGTACGCCGTGGAGCAAATGATATCTGGGCGACGACTTGATCAGCAGCCGGGTGATAAAGCGCGAGCAGTTATTGTTTCCCCGCGCCACCGCGCCGTAAGGGGAGGACCCGGCGCGTACCAAACCGTCGGCATACCGACGGGCCAAGCGGATGGACACGCCCTCAGCCACCGAGAAAAAGATCCGCCCTACGCCCTGTGTCGCTTCGCGCAGCGTGTCGAGCTCCATGATAATCTCCTGCAGGTTGCGGATGTTGTGGTGGGCGTCGATGTCAGCTTTGGTATCCAGCCGCAGGCGCGGGTCGGACTCGGCAGACCGAGCTCGGCCATGGCCCCGTGGCGATATGTATCGTCCGAAGTCATAGTACAGCAGGTCCTTTGTCTGCGAGTCCACCAAGATGACCGCTGTATGTCCTACTTTGAAATTGAGGTTTTTGACGATGCCTATTTTCTTGAAAAACATCATCCATCGCTCATCACCACGCATGGTAGCATCGGGCCATGCGACGATAATAACGAAGTCATTATAAGCTGGATGTTCCCTCTCCAATAACATCATATTACTATTCAGGTTGCCGACATCGCATGTCCGCGGGGAAACCCGCCGCGGTCAATATTCTATCGGTACGATTGGTTCTTTTTTACTCGTCGACATAATCATCATGGTCTGGAAAGTCTTTACGAACGGTATTTTACTGATTTTTTCCATAATCAGCGTCTCGTATGCTTTGATATCTTTCACATATACCTTCAGGATGAAGTCGCATTGGCCAGTCACATGGTGGCATTCGGTCACTTCCTTGATGTGCCTAACGGCTTCCACAAAGTCGGGAATCGCGTTTTGCGTATGGAAATCCAAGGAAATCTGGATGAATGACTTGATGCCCAACCCAAGCTTTTCCTCGTCTACAAACGCATGATAGCTTTTGATGTAGCCCGCTTTTTCGAGTTTCCGCACACGCTCCAAGGTGGGAGCAGGCGACAGGCCGATATTAGAAGCCAACTGCAAATTCGTAATCCGGCCATTCTCTTGGAGCAACTTCAAAATCTTAAAATCGGTTCGGTCGGGCTGGAAAGACATGGCGTGGAAATTTGGAGATAAAAACTCAGGTTACCAAATTATATTTGGCAATTATACGTTTTTATTTTGGGATTTCTAAGGCGGGCTCTGCACATATTTTTCGGATATGGTGCAATAGGTTCGGCCTCGCCTTATCACTGTAGTGTCAAAATGCGCGCCTTGCGCTACCCGCATGACGTACAGATGGCTTTTTGGCTGTTTCTGACGCAAAACAGCACGTCAAAAACGCGGATTTTCACGCTAAAAATCGTAGCTTTGCAGGCTGAAGCGGTGAACTAATTCCACCGGTGAGTGTAGAAAGGAGAGAACACTAACTATGAGTACCAAAGACGACGAATTATTGAACGAGCTCACGCTCGAGGAATATAAGTACGGTTTTTCGACCGACATCGAGATGGATATCGCCCCCGTGGGCCTCAACGAGGACACCGTACGGATGATTTCCGAAAAAAAGGGGGAGCCTGAGTGGCTGCTGGAATGGCGCCTCAAAGCGCTCCAGCATTTCTTCAGCATGGACATGCCCACCTGGCAGAACTTCGACGATCCGAATGTCGATTTCCAGTCGATCTCATACTATGCCGCGCCGAAGGCCAAGCCTCAGCTCAACAGCCTAGATGAGGTAGACCCCGAATTGCTGTCCACGTTTGAAAAGTTGGGCATTCCGCTCGACGAACAGAAAGTGCTAGCGGGCGTGGTGGCTGTAGACGCGGTGTTCGACAGCGTATCGGTCAAGACGACCTTCCAAGAAAAACTGCGCGAAAAAGGCGTAATCTTCTGCTCCTTTGGCGAGGCTGTGCGGGAACATCCTGACTTGGTAAGGCAATACTTGGGTACGGTGGTACCCCAAACCGACAACGTATACGCCGCCCTCAACTCGGCGGTGTTTTCCGACGGATCGTTCGTTTATATCCCTAAGGGCGTACACTGTCCCATGGAACTGTCGACCTATTTCCGTATCAATGCGGCCAATACCGGCCAGTTCGAGCGTACGCTGATCATCGCCGACGAAGGCTCCTATGTGAGCTACCTTGAGGGATGTACGGCGCCGATGCGCGACGAAAATCAAATGCACGCCGCCGTGGTGGAACTCGTTGCCCTGCGCGACGCGGAAATCAAGTATTCGACCGTGCAGAACTGGTTCCCCGGCGACAAGGACGGCAAAGGGGGCATCTACAACTTCGTGACCAAGCGAGGAATCTGCAAGGGCGATAACAGCAAGATTTCGTGGACCCAGGTAGAAACCGGCTCGGCCATTACGTGGAAATACCCTGGCGTTATCCTGAAGGGCGACAACTCGGTAGGCGAATTTTACTCCGTGGCCCTAACGCGCAACCATCAACTCGCCGATACCGGCACCAAGATGGTGCACCTGGGCAAAAACACCAAGAGCAAGATCATATCCAAAGGTATCTCCGCGGGCGTCAGCCACAACAGCTACCGCGGATTGGTCAAAGTAACGCCGGCGGCTGAAAATGCGCGAAATTTTACGCAGTGCGACTCGCTGTTAATTGGCGACCGTTGCGGCGCGCACACCTTCCCCTATATTGAAAACCGGAACATGAGCGCCATGATCGAACATGAGGCTACCACCTCCAAGATCGGCGAGGACCAGGTATTTTACTTGGCACAGCGCGGTATCGACCCGGAGAAGGCCGTTGGGCTTATCGTTAACGGCTACGCCAAGGAAGTGCTTAACCAGCTCCCGATGGAGTTTGCGGTAGAAGCGCAAAAACTGCTGGCAATATCACTGGAAGGCAGCGTGGGCTAACCGGAGCGCCTCCCTTAATCAATAAAACACACAAAAGACGAAAAAGGAATAATGTTACGTATAACAAACTTACACGCTTCGATAGAAGACAAAGCAATCCTGAAGGGACTGAACCTAGAAGTTAAGCCCGGTGAAGTACACGCCATCATGGGCCCCAACGGGTCAGGCAAAAGCACCTTGGGCAACGTCCTAGCCGGGCGCGACTCCTACGAAGTAACGGCCGGCGAGGTAACGCTTGATGGCAAGGATCTGCTGGAGCTATCGCCCGAAGACCGCGCTCGCGAAGGCGTGTTCCTGGCGTTCCAGTATCCCGTGGAAATTCCCGGCGTGTCTAACATCAACTTTTTGAAGACGGCCGTCAACGATATCCGCGAGTACAAAGGCCTTCCGCCTATGGAAGCACGCGAATTCCTGGCCCGTGTCAAGGAAAAGCAAAAGCTAGTGGAGTTTAATTCCAAGTTGGCCAACCGTTCCCTCAACGAAGGCTTTTCCGGTGGCGAGAAAAAACGCAACGAAATATTCCAGCTCGCCATGCTGGATCCCAAGCTGGCGATTCTAGACGAAACCGATTCCGGCCTGGATATCGACGCCCTGCGCATCGTTGCCAATGGCGTTAACAAGCTGCGCTCGGCAGATAAGGCGTTTATCGTCATCACCCACTACCAGCGCCTGCTCGAGTATATCGTCCCGGACGTGGTCCACGTATTATACGATGGGCGCATCGTGCGCTCGGGGCCGAAAGAACTGGCGCTCGAACTGGAAGAAAAAGGATACGATTGGTTGACGCAAGACGCGGCAGCCGGCGCTGTTTAACTCTAGAAACTGGAAAACGTGCCCCAGAAGCCATCGCCATCGGCGCCATAAGTCTTCCGTACGGCGGCACATCGATACGATAAAGATAAAATGATAACACAGGATAAAACCGATTCACTTTACCAACAGCTGAGCGTTGCTTTCGAGGCCAAACTGGCCGATGCGACTTTCGGAACGCTGGGCGCGCGTCGCGCCGAGGCGTTCGAGCGGTTTCGTCAGGCAGGCTTCCCTACGGTAAAAAACGAGGATTGGAAATATTCGAACGTTACGCCCCTGGTCAAGGGGTCGTACGCGCTCGAAGCAGACGGCGCCTCCAATGTTGACGCCCTGCTTGGATCAACCGATATTCCAGGCTTGGACGCTTACCGGATTGTGCTGGTCAACGGGGTGTTTGCCCCCCATTTGTCGGATGAGCCCGCCTATGCGGGTCTGGACATCAAGCCCATCCAGGATGCCGTCAACGAACCGACGTTCGATACACACTTCACGCGGTATGCCGACAAGACGGACAACCCGTTCGTCGCGCTTAACACCGCCGTTTTCCAAAACGGCGTTTACCTTACCCTGGGACGCAACACGGTCATCGACAAGCCCATCCATATTATCCACCTTGCAAGCAGCAATACCCCCCTGTTCACGGCGGTACGCAACCTGTTTGTATTCGAAGCGAACGCCGAGGCCGAAATCATCGAGACTTTCGTGGGCGCCGACGGCAATGCCAAGACGCTAAATAACCACGTCACGGAAATCGCGTTGGCAGAAAATGCAAAACTGCAGCACTATTACCTGCAGCGGGGCAACGCGTCGGGCAATTACGTCAACCATTGCGAAGTCTACCAGCGCAAGCATAGCTTGTACAACAACTATAACTGTACCCTGCCGGGTGCATCGTTCGTACGCAACGACATCAATGTTCGGATGGACGACGAGACGGTTGAAAGCCACCTTTACGGCGTCACACTCACGGCCGACAAGCAGCACGTAGACAACCATACCATCGTCGACCACATGAAGCCCCATTGCGAAAGCTACGAATGGTATAAGAATATCTTGCAGGATTCGTCGACGGCGGTCTTTAACGGAAAGATCTTCGTTCGCGTAGACGCTCAAAAAACGAATGCTTTCCAGCAGAATAACAACATTCTGCTAGACGAGCATGCCTCGGTATATACCAAGCCACAACTCGAAATCTTTGCCGACGACGTAAAATGCAGCCACGGTTGCACAATCGGCCAATTTGATGACGAGAGCTTATTCTACCTTCGTACGCGCGGCATTGGCGAGGAGCAAGCCCGCATACTAATGGTACATGCCTTTGCATTTGACGTGACCATTCGCTTCTCCAACGAACACGTGCGTCGTTTTGTCGAAGACTTGGTCGAGCAGGGCCTAAAGAACTAAAAGCACGTAAGCTGACAAAATATGAACCTCTGCGTAATGCCAGAGGTTTTTTTTGTCACTAATGCGAATAACACGCCGTGCTGTCAGCCTGGCAGCTGGGCGTTATACGCTGATATACAGCGCTCAAATAAGCTTTAACAAATTTTAACATTCAATGGGCAAAACGGGCATACTATTTGGACTAGGTGAGGTTCATATTTAGGTTTATAATTGGTTAGTTTTAAGGCCCTGATCCTCCCCGTTTCAGGGCCTTATTTTTTTACCGCAGCCAATGATCTCGCCTAGCCAGGTATTACTTTATGCCCGCCGAGTGAAACTGCAAATCGTACAGCCTTTTGTAATGCCCGTTTCGATTGAGTAATTCGCGATGCGTGCCCACCTCCTTGATCTCGCCCTTATCCAGCACGATAATCTTGTCGGCCCGCTGGATGGTCGAAAGGCGGTGCGCAATGACGATGGAGGTGCGCCCCTGCATCATGGTTTCGATGGCGCGCTGGATCAGCTCCTCTGTTTCAGTATCCACGGACGAGGTCGCTTCGTCCAATACGATGATTTTGGGATCGTGGACCAGTACACGGATAAAGGAGATAATCTGTGCCTGTCCAGTAGACAAGGTCGCGCCGCGCTCCTGCACTTGGTAATCATAGCCGCCAGGCAGGCGCATGATAAATTCGTGTGCTCCTACGCTCTTCGCTGCCGCGATAATTTTTTCGCGCGTGATGGAGGGGTCGTTCAGGCTGATATTGTTTGCTACCGTATCCGAAAACAAAAACACGTCCTGCAGTACCGTGGCAATGGTCCTGTGTAGATAGTCGAGGTCATATTCGCGAATATCCGTGCCATCCAACCGAATAGAACCCTTATTAATTTCGTAAAACCGGCTGAGGATATTGATTACCGACGACTTTCCGGCACCCGTCGCGCCTACAAAGGCCAAGGTCTCACCGGGCTGTATCCAGAAGTTAATGTCTTTCAGGACCCATTTTTCCTCATCGTAAGCAAACCAGACCTTGTCAAACTCAATCTTTCCCCGGATTTCGGCCGGTCGGAGGGTTCCGGTATTTGGCGTGCGCTCGTCCGTATCCAGAACCGCAAAAATCCGTTCGGCGCTCACCATCCCCATCTGCAGGGTGTTGAACTTATCGGCAAGCTCGCGTATAGGCCTGAATATCATGTTAATATACATAATGAAAGATACGATCACCCCCGGCGATATCTCTTCCGCCAATACCTGCTTGGACCCATACCAAACCAACAACCCCAGTGCCACGGCCATGATGATCTCAATGACCGGAAAGAATATCGAAAAATACCAGTTGGCACGGATGTGGGCATTGCGGTGCTCGGCATTGGCCGCCTTAAACTTGCGAAGCTCCTGCTCCTCCCGGGCGAAATATTGGATGATACTGACACCCGAAATGTGCTCCTGCAAGAATGTATTCAGGTTCGCTATCCACCGACGCACGTCTTGGAATGCCGACTTCATCGCCTCCTTAAATACGTAGGTGGCGGCAACCATCACTGGCATCGGGATCAGCACGATTAGCGTCAGTTTCCAGTCGGTGTAAAACATCACGCCCAGGATAACCACCAGCTGCAGGATATCGCCGATGATTTGGATCAGACCTTCGGAAAAAATATTGGCAATCGACTCCAAGTCGGATACCGTCCGCGTGATGATCCGCCCGATAGGCGTCTTATCGAAATACTTTAGCCGCAGCTGGGTAATGTGATTGAACACGTCGACCCGCAGATCCTTAATCACGGACTGACCCAGCGTATTGGTGGTCATGGTATGGAAGTAGCGTACCACCGTTTGGCAGAGCAACAAGCCCAGCATCAAGATAAGCATCCAACGCAGTCCCGCAGTATCGCCGGCCAGGATGTAGTGGTCGAGCGTATATTCAATAAGCAAGGGAAGGGCCGGCGCTACACCCGCCATCAAAATCGTCAGTATCACCGCCAATACAAAGTACGCACGGTATGGACGCATGTATTGCATCACCCTGCCCAATAAGTGAAGGTCGTATGTCTTTCCTGTTATGGTCGGCTCGCTCAAAATTGTTTATCCTTTGTTGCAGATTCGTGCTTTCGCAAAAATACGATTTAACGCGCAATTGCCGCGTCAGCGCGACAACAATGGCGACAGCAGGCTCACGACTATGCCATCGTCCGGCGTCGCTCCGGCAGGCCTCATCAACATAACGCGCGGGAGGCCCGTTAGGTAAAAGGGCATAGACGAACGCTTGCCGCGCTCCCTTACGCTCGAAGTAGCTATGCTCCACGCCAAGCTCTCGGCTGGTTGGGCGCTAACGACTGAACACGCCGTCGACGCTGGCGAATATCGGAACCACCACGCTTGGCGAGGCTTGGGCGGTCGCATGCGCCAATTCGCGAATGCCTTCCGTGACCGATGCCGAGCTTACGGCTCATAAATATAAACCCAATACCTAAACTGACCCAACTGGGGCTATCCAAGGGCATCAGTGTCCGGAGGGGCGGGCGTTTTCCTCCATCTTTGCGAGGCTCCCTGCGCAACCCTGAAAAAAACGCCGTAAGCATACACTCCTATAAAGCCATCATGCCGGACTATCCAACTGGTTAACGTATGGATATAATACACGTGCCAGGTACAGGCCATGCGCGGGCACTGACATCCCGGCCATAGACCGGCTCTTGCTGCTCACGACTTCATGGATATGCGATACCGGCTTGTCGCCATAACCGATTTCGAGCAGCGTACCCACAATCGCCCGCACCATATTGCGCAAAAACCGATCAGCCGCAATCGTAAAGACGCCACAATCGCCTATTCGCGACCAAGTCGCGTGCGAAATCGTGCAGTTGTTCGTAAACGTCTGCGTATTGGACTTACTGAAGCAGCTGAAGTCCCGATAATCAAAAAGGGCGCGGGCCGCCTCATTCATCTTGTCCAGATCCGGGAAGCTTCGCACTTGCCAAGACAGGCCTCTCCGAAAGGGATCTTTTCCGATGTGGATATGGTACTCATACCAACGCTGGGTAGCGTCGAAACGCGCATGCGCCCCATGGGGGACCGCAAATATCCGCTTCACGGATATATCGTGGGGCAACAGGGCATTTAGCCGGTACCAAAAATTAGGATCCTCGGGGTTCTGCCGGGGTTCGACAAGGTCAAAATGGGCGTACAGCTGCTTGGCATGCACCCCGGTATCGGTCCGGCCGCATCCCACCGTAGCCACTTGTTGCCGGCAGACGGTCGACAGGGCGCCGTCCAGCGTCTCTTGCACGGTCGACGCGTTCGGTTGCGCTTGCCACCCGTGGTAGGCGCCCCCATGGAACGCTATCTCAACAAAAAACCGTTGCATCTGTCGCATTTTGACCCCAGCGTCCGTCTACGGCTTGGGAAGTTCGGCATCATGCCGCATCCCAAAGATAAGGCTATCGCGGCCGTCGGCAAAATATTTTTGGCGTGGCCCCCGTGTTTCCGTGGGGCTTCCCGAGGCCCGGCAGCAACAATTGTTTATCCAAGACGGCAGGCCATGGCCAATAAGGCTTGAAAGCGACGGTCAGGCAATTACAATGGCATAGATATTGCTCCAAATGATACCAGTTTAATTATGGCTAACTTAGCCCGTCGGATGACGCGGTTCCTTATGAATAACTAAATTAAGCGCGGTTTGAAGATTAACTTGTTATATCTTTGCGACACTGTCTAGTGCAATAATCCACTTGTGTATATGCTCGATATTTACTTGATTGCCTTTTCTTTCCTTCTATCGTGTATCATTACACTGTATGCCGTGCCCTCGATCATCAAGCTTGCGTACCAAAAACGCTTATTTGATGACCCAGCTCTAGAATCGCGCAAAATCCACAAGTACCGCACACCCAACATCGGTGGAATAGCCGTCCTCACGTCGTTTGCCTTTACCGCATGCCTTTTCATTAGCGGATACACGCTGCCCTACGCCAATTACATCTTCGCGTCTGGAGTACTCATCTTTTCCGTGGGCCTGAAAGATGACTTGGCTGCACTCAATCCGTATAAAAAATTCGTCGCACAGCTGATCACTGCTTTCATCGTGGTGTTCCTGGCGGACGTACGACTGACCAGTTTTTACGGCGTTTTGGGTATCCACGAAATTCATCCCGCGGTCAGCTATGCGTTTTCCAGCCTGTTGGTGGTCTTTATTATCAATGCGTTTAATCTTATTGACGGCATAAACGGCTTGCTCGGTTCGATTTGCCTGATTGTGAGTCTTGTGTTTGCCTACACGTTCTTCCAGCTAGGGGAATACGGCCTTACGATGCTTGCATCCAGCCTGGCCGGCTCGATTGTCGGCTTTCTTCGCTACAATGCTGGCCGCGCGCGCATTTTTATGGGCGACGCAGGCGCCTATACCATTGGCTTTGTGCTGTCCGTACTGACCATCCAATTCGTTGAGATAAACGCCGGCATCGAATTGGCCGCCAGCTCCAGCATATTCGTGCAGTCCGTACCAGCGGTCGCCATTTCCATCTTGATCATCCCAATTTTCGATACACTGCGAGTCATTGCACTGCGACTTGTTCGCGGGAAATCACCCTTCGAGGCGGATCGCAATCACTTGCATCACCGACTGCTTGACAACGGCATGTCCCATAACCAGGTCACCCTGACCTTAGCTGCCGTCAATCTGCTCTACATCGGCGTGGCGTTTGGTTTCCAGCACATCGGTACAGTGGACCTGCTTATCCTCGTGGGCATCCTGACGTTAGTACTCAACACGCTGCTTTGGCTGTTCGACGTACGCAAAACATCGGTCGCACCATCTTCGACTACCACCGCAGTGCCCATCGTGCCGAAAACCCGGGCCACCTCGTTATTTGCGCCAGAAATCGAGGACCATGCGCACAAGCTGGCCAAAGAGGCTATACAGCAGCTGGAAGAAGAAGCGCATAAGAACTAAATAGCCAGCAACCGACCCCACGGTTTTTTGGGCCCATGACGATTCCCTACCCTATTTAAAACTGTCGCCTTCGCTGCCGAGGGAACACCGTGGCCACTAGCTGAAATGGCAAATTTGCTGACGGCGGCCGGCATATGTTCCGTTTTCACAAGATTAGTTGTGTTTCCCGTTTTCTTGTCTCCTTATTTTTTTATTAGCTTTAAAGAAAAAACTAACCATGCTAGTAAAAACCTTTGCGAGTGCGGTCTCCGGCATTGAAGCTACAACGATCACGGTGGAGGCCGACATTACCACGGGCATCAAGTATTATATCGTCGGCTTGCCCGACAATGCCGTTAAGGAGAGCATGATGCGCATCGAAAGCGCGATCCGTCTCTCGGGCTACCGCATGCCCCGGCAAAAGATCGTCGTCAACTTGGCACCAGCTGACATCCGCAAAGAAGGTTCCGCCTACGATTTGGCCATCGCCATGGCCGTATTGGCCGGATCCAAGCAGATAAATACCGACAAACTGCATCGCTACCTCATCCTGGGCGAATTATCGCTAGACGGAGGCGTCCAACCTATCAAAGGTGCCTTGCCCATAGCCGTGCAGGCGAAAGCCGACGGGTTTGAAGGAATTATCTTGCCGCGTGAAAATGCGCGCGAGGCCGCTATCGTCGACGGTATTAGCGTGTTCGGCGCAGGGACGCTAACGGAAGTCATCGATTTTGTGAATGAGGTTACTTCCATTGCGCCCACCGTCGTCGACATTCGTGGGGAGTTCGAGAAAAACATGGACAACTACGACTCCGACTTTGCGGATGTACGCGGCCAAGAAAATATTAAGCGCGCGCTGGAGATTGCGGCAGCAGGCGGCCACAACGTGATTTTGATCGGCCCGCCTGGCGCGGGGAAAACGATGCTTGCCAAACGCCTGCCCACGATTCTGCCCCCGCTCAGTCTGGATGAGTCTTTGGAGACCACCAAAATCCACTCGGTTGCCGGTAAGCTGGCCGCTTCGGGGTCGTTGATGACCGCAAGGCCGTTTCGCGCACCCCACCATACGATCAGCGACGTGGCACTGGTGGGCGGTGGCATCCATCCCCAGCCCGGCGAAATTTCGCTGGCTCACAACGGGGTGCTCTTTCTCGACGAACTGCCCGAATTTAAACGGGCGGTGTTGGAAGTGATGCGCCAGCCGCTGGAGTCGCGCTGCATCACCATTTCGCGAGCGCGGTTTACGGTAGACTATCCGGCCAGCTTCATGCTGGTGGCGGCCATGAACCCCTGCCCGTGCGGCTACTATAACCACCCAGAAAAGGAGTGCATCTGCGGAAGTACCCTCGTACAGCGATATTTGGCGAAGATTTCAGGCCCCTTGCTGGACCGCATCGACCTGCACGTTGAAGTGACTCCCGTCAACTTCGACGAGCTTTCGTCGGCCCGAAAATCGGAACGGAGCGCCGATATCCGACAGCGGGTCGTAAAGGCGAGGGAACGACAGGCCGAGCGATTTGCCGGCGACCCACACGCCCATTGCAATGCGCACATGAGTGCGAAGAAACTGCGCGACATTTGTAAGATCGACGATGGGGGACAGGCACTCTTAAAGACGGCCATGGAACGGCTGGGCCTGTCAGCACGTGCCTACGACCGCATCCTGAAAGTAGCTCGCACCATCGCCGACATGGAAGGCAGCTCCCGCATCGGAAACCAGCACTTGGCGGAAGCCATACAGTTCCGAAGTCTCGACCGCGAAACCTGGAGCATCTGACCCTAGTTGATCAGACGCTCTTCGAACAGCTTTAAGATACGCTTGTACTCGTC
>Ga0079224_100007997_pt1 | contig 14270 bp, 13 predicted proteins | sample Stecom2015_FD_80414 | JGI IMG/M metagenome (GOLD analysis project Ga0079224, IMG submission 80414) | Agricultural soil microbial communities from Utah to study Nitrogen management - Steer compost 2015 | ecosystem: Environmental > Terrestrial > Soil > Agricultural land | place: USA: Utah...
AAGGCCGTGTTCTCCAAGCATAAAACCGTTGTCACCCATATAAATCACAAGGGTATTTTCTGCCAGTCCATTTTCTTCGAGATATTCCAATATACGACTGATGCTTTCGTCAACAGCCATCAATGTTTCACTGTACCTTATGGAAATTTCCTCTACGGTGGAAGGGTGATTGGAATTATGATGGTACATATAATCCACGCCATGCCAACTGTACCGTTGCTCTTTGACCCATTGAGGTTTTCCTTCGTAATTTTGTTCGATATTTTTCATCGAAGCTGGAATTTCCAACCGGGCATTGCTATACATCCCCTCGTGTCTCCGGGCAGGTTCAAACTCGGCATGAACCGCTTTGTGAGAAAGGTATACAAAAAAAGGTTGATCCTTTGATCTTCCATTTTCCAACCAATCCATGGTAAGATCCGTCAAAATATCAGTGATATAGCCTTCCCTATTTTGCTGGTTTCCGTCGATGTTTAGTGTGGGATTGAAATATACCCCCTGTCCCCTGAAACTTACCCAACGGTCAAAACCAGGCTTGGGGTCGTCGTGCCCCTCCCCAATATGCCATTTTCCAAAAAATGCGGTGGTATATCCTGCTTTTTGTAATTGCTGCGGAAAAAACACCGTTCCAGGCTTCATCGGAAATGAATTGTCCACGGCACCATGTCGGAAAGCGTATTGACCCGTTAGGATAGAGGCTCTGCTGGGTGAGCATAAGGAAGTTGTCACAAAGGCATTGGCGAGATGAGCTCCCTCCCTGGCCATACGGTCCATTCCGGGTGTATTCAAAAATGCAGGGCTGTGGGGATGAAAACCCATATAATCATAGCGATGATCATCGGATAGAATGAAAATAATATTTTGTGGGCTTTGTGCATAACTGCAAGTAAACAAGGTTGCAATTAAAATTGTTAAAAGGGCTTTTTGACTTCTCATGCCTCAAAAATTAAATTATGGTTCTGGACTACAATATAAAAAACATAGCCTAAATTTCTAACCTATATCTATTTTTCAGCCCAAATGGATGAATGGAGTTTTAGCTGATATCCTCCAGGGAATCTGACTCACCCTTTTTCGGGTCCAAAACTGGCCATGATATTCAAAGGACTATCTTCTATTTTGTGACCGTAATACATTCTAACAAATTTCCTTTGTTCGACGAATTTGTTTTGAATGGCCCATTGCAGGGCCAGGTTGTTGCTTGTCGGAATATCAATCATGACCTTTTCGGATGGAATATATGAAAGGGCTCGGGTCAACAATACTTTTCCAAGCTGAGGATCTGCACTGATGCAAGGTCCAATTTGCCACGCTAATCTCCCCGGACGAATAATCGCAAATCCTGAAATAGAATTGTCTGTATCTGATGCAGTTAGTATTCCGGTAGAAGTCTCACCAATCAATTTTTCGTATAATTTAATTCTGTTCGTGGCCGTATATCGGATATCCAGATCAGCCAGAAACTGAGCATCAACGTCGGTTGATCGAATAGAAGCGGGTTCTGGGGATGTAGTTGTCTGACGAACCATTCGGACCAGCTCATATTCTTCTTTAAATCCCAGGTTTGAATACAGTTTCTGACCCATGGAGGTGGCATCCAGACGTATGGTATTTATCCTCTGTTCTTTTAAGTAGTCCACTGTGTGGACCATCATTTCCCGACCTATGCCCTGGCCTCTGTATTCCTGATGTACCAGGACCATCGATATCCATGCGCAGTCCTGAGATTTCCCCTTTTGGTCGGGTAAAAACCGGGTCGAGGCTATGGTTCCTACACTGCGTCCATTCATATTTGCAATAAAACAACCGGTAGTATGAAGGGTCATCAATCGATTCCAATCCTGATCTATCTGGTTCCAACCAGCCTGTTTGACCAGGGTTGAACAAAAAGGTAGATCCTTAAGGGTCATCTGTCGGAGCTGAATATCCATGAATAATTGTTGAGACCGATCAAACTACTAATTTTTACTATTTTGGATTAAATTTATTACTAAATCCTTAAACCTTGAAGTTGCAAGTACACCAATCCTGTATGTTGAATGAATCTGACACGACGGAGGCTATGATTTACCGAAATGGCACGACGAAAGAATTTTGCCATTCTTTATACTGCATTATTTTACCAATATTATTCCTTTTGATCCCTATAATGGTGAATGGACAAAGTCAATCGGGAGTGGATTTGTGGCCACCAACATCCCCCACATCCAAGCCATGGACGCGATGGTGGTGGATGGGAAGTGCTGTGGATCGTGAAAATATAAGAAATCTGCTTATCGAATACCAGGAACAAGGAATTGGAGGCCTGGAGATTGCACCCATTTATGGTGCAAAGGGTTTTGAATCCCGATATATTCCTTATTTATCTCCCCAATGGAGAGATATGCTATCTTTTACTGTTGAGATAGCCGATAGCCTTGGAATGCAGGTTGATTTGACCCAGGGAACCGGGTGGCCTTATGGAGGTCCATGGGTTGGCCCGTCCGATGCTGCTTCGAGATTGATATGGAGAACCTATCAGTTGCCTGCACGGGGAAAAATCGAAGGTCCTTTAACCCCCGAAGATCCAAGGCAGAAGGAGGCTAGATGGCATGCGGTGTTTGGTCGGCCCGAGGGTGGGGCCTGGCAGGATCTTTCGACGAATATGAATGGACTGCATCTGGACTGGCAGGCCCACGATCAACCCTGGGAGGTTATGGTTTTTTTTGATGGGAAAACGGGCCAAAAGGTCAAAAGAGCTGCGCCAGGGGGAGAAGGATGGGTGCTTGACCATCTCTCAGCGTCTGCGGTTGATTCCTACCTTGCTGTGTATGACAGTGCTTTTGCATCCGGTCTACCTGGATTTCGGGCACTGTACAATGATAGTTATGAAGTCTATGGAGCCAACTGGACTCCCCGTTTTCCGGAAGAGTTCAAACAAAGACGGGGCTACGATGTCACTCCGTACTTGCCTATGATTTTTTCGAATGAGCATTCTGAAACGATAATGCGGGTGAAGAGTGATTACAGGGAAACGCTTCATGAATTATTGCTGGAACACTTTACACAGCAATGGACAGGATGGGCCAATCAGCGGGGGAAACTCAGTAAAAATCAGGCGCATGGTTCTCCTGGTAACCTTCTGGACTTGTATGGTGCCGTCGATATTCCCGAATGTGAAACTTTTGGGTCCACCCATTTTCCGATACCGGGGCTACGAAGGGATAGCAATGATATACGCAATGTGGATCCCGATCCTGTGATGCTCAAATTTGCTTCTTCTGCTGCTCATGTTACGGGTAAAAATTTGGTGTCCTGCGAAACTTTTACCTGGTTGGGGGAACATTTCAAATCTTCCTTCTCGCAGATGAAGCCTGAATTGGATCAGGTGTTCATTTCCGGTGTCAATCATATCTTTTATCATGGCGTCACCTATTCTCCTGTTGATGTACCGTGGCCAGGGTGGTTGTTTTATGCCTCACTTAATCTGACTCCGGCCAACAGTATATGGCCCCATTTTAGAGATTTCAATCAATATGTTAATCGCTGTCAATCGATGCTTCAGCAGGGATGGAGTGATAATGAATTGCTATTGTATTGGCCCGTATATGATGTATGGGCGGATGAAGGCGATGTACTCCACATGCTTTCCGTGCACAATATAGATGAATGGTTACATCCTACCGCTTTTTACCATTGGACCAGAACTTTGATGGATCAAGGGTATTTAATGGATTTTATTTCGGATCAGCAGATTCAGAATACTCATTCTGTGGATGGCAAACTGAAAACGAGCACCAGAAATTCGGTTTATAAGACACTCATCGTTCCCACTTGCAAATATTTTCAGGTAAGTACGCTGGAGAAATTATTCAGTCTTGCATCAGAAGGCGGAAAAATCGTTTTTCAAAGTGAACCTAGCGAAGTACCCGGATTGCATGGAAAGGTGGGAAGGCAACACAAACTTAAGGCGCTTTGGACTCAATTGAAATTTGAGAGCATAGGGAGTGAGGATTCAAAAGTTCGTGTGGCAAAATGGGGGAAAGGGGCTATAATATTGTCTGAAGATATCGGAGAAGGATTGCAGTTTTTACAGCTTATGCCCGAAGAAATAGGGGAATCTGGTCTTGGTTTTGTCCGAAGAAAGACAGAAGCTGGTGTCCATTATTTTCTATCCAATCAAATGGCACAAGCTGTGGATAAGGAATTGTATTTTAATGCCACAGGATCTCAGGCGGTACTTATGGACCCATTGACTGGAAGGCAGGGGAAGGTTAGTCATGAGCAGAACGAAGGTCGCAGCAGCGTTCGGATACAACTTCAACCAGGTGAATCAATTTTTGTGCGCTTCCTAGATAATGGAGATGATGGCCATATCAATTGGGAGTACCTTGAAAACACATCCTCGGTTATGGAATTATCCGGTCCGTGGAATATAACTTTTACCCGTGGAGGACCTGAAATGCCTGGTTCCTCAACGTTGTATGACTTAAAGCCATGGCATGAGTTGGATGATGAGAGGGCTGGATTTTTTTCCGGCTCGGCGGTATATGAAACTTCCTTTGAACTTGAAAAGTCCGGGAATTTTATTTTACAATTAGGTGATGTGCGAGAGTCTGCTCGGATATGGGTAAATGGGCAGGAAGTGGGCTATGTTTGGAGTTTGCCATTTCAGGTTGATTTGAGTGGTTTTGTCAAAGCAGGTATCAACAGCCTTAAAATTGAGGTAGTTAATTTGATGGCCAATAGGATCCGTTACCTTGACAAAAAGGGCATTTCCTGGCGGAATTATCACGAGATTAATTTTGTGAATATTGACTATCAATCGTTTGATGCATCAGGCTGGGATCCTGTTCCATCGGGGTTATTGGGTCCGGTTCGATTGTTGAGATATGATTAGATTGAAACATATGTTGAAAGCCCAATGCGATTTAGGTGAATCGTCATTAGTACGGCTTCTCTTATAGCACCACACCCCGTAATTCACCACACCTGCACACAACATGGACCTATGGGCTAAGCTAAATTTTTTTTGGCCAGCTATTTAATATTCCGTTTCCCTCAATTCGTAATATGCAATTTAATTCTTATAGGTTTTAGTCATATTGTCGGGCACACAAATGATAAAATCGGCCTTGTGCTTATGCTCATCATCGAGTCTGGAAATTTGGGACTGAGATACGGTAGAGATGGTTTTGATATTTCGATCCGGATTTAATCTTTCAAGATACCAGAGAATGCCCTCATAGTGATCGGAGTGATACGCACCATTAAAATGCAAAAAAAGCCGCCCCTCTATATATTGATGGTGGATGGAGTAGGCCATAGTGGCATCTTTGATGGCTTGCGCTTTAGGGAGATTATCCCCACCGTGAACACCTCCCATTTCAAGCATTTTTTGATAGCCTGGCAGGTTGGGGTCATAGGCTATGGGTAAGGGAGCTATCCATTTTTTGTCCTCATCAGATAGCGTATCCAAAGCTTCAAACCCTCCACGATACACCATGCTGGCATATCTTCTGGGAACATTGGTTCCTATGAATAGAATTTGGTTGGATTTTGCAAAATCCACCAGAGGAGCATAGTCTGTGTGGTAATTTCTCCACAATCTGGCCAGCGTATCCAACCCCTTTTGGTCGATTTTTCCTTCCAGGTATTTGTTAAGATGGGGTTGGTCATCGGTTTCAATCATTTCAGCTCCCATCAACATCTCACGTTCCTCATTCAGGCTGTTCGCTAACTCAAGTTGAAGCCAGTGTGCAATAGGATTATCGTGTTGTTCGCCAAAAAGGACGATATCCGACTTTTTCAATTTTTTGACCCATTTTTTGTAGGATACCTTCTGGCCTTTATTGTTGAAAATTTGGTAGGCTGGATTTTTTTGGGCAAATGCTGATTGTACAAATAATTGCAGCAATAATAGGGTAACTATTCGGACCATAGAGTATGTGATTAAATCGCAAAGGTACGGGTAATCATACGATCAGGGAAGATGGCCGGTATCGTTTTTTTTATACTGATTCCGTAAAATACTCATGCAGATTTATTCAGTCCGATCGTCTGCAGCGGGCGGTATGGACGGATTGATTTTCTTGAATCCTTCCATGAAATCCAGCGGTATGGGCATAAATACATAGCTCGTGCTCTCATCAGCTACCTCACTCATGGTTTGTAAAAATCTAAGCTGTAATGCTGCTGGTGCTTTCTCTATCATTTTTGCTGCATCGACCAGTCGTTCGGCAGCCTGGTATTCGCCTTCCGCGTTGATGATTTTGGCACGGCGATCCCTTTCGGTTTCTGCCTGACGCGCCATTGCTCTTTTCATGTTTTCTGGCAGAACGACATCCCGCACCTCTACGGACACCACTTTGATTCCCCATGGTTCGGTATGACGGTCTATGATTTCCTGAATACGTTTGTTGACATTGTCCCGTTCTGCAAGTAATTCGTCCAACTCCACCTGACCGACGATACTTCGGAGGGTGGTTTGTGCCAGCATAGCTGTGGCGTGGATGTATTTCTCGACCTGGATGACAGCTCGTTCGGCATCGATGACTCTGAAAAAAGTGATCGCATCCACATTGACCGTTACGTTGTCTTTGGTGATCACCTCTTGTTTATCTACATTTATGGTAAGCACCCGAAGATCCACCCTTTGAATTTTGTCTATAAATGGGATCAGAAATATCAAACCTGGGCCTTTGGTTCTCTGAAACTTCCCCAATCGAAACACCACCGCCCGTTCGTATTCCCGCAGGATTTTGAACATTTGAGTGATAAGCATAAAGAGGATGACGATGATAGGTATCAACCAGGTGAGATTGTTGAGAAAATTTTCCAGACCTTCCATAGCAGTTTGATTTTTTTTTGATGATTCTCCAAATTACTGAATCCTTTCCACTTTCAAGGGATTAGGATGGATTAAATGCGGAATTATTACGGAATGGTGCGGTGTGAAATTGGTAAATCACGTTTCAGTTTGGTTGATTTTCTTGACGTGCAATTCAAGGTTGTCTATCCCAATCACCTCACAAATCATTCCGGGCTCAATGACTTCACTTGACCGTGCATTCCAGAATTCACCTTGAACCAACACACGACCTCCATGTTCATCAACCCGGTCGATCACTGTGGCATGTAATCCGATCATGGCTTCTTTGCCTGTTTTGCTCTTACTGAATTGTGCACGGATACCTTCTGTGGCGATCCACGCAAAAAAGAGTGCCGTAACCACCGTGGTTGGAATCAACCATCCCCACCCTATGGACATGACCTCGGGAAGGTCCTGAAACAGCATAAGGGCACCGATAAAAAATGCTACAGCCCCTGCTGTGATTAAAATCCCGAAAGTAGGGGTAAATGCTTCAGCTACAAATAATATAACGGCCAATGCAATTAATGCAAATCCTGCTGTATTGATCGGCATTGCGGATGAAGCGTATAACAATAGGATGAGTGCTATGACTCCAGACACACCGGGAATAATAGCACCTGGGTTGGTCACCTCCCCAATGATTCCGTAAATAGAAATCATGGTCAGTATGAGCATTACTTCCGGCCGGGTAAGAAACCCTAAAAGGTTTTCAATTAGGTTGGGTGACAATTCCTCCACCTGGGCATTATGGGTATGCAATGGCTGACCGTTGATTTCCTGTCCATCGATTTCTGTCAGCAATTGACTCCTCGACTCTGCTATCAGATCAATTACGTTGAGTTCCAGCGCCTTATTCGCTGTGATCGAAATACCATCACGGACTGCAGAAATAGCCCATTCTGCGTTTCGTCCCCTTTGATTGGCGATCGACTCAATAAAGCTCTCTGTGTGGCTGAATATTTTCTTCTGCATCACCGTATCCATGGGGGCTGAACCTCCGGGTCCCATTTGAACAGGTGAAGCAGCACCAATATTGGTGGCTGGAGCCATAGCGGCTACGTGAGCGGCCATGGTGATGAAAGTTCCGGCGCTGGCTGCGGAGGCGCCTTGTGGTGCCACATAAACGATGATCGGTACGTCATCCGAATCCAGGAACATTTGAACTATTTTTTTTGTCGATTCCAAAAGACCGCCCGGGGTGTCCATTTCGATTAGAAGTGCCGCTGATTGTTGTTCCCGGGCATGCTTAAGCGCTCTGCTGATGTAATTGCTTGTCGTGGGTGAAATTGCCCCGTTTACCTTTATTAGGGTGACCGAATTCGCGTTGGGATGGAACAAGGTATCCGTTTGAGAATCACCGAAGGAATAGAACAACGTAATCCATAGAAATATAAAAAAGTATTTCATTTCGATAAGATATAAATTCTTGTGGAATTTGTGGGGGGTGGTGATCAATTAATTTTACATCGGCGTGTGGTAGCGCTCCTGAATTCCCTTACCCCATATCTCCCAGGGAAATGTCTCGGTGGTTCATTCTAATTTGGATTGGTATGCCAGATTAAAAGGACCAGGTGGTAGCCATCCAGGGAACACTTTGTTAAAAAAACGATAAATGCCCTTTCCCCACTGACGTTTTCATCACAATCCGGGTACTTCTGCTGTATTTGTACATCTCGAACAATCGGATGTAACCTTGAAGGCCTCGCAAAAGAGGAATTTTTGTTTCACGAATAACCCATTCATGCTCACAGTATTTAAAAAATTTTCGGTCGTGCGTATTTTGTGTAATCTTCTATCTGTTCGCAGTGTGATGATTACCTTCTTGTTTTTATCTTTGGTTGGATGCCTGGATTTTGACGAACCGGTTGTCGAGGACATTACACAGGGAAGTAAGTGGAATCTGCGGATAGGAGAGACCTGTGATAGTGTATACCATGATCTTGTAGTGCTAGGCCAGGAGAAAAAGTTTCAATCGGTGGCCATTGTCGGTCGAAAGCCCTTCGATGATATCGAAAAAGTAAGTCCTTATTTTCCATATTATAACTGGATTGGTTTTCAAAGTACCGTAGGCCAGCTCGATCGGGTTTTGATTGCATTGGATAGTGGGCACGTGGCAGGTATATATGCAGGTGGTGCCATGCTCGATTCATTGGGACATTGGCCTGATCAATATGAAGAGGAGGATGCTGTCATTTATCATGGGGATTCCTTCTCCGAATTGTATTCAGCACTCGATGTCATTCAGAATTATCCACCTTACGATATGTATCAGTACCTGCTGCCTGACAAGCCACTAAATCTACCCTTTGATCCCAATATGAGGAGGTTTGGTCAATGGTATTTTACATTCCAGGAAGAAGAAGCTGGTTCGTTAGCAGGAACCTCTCAGGTGACTTTGTTTTTTGAGGATGAAGAATTGGTAAGAATCCACCATATTTATACGGATCACAGATAAGCCGACCCCAGTTTCCACCTTTGGGAAATAACTCGTAAAATCGGGAATTGGAAGAAGCAGGCTGTTAAATTCATAAAATGAAATTGTCGTGAATTTTTTGCTTGTTTTGTCGCAAAAAACGACATTTTGTGTTATCTTCGGGTATGTTTGGTAAAAACCTCATATATCTAAGGAAATCCCGAAAGTGGACACAGTCGGATTTAGCTGAGAAACTCGACATTGCCAGGACCACATTGGGTGATTATGAACGGGGAAAGACGGAACCCAACTTCCAGATGTTGAAAAATCTTTCGGAGTTGTTTGAGGTGGACATCGATTCCTTGATCAATACCCCATTATACGGACCTGGGGCCAGTCTGGTATATGGCGAGCGTAGTTTGCGACGACATATTCATCCAGATGCGGAACACATGCAGGCTATAGACCTGGTACAAACCAAAGCTGAGGCCGGTTATTTGGAAAGTTTTCAGGATCCTGAATATATCAGGGAATTGCCAAAAATATATATGCCAAACTTACCGGCTAACGAATACCGGGGATTTGAAATAGAAGGGGACTCTATGCTTCCACTCGAGTCGGGTTCCATTGTGATCGGTTTAAGGATCGAATCCCTTTCAGAAATCAGGGATATGAGAACCTACGTAATCATCACCAAGCGCGATGGAATGGTATATAAAAGAATCAGAAACAGCCATGTAGATCATGCTTTGGTGGCCATTTCAGACAATCCTGTTTATCCGCCATACACGATTGATTACGATGCTATTGCGGAGATATGGCAGTATTATGCACATATAGGATTTTCAGCCGCAATGCCTTCAGTCGACCCGGGTTTGGTGAAGCAGATTGAAGATATACAACATAAGGTCAACGAGTTGTACCGAATGCAGGAAAAAGTGGAATAAAAAAGCACCAACCGAAGGCAGGTGCTTTTTCTTTTGAATTGGATACGCACCACAATGTTGATGGTGCTGAGGTCTAATCCAAGTTTTTATTCTTCCACTACATCGAAGCTCACTTTCCCCTGAACTTCTTTGTGAAAATTGATCTCTGCTTCATAAGTACCCAGGGTTTTTACTTCTTCTACGAGGTTGATTTTTTTACGTGGTACTTCCAGTCCCAGTTGTTCCTTGATGGCCTGGGAAATCTGAAGGGTGGTTACACTTCCGAATATTTTTCCTTCAGAACCTGCCTTAGCTCCGATTCGGAGGACTTTATCTTTCAAAGACTCTGCCAGTTCTTTATATTCAGAAAGTTTTTCCTGTTCCTTTTCCTCTTCTCTTTTGAGAATATGATGGAGGGTTTTCAGATTTGCTTTGTTGGCTATTTTGGCAAAACCATTTGGGATCAGGTAATTGCGGGCATATCCGGGCTTCACCGATACGACTTCATTTTTTTCACCCACTTTTTCTATATCCTTTAATAATATAACATCCATTGTTCTAATATTTGATAGGTGAAATAATTATTTTAAAAGGTCGGTTACGTACGGAAGTATAGCCAGATGACGGGCTCTTTTCACGGCCACTGCCAATTGACGTTGGTATTTCAATGAGTTTCCGGTTATTCGACGTGGTAGGATTTTACCTTGTTCGTTCAGGAATTTCTTTAAAAAATCTGCATCCTTATAGTCTATGTGTTTGATGCCGTATTTTTTGAACCGGCAATACTTCTTTTTACTCTGTCCGATATTGGGATTAGACAGGAATTTGATATCGTCTCTCTTTGCCATTTTAATTGATTTTTACGCTCTAATGAATTTATTCTTCTTCTGTAGTTGCTGATACGGATGGTCGGGGAGCAGCAACAGCTACCGGTTCCTCAAATTCTTCTTTGGGTAGTGTTCGACCAATTCGTCCATTTCTCTTGTCGTCGTTGTATTGAATGGCGAATTTTTCCAGTTTGACAACGAGATGTCGTATCACCCGTTCATCGCGTTTCATGGCCAATTCCAGCTTTTTCACGATATCACCAGATTCCGATTTAAACTCCAGACTGTAGTATGCCCCGGTAGAGCGTTTGTTGATGGGATATGCTAATTGTCGAAGACCCATATCGTCAAGATGAACAATTTCGCATTTTTCACTTTTGAGGTGATCCACATAATTCTGTGCTGTTGTCTTGATTTCTTCCGTAGCCAGCACAGGATCTACGATGAAAGTAACTTCATATGTCCGCATGGTTTAATTGTTTGTAGCCCAAAATACAGTATGGATATTGGGCGCGGTTTACGTAATGGAGCGCAAAGATAGATAAAATCCTGAAAAAAAGAATAATAACTAATAATTTCTAACCCAACTTACCGGTAAATCTGGTTGGAATTGGCCTGCGAGCAGTGGATTTTGCTGGTTTTTGGTATAACTGCGAACCCCTGATCGGATATATTGGTATAACTCGTCTATGGTTATGATCTGATCCTGATTGGTGTCTGCTTTGCCTTTCATTCCTTCAATGAGGAAATAGGAGAAAACGCCCTGCCGGAGCCCACTGGATTCTTTACTGTACTCTGTTTCCTTGGAACTAAGTAAGAAAGCGGTACCACCATCGGATTCTGCGATTTGCTGGTAAAAATTTTGCATCTGCGTTAGATTGGGTGTTCGGGAGGCAAGCAAACTTCCGCTATAGCATGCATCAATCATAAACAGTTTTTGTTTGGCTTTGCTTTCTGCCAAATAATTTTTCAGGCTTAGATAAGAGACCCTTTTTCGATATCCATCTGAATCCATTGGTAAAAAATAGCCTTCGAGTCCGTGTCCGGCCATGTAGCAAATTATTACGTCATTTTCATCGGCCTTGTCGGCCACCGTCTCCATAGCACTGAGTATGTTTTCTTTGGTAGCGCTTTCATCGATAAGGATGTGAATATGATCATCAGGCACTGCTCCACCCTCCGGACTCCGAAGGAATGCATAGAGCCGGTACGCGTCGTCATCTGTATATTTAAGTGTTTCAAAACTATCGTATCTGCTGACCCCCACAATGACGGCGTAAATGTCCACATTTCCCACTTGAGCTGGCATAATCTGGCCTGGCCTGGTATGAGATTGTGGTGAATTCACCGGTGAAGTTTGTTGGTGATGTGATGGAGATTCTTTTATGTGCTCTGATGCCAGTGTTGTCTCTTGTAATTTACCATCTTTCCAGATTCCGGAAATCCGGGATCCATCCGACTGGGTTAAAGTTCCTTGTCCATTGGGCCGGTCTTCTGAAAAGGTGCCTTCAAAAACACTACCGTCCTTAAAGGTATACCTTCCCTGACCGTCCATGTAGTTATTCAGGAAATTCCCGTGATAACTTGCGCCATTGGTAAAGTGCAGGGTACCCATACCCGACTTTTTACCTGCTTCCCAGTATCCGTGGTATTTGTTGCCGTTGGAATATATCAAAATACCCTTACCATGCGGGTGGCCGTTGCTGAAGTTGCCTTCGTATACGGCCTGATTTGCATACTTGAATTTTCCCTTTCCATTGTAGCAATTTCCACTTAGGCATTGCCCGTAAGTGTACATCGGCATGATTACTGCCAATATACCAATCCATTTGACCATCATTTAGTTTTGATTTGTGGGTATGGGTTTATTCAAGGGCAATCGGTATATTTGCGGATGAAATGATGTTACTAGAACCAAACGGGAAGCTGGGTTATTATCCATCTTGCTGTTAAAAAATCCGGAACAAATGAGATTAACATTAGGGATATTTATGGTGCTTTTGATGGGGGCTTGTCAGCCTCGTTCATACCAACAACTTAAGAAGACCAGCGCTGTTGTTGAAAAATTCGGTGATGAAGTGAAAGATAAGAAAGTAGTGTCACTATCAGATCTTGAGCGACAGTTGAGTTCCGTGGACACCGTACATGTTACCACGATGGGTGAGATCAACAGTGTCTGCCAGAAAAAGGGATGTTGGATGACTGTATCTCCATCAGCTGATTCCTCCCCATCGTTTATGGTAAAATTTAAGGATTACGGTTTTTTTGTTCCGAAGGATGTTTCCGGGGAAACCGTGGTGATGCATGGGAAAGCTTATCGACAGATTACCAGCGTGAGCGCCTTGCGTCATTATGCCGAGGATGCCGGTAAAAGCCAGACGGAAATAGACGCAATTACTCAGCCGGAGGAAGAGTTGATTTTCATCGCAGATGGGGTAGAAATATTTCGAGAAAAAATTTGAAAAATTTTTATTTCAAAGGCAGCGGATCAGATTGGGGAGTCGTTCTAAAGATGTGTCAGATGAAAATGGCAGCCCTTCGAATGTTGATTAATAGGATTTTACTAACTCTCTGATTGTGAAAAGATCAATTATGTGAAGATGAACATTGCATAAGGGCTGCTCAAATTCATACCTTAAATATAAAGCAATTTTTCTTACACACAAATATTTTTCAAAAAAATTTACATTTTTTTTACGGATTGCTGTAAGTAGTCCAAATCAATGTTCTCTTTAATGAGTTCTATCGCCCTCTGAATCTTCCAGGGGGTTTTCAAATTAATCTTCACTTCCATCTTTGAAATTTGTCGTACTGTTCCCAGTGTATCAAGATGTGTTCGGATAAAAGGTATGTTATTTTTGAGTATGTAAGCCTCCGTTTCGGCATTGATATGGCCTTCCCCTGTGGCTACGATCCCGGACAATGGTGAATAGTCGCCATGTTTTTCATAGCTCCAGATTTTGACCTTATTGATGGCGCTGTCCACCCGGTCCGCAGCAACCACCAGCAGAAGATTTTTCTGGGATGATTGGAGTTGATTTCGCTCAAGCACGGATCCGGAAATAATTTCCTCTACAGTATTGTATTTAAATTCTTCATTGAAGGTGACCGTACCTTTAATCTGATCAATAATTCCTTTGATCGATTTAAATGCCAATGATTTGTCATATGGCAAAAAGCCCAATGGCTACAAATACCATACACGCAGCTTTTTAATCACATAATATTACACTTAGTCCAATATCTCGAGC
>Ga0079224_100007998_pt1 | contig 14270 bp, 17 predicted proteins | sample Stecom2015_FD_80414 | JGI IMG/M metagenome (GOLD analysis project Ga0079224, IMG submission 80414) | Agricultural soil microbial communities from Utah to study Nitrogen management - Steer compost 2015 | ecosystem: Environmental > Terrestrial > Soil > Agricultural land | place: USA: Utah...
AAAAACCCCAGGTGCCCTTTTTCGTGGTCTCAGTTCGCGTCTCAGTTCGCGGTGCGGGCGGTTTTGCGGAGCTTGCCGCTGATACCCGCGATGCGCCCCAGAACGCCGTTGACGAACCGCGGTGAATCATCGGTGGACAGCGCCTTCACCAGCTCCACCGCCTCGTCGATGGCCACGGCGGCCGGCACGTCCTCGCTCCACAGCAACTCGTAGAGGCCCAGCCGCAGCACGGCCCGGTCCACCGCGGGCATCCGGGCGAGCGTCCACCCCTCGGCGTGCTGGGTCAACAGCTCGTCGATGCGCTCCCGGTTCGCCGAGACCCCTTCGACGAGGGCGATGGTGTAGTCACCGATCGGCGGTACTTCCGGAGTTCCGATCCGGTCGGCCAAGAGCGTCGCCGCATCGAGGCCGCGTTGATCAGCCTCGTAGAGGATGTCCACGGCGCGTTTTCGCGCTTTGCTCCGAGAACCCACCTCACACCCTCTTTCCAGCTGATACCGGCCCGACTGTGCCAGTCATACCCGTCATTTGGTGCTGACGCGGCTGAGGTAACGGCCGTCCCGCGGGTCGACCTTCAGCGTGTCGCCGGTGTTGATGAACAGCGGGACCTGGATTTCCGCGCCGGTCTCCAGGACCGCCGGCTTGGTGCCACCGGTCGACCGGTCGCCCTGCACGCCCGGATCGGTGTGCTCGACCTTGAGCTCGACCGCCGCGCCCAGCTCGAAGTACAGCGGGTTGTCCTCGTGCCGAGCAACGACCACGTTGGTGTTCTCCAGCATGAACTTCGCGGCGTCCCCGACCACCTCGGCGGGCACCGAGACCTGGTCGTAGGTCTCGGGGTCCATGAAGTAGTACTCGCTGCCGTCGTTGTAGAGGTAGGTCATCTCCCGGCGGTCGACGTTGGCGGTCTCCACCTTCACGCCGGCGTTGAACGTGCGGTCCACCACCTTGCCGGAAGTCACGTTCTTGAGGGTGGTTCGGACGAAGGCACCGCCCTTGCCGGGTTTGACGTGCTGGAAGTTCACGACGGACCACAACTGGCCGTCGATCTTGAGCACCATTCCGTTCTTCAGGTCGTTCGTGGTCGCCACGTGGAAGTCTCCTGTGGTGATGACTGTGGGCACATTCCGTCAGCGCGCGAACCGGAGCGGCGCCCGCGCACAACAGCGCGTCAAACTGTAACGAGCTCCTTCGTCGTCAAGGTCAGGAGCTCCGGCGTGCTGGGACGCACAACCAGCGTGTCCTCGATACGGACACCCCCCTGCCCAGCCAGGTAGATACCGGGCTCGACGGTGACCGCCATCCCGGACGAGATTCTACCGTCCCCGCGCTGCGCGAGAGCTGGCGCCTCGTGGATCTCCAAGCCCACCCCGTGGCCGAGGCTGTGCAAGAAGTACTCGCCGTACCCGGCGTCTTCGATGACCTTCCGGGCGGCGGAGTCGGTTTCCCGCACGTCAGCCCCGTCCCGCACCGCTTCCCGGCCCGCTCGCTGGGCAGCGCGGACCACCTCGTAGATCTCCCGCTGCCAGTCCGCCGGTTGCCCGATCACCAGCGTGCGGGTCATGTCGGAGTGGTAGCCCTCCACCAGGGCTCCGAAATCGATCTTGACGAAATCCCCGTCCCGCAGCACGTACTGCCCCGGCCGGTGGTGCGGCACCGCGGAGTTCTCCCCCGCCGCCACGATCGTTTCGAACGACGGCCCTTCCGCACCGTGCTCGATCATCCGGGACTCCAGCTCACGAGCGACTTCCAGCTCGGTCCGGCCAGGTCGGATGCCGCCCTGCTCCACGAGATCGGCGAGCGCGCGGTCAGCGACAGCGCAAGCCTTGCGCAACGATTCGATCTCACCTTCGTCCTTGACCACCCGCAACTGCTCGACCAACCCCGGCGCCCGGACCAGCTCCACCGCTCCGAACGCGCGGTCCAGCAGGTCGAAGTGCTCCACGCTGACGTGGTGGCTTTCAAAACCCGTGCGCCGGAAGAGGGCCGCGCTGGAGGCGGCCCGCTCGGCCAGCGCCACATCGCTGGCCCGCTCGATGACCGTCGCCAAGTCCGGGACCTCCTCGCCCGCCTGGGTCAGGTAGCGGCCGTCGGTGCAGAACACGGTCCGGTCCTCGCTGTTCGGACCATCAGCCGCGTGGACCAGCAGGGCCGCGTTGGAACCGGTGAAACCGGTGAGGTAGCGGATGTTGAGCAAATTGGTCACGAGCATCGCGTCCAGCTCGCGCTCCCGGAGCAGGTTGCGAAGGGCGTGGCGGCGACGGATGTGCGTTTCTGGCATGTTTCGCAGCCTAACCGCGGCAAACCGGCAAAACCTGCCCTCGGCGCGCAGCCGGCGGAAAGCCGCCAGCGCGCCCGAGCGGAAATGTCCGACCCGCGAGCTACCGTCCGGGCATGACCGAGAAGTCCACTTGCTCCTGGCTGGAGAGCCCGGTCGGTCCGTTGACCGTCGTCGCTTCCCCGGCCGGCGTCCGGCAGATCAGTTTCGGCAGCCCCCGCGAAGTCCTGCCCGCTCACCAGGAGGAGGAACTGCTCCCCGACACCGGGTGGGCGGCCAGCGCCGCCCGGCAGCTGGCCGACTACTTCGCCGGCACCCGACGCGAGTTCACCGTCCCGGTGGACTGGACCCCGCTCACCGAGTTGCGGGCCCACGTCCTGCGCACCTTGGAAGAACTGGTCCCCTTCGGCAGCACGGTCACCTACCGGCAACTGGCCCAGCTCGCGGGTCGTCCGGAAGCCGCTCGGGCGGTCGGCACGATCCTGGCCGGCAACCCGTGCCCGCTGCTGGTGCTCTGCCACCGGGTGGTGGCCAGCAACGGCGGCCTGGGCGGGTTCAGCGGGGGTCTGGCCCGGAAGCGCCGCCTGCTGGTGCACGAAGGTGTGCTGGCACCGAGCCTGCTGGAGCTGGACCTACTGGCCGGCTGAGCTACCTGGCCGAGCAGTACAGGTAGTAGGTCGTCTCCCGCTGCCCCAGCCGCACCGGGATGGCCACCTCCTGGCAGTCGCCGAACACCCCGGTCATGGTCTGCTCCAGCGCAGCCTCCCGGCTCGCCGACCACACCGCGACCACACCGCGCTCGGTGAGGTTGTCGCGGCACAGCTCCAGGAACCGGGCTCCGTAGATCGCCGCGTTGCGCTCGTAGACCAGATAGCCGGGGCCGTTGTCCACATCGAGCAGGATCAGGTCGTACGGGCCACCGTCCCGGTCACGCAGGACGTCGGCGACATCGCCGACGGTGATCCGGGTCCGGGCGTCCCGCAGCGCCTCCTCGGTTTCCGGGACGAGCCCCTGCCGGTGCCAGGCCACCAAGTCGGGTTCGATCTCTGCCACCTCGGCCACCCGCACCCGAGGATCGGCCAACACCTCCCCCAGGGTGAACCCGAGCCCGAGACCCCCGATCAGCACCCGGAGGTCCGCACCGGACACCGCGGCCAAGCTCCGGCTGGCCAGCAGCCGTTCCGTTTCGGTGTGCACGGTGTCCATCACGAAGACACCGTTGACCCGCAGCTCCAGGGCACCACCCCGGCGAAGCAGTACGATCTCTCCCCGCTCTGTGCTGGCCTGCGCGACGTGACTGGTCATCCCGCCCACCGTAGCGGAGTCGGGACCCCCGATCGGAAACCGTCGCCCCGCTCAGAACCGCAGATCCCCGGCCACGGTCCGGGCGTCCCACTCGGCTGCGGAGACATCGGTCACCGGGGAGTCGTTCGCCGCCACCGCCTCCGGGGTGACCAACCACAGCCGTCCGGCATCGTCCAGCACCCCCAGCTCGCCACCGGGTGAGCGCAGCGCGGGAGCTCCCGCGGCGATGGTCGCCGCCACCCGCATCTCGTCGAGCGCGGGGACCTTCTCCGGCAACACCCGCGTCGCCAGCTCGGCAGCGACCGAGTGCCGTTCCACCCGAACTTTGACTCCATTGTGGATGATGTCCGCGGTGCGCACCGGTGAGGGGACGGCGAACCCGTTGAGCACCGCCACGGCCTGGGCGCGCTGCTGGCAGCCGCGGACTCCCACCAAGTCGATCCCGAAGTGCCGGATCTCCGTCGGAGCCGGGTTCAGCGCCGTGGCGCGCAGCAGGTCCACCGGAACGGTGCCGCACGGGTCCTCCGGCGAGACCACGGCGTGCCCGCTGCCCTGCCGCACCAGGCCCGGCCCCTCCTGCCACGCTCCCGACACCAGAACCGGCTCGTAGGGATGTCGGGTGAACTCCTTGTCCCAGAAGGTGATCGTGGTTCCTTCCGCGGTCTGGTGCGCGATCGCGAACGCCTGCAGAGCCGGCACCCACATCCAGTCCGCGCTGAAGGCGTCCACCACCGACCTGGCCCGCTTCACCTCATCGGCCGGCTGGAACCCCTCGTCGGTGAGCGCCTCCACCCGCTCGCTGAACACCGCGTCCCGGGCGCGCAGCACGAACTGGCCGGCCCCGTTCCAACCAGCACCGGACGCGGTGGTGTCGGTGAACATCAAGTAGAACCAACCGTCCAAGTAGAGCGCCGACGGCTGGCCCGCGCCGTAGACGTTCTCCCGACGCACCTCCTCGGCAGCGGTCACGATCGGCCGACCACCGGCCTCCCGCTGCCACTGCACCCCGTCCGCGCTGCTGGCCACCCCGATGGCGTTGCCGTGCGCGTGGTCACCGGCCGCCCCCTTGTAGTACAGGTAGTAGCGACCGGCCACCTTCACCACCGACGGGTCGCAGGTGTGCATCCCGTCGAACCCCCCGGGCTGCCCGGAGAAGACCGCTGTGCCGGTGGAGGCCAACACCCCGTCCTGGCCGTCCGACTCGGCGTACAGGATGTCGTCCCCGGCGGGGCCGCTCCCCGGGAGCTGGCTGCACCACCACACCCGGTACCGGCCTTCCTCCCGCAGCACCGAGGGACCGTAGTTGTACGGCGCCGCTGGCCCACCGGAGAGCACCACTCCAGCGCTGCTGCGGTAGTTCTGCGCGATGAGCCGAATCGGCGGTGGCGGACCGGTCCGGTCGGCCGATTCCCGCGAAGGGGCCCCTCCCACCGGGGCGCAGCCGACAAGCAGCACGACCGCGGCCAGCCAGCAGAACGCGGAACGAATCACCTAGCCCTCCCCCAGTGCTGCGACAGCAACACCCGCCGGGGGAACTCCCGTCCCCTCCGGCGCCCTGCCGGTCAACCGGCCTGCTCTGCCAACCACCTCAGCGCGAGCGGGTAACCGCGCACCCCCAGTCCGGCGATGACCCCGGTGGCGATGTCGGACAGGTAGCTGGTGTGCCGAAACGGCTCCCGCTTGTGCACGTTCGAGATGTGCAGCTCGATCATGGGCGCGGTGAGCTGCGCCGCCGCGTCGCGGACCGCGATGGAGTAGTGGGTCCACGCCCCCGCGTTCAACACCACGGGCCAGCCCTGGTCAGCGGCCTCGTGCAGCCACTGCACCATCTGTCCCTCGTGGTCGGTCTGCCTGACCTCGACCTCGATCCCCAGTTCCGCACCGGTCCGCTCGCACATGGCGACCAGATCGGCGTGCGTGGTGCTGCCGTAGATGCCCGGCTCCCGGGTGCCCAACCGCCCGAGGTTGGGCCCGTTCAACACCAGCACCTTCACAGCATTACCCCCGTGCTCTTCCTGCCGCCCCCGCTGACAGCAGAATACGCGGCGGCGATCAGCGACGGGTCCGGTCCTTCCAAACGCCCCGGTTTGGCCAGCCCGTCGAGCACCACGAACCGGAGGACCCCGGACCGGGTCTTCTTGTCCACCTGCATGGTTTCCAGCAGCTGGCCGAGCGCGTCCGGGTCGTACGAGGTGGGCAGCCCCAGCGAGTCGAGCACCTGGCGGTGCCGGTTGGCCGTCTCGTCGTCCAGCCGACCGGCCAACCTGGCCAGCTCCGCGGCGAACACCAGCCCCACGCTGACCGCGGCGCCGTGCCGCCAGCGGTACCGCTCCCGGCGTTCGATCGCGTGCGCCAGGGTGTGCCCGTAGTTCAGCACCTCCCGCAGGTGGGACTCCTTCAGGTCCGCCGCGACGACATCGGCCTTGACCTGCACGGAGCGCTGGACCAGCTCACCGATCACCGAGCCCGCGGGATCCACCGCCGCCTGCGGGTCGGCTTCGATGAGTTCCAGGATCCGCGGATCGGCGATGAAACCGGCCTTGACGACCTCGGCCATGCCGGCGACGAGCTCGTTGCTGGGCAAGCCTTCCAGCGTCGCCAGATCGGCCAGCACCAAGCTGGGTTCGTGGAACAACCCGACCAGGTTCTTCCCCGCATCGGTGTTGATGCCCGTCTTGCCGCCGATCGCCGCGTCCACCATGCCCAGCAAGGTGGTCGGCACGTGCACCACCCGGACCCCGCGCATCCACGTGCCGGCCACGAACCCGGCCAGGTCGGTCACCGCACCGCCGCCGAACCCCACGACGGCGCCGTTGCGGTCCATCTTGATCTTGCCGAGCACGTCCCAGCAGAAGCTGGCGACGGCCAACTCCTTGCCGTCCTCGGCGTCGGGGATCTCGACCCGGTGCGCGTCCACCCCGGCTTCGGCCAGCTCCTCCCGCACCGCCTCCACGGTGGCCGTGATGGTCGGTTGGTGGATCAGCGCGACGACCGAAGCGTCCCGCACCGCCTCCACGAGCTCACCGAGCAGCCCCCTGCCCACGACCACGTCGTAGGGCTGCTGGCTGGCAACTGTGATCCGGACCGGTTCGGTCATCCTGCTGCTTCCTCCCACATCTCGCCCGCACCCGGCATGGCGGTGCTCAGCTGCCCGCTGGGACGGTCGGCGGCAACTCGGCGGTGATCCGGTCGACCACCTCCTGCGCGGTCAAGTGGTCGGTGGCGACCTCGACCGACGCGGCCTCCCGGTACACCGGCAACCGCTGCTCGAGCAGCGTCCGGTAGGTGGCGCGCGGATTCACCCCGGCCAGCAGCGGACGTGCTGTGGACAGCCCTACCCGCTTGGCCCCTTCGGCAAGACCCACCGACAGGAAGACCACGAAGTGGTCCGCCAGCACGCGGCGGGTGCGCTCGGAGAGCACCGCCCCGCCTCCCAAGGCGAGCACCCCCTGGTGCTCCTGCAAGGCCACGGCGACCGCTTCTTCCTCCAACTTGCGGAACACGGCCTCGCCATCGGTGGTGAAGATGTCCGCTATTCGACGCCCGGTCGTGCGCTCGACGTCCTCGTCGGTGTCCCGGAAGGACACCCGCAACTGCTCGGCGAGCAGTTGGCCGACCGTCGTCTTGCCCGCTCCCGGCGGGCCGATGAGCACCACCCGAGGCGCCATCACTGCCCCTGCTCAGTCACCCGCGCCCGCAACGACGCCAGGTAGGAATCGACGTTGCTCTTCGTTTCCGGCAGGGAATCCCCGCCGAACTTCTCCAGCACCGCTTCGGCCAGCACCAGGGCCACCATCGTTTCCGCCACGACAGCCGCCCGCGGAACCGCGGTGATGTCCGAGCGCTGGTGCATGGCCTGCGCCGGCTCCCCGGTGCGGACATCCACAGTGGCCAGCGCCCGGGGAAGGCTGGAGATCGGTTTCTTGGCGGCCCGCACGACCAACGGCTCCCCGTTGGTGATGCCGCCTTCCAGACCACCGGCCCGGTTGCTGCTGCGCCGCACCCACTTCTCGCCCCCGCCGGGGAGGATCTCGTCGTGCGCCCGGCTGCCCCGTCGGTGCGCGTTCGCGAAGCCGTCGCCGATCTCCACGCCCTTGATGGCCTGGATGCTCATCAGCGCACCCGCCAAGCGGGCGTCGAGCTTGCGGTCCCAGTGCACGTGCGAACCGATGCCCGGCGGCAGCCCGTAGGCGATGACCTCCACCACCCCGCCGAGCGTGTCACCGTCCTTCTTGGCGGCCTCCACCTCGGCCATCATCCGTTCGGTGACCTCGTCGCCGAACGCCCGCACCGGGTTCTCGTCGATCGCCGCCAGGTCTTCCGGACGCGGCAGGAGGTCCACCTCGTTGGTGACCCCGCCCAGGCTGACCACGTGGCTGACGATCTCCACCCCGAGCAGCTGCTGCAGGAACCGGCGGGCGACGGTGCCGACCGCCACCCGGGCCGCGGTCTCCCGGGCCGAAGCGCGCTCCAGGACCGGCCTGGCCTCGTCGAAGCCGTACTTCTGCATGCCGGCCAGGTCCGCGTGCCCCGGGCGGGGCCGGGTCAGCGGCTCGTTGCGGGCCAGCGAAGCCAGCTCCTCGGCCGGGACCGGATCGGCCGCCATCACCTTCTCCCACTTGGGCCACTCGGTGTTGCCGATGCGGATGGCCACCGGGCCGCCTTGGGTGCGACCGTGCCGGATGCCGCCGATGATCTCCAGCTCGTCGGCCTCGAAGTTCATCCGCGGGCTGCGTCCGAAGCCGAGCTTGCGCCGCTCGAGCTGGTACGCGATGTCCTGAGAGGTGACCTCCACCCCGGCCACCATGCCTTCGAGCACCGCCACCAAGGCAGGCCCGTGCGATTCTCCAGCGGTCATCCAGCGCAGCACACCTAAGATCCTGCCACGCCAGCCGCGGCGCCACGGCGCTGGGTCAGGGCCACCCGCCCACCAGCGCGGGAAAAGCGGTGCTCACCCAGGCCGGGGCCAACATCAACGGCCCGTGGGGCACCGAGCGGTTCCGCTGCCGGGCGACGAGCAGGGTCAGCACGGCCGCCGCCAACATCGTTCCCAGCACCGCGGCGAACGAAACCGCTCCGGTCACCAGGCCCAGGCTGCCGGCGAGCTTGACGTCTCCCGCCCCCAACGACCCCGGCAGCACCACGCGCACCAACAGGTACGCCCCGGCGAACAGCAGCGCTCCGACCAGAGCTGGCAGCGCCCGCGCCGGCTGCTGGCAAGCCATCAACCCCACCAGCGCGGCCGCGACCGGGTAGGCCGGCAACGTGAGAAAGTCCGGCAACCGCCGGACGAGCAGATCGCAAACGGCCAGCAGCACCGCGAACCAGCCGGTCACCAGCGGAACCGGCATCCACCACCAGGGCAAACCGGTCAGCAGCGCACCCGCTGCGGCCATCGCCCACAGCAGCGCCACCGCGATCTCGCAGCACCAGCCGGGCGCACGGATCCCGCGCCGCACCCGCCCCAACAAGCACCGACCTGCTGCTCCGGCCGCGAACCCGGCGGCCGCGAAGAAGACCACCACACCGGGATCCTCGCCCCCGGACCGGCCCGAGCAGGCGCACCGCGGGGCGGAACGCGCGCGTGTCGGCCGACCTAGCCGTCCACCGAGAACAGCGGGTCGCCGAACAGCACCTGGCCGTCCTCCCGGATGTCGGCCAGGGCTTCCGGCGCCATGTCCAAAGCCACCACCGGGCAGACCGCCGAATAGCCGTGCGACTCCACCTTCGCCGGATCCCAGCTCGCGATCTTCTGTCCGGCGCGCACCGCATCGCCCTTGGCGACGTGCAGGGTGAACCCCTCGCCCTTCAACTTGACCGTGTCGATCCCCAAGTGGACCAGGATCGCCGTCCCGGACGCCGCCTTGATCACGAAGGCGTGCGGGTGCAGGGTCTCCACGGTGCCGTCGATCGGCGCGACCGCATCGCTGGGACCTCCCGTGGGCCGGACCGCCGTTCCCGACCCGACCATGGCCTGGGAGAACACCGGGTCCGGCACATCGGTCAGCGGCAGCGCCAGCCCCTCGACCGGGCTTCCTACCTCCAGGCTCACAGCAGATCCTCGATGTCCTCGGCGATCGTGTCGGCCTCCGGACCGACCACGACCTGAACCACTGAACCCTGCAGCACCACCCCGTGCGCTCCAGCGTCCTTCAGCGCCTTCTCGTCGACCTTCGAACCGTCCTCGACCTCGCAGCGCAGCCGGGTGATGCAGGGCTCGATCTCCACCACATTATCCCCGCCACCGAGCGCGGCCAGGATCGCCGCCGCCTTGTCCTGAGCCACCCCGTGCTCCCTTCTTCAACCTCGAGTGCGGGACATGCCGCACCGACGATCTTGCGCTGACGAATGTCGATGCGGCAACGAGACCGGGGGCATCTTGACACCCGTTCGAGTACAGCGCATCGTTCGCACACCTGGTTCAGACCGGACAGTACCAACACGGCGCCAGGCGAACACCGGCGTGCTGAGCAAAACTCGCCATGCCGGGACAACACTGGAGGGAACGTGAAGAGTGGGCCAACCTCGACCACCCGACACCAGAACTTGCCTGCCGGTCCTGTCCCCAAGCACGTGCAGTTGCGGGAAATCCTCCGAGAACTGGTCCTGAGCGGGCAGTTCCCCGGAGGCCAGCTGCCCTCGGAGCGCGTCCTGGCCGACCGCTACGGGGTTTCCCGGATCACCGTGCGCACCGCCATCGAACAGCTCATCGCGGACGGTCACGTGATCAGGATCCGCGGTCGGGGGACCTTCGCCACCCAAGCGGTGGGCCGGGCCCAGCTCTGCTCGGTCACCGAACGAGCCGCCCAGCAGGGCGTGCACCTGCAGACGAAGGTCCTCGGGACCGCGGAAACCACCCCGCCCGCGACGATCGCGGAAGCGCTCGGACTGGCGGACGGCCAGCCGGCGTACCAGGTGCGCCGGCTGCGCATCGCGGACGGCGTCCCGATGGCCGTCGAAAGCGGCTGGTACCCCCCGGACGTCGTGCCAGGACTGCTCGACCACGACCTCACCGGTTCGCTCTACGGTCTGCTCGACCAGGTGTACGGAGTGCAGTTGGTCGGCGGCACCCAGACCGTGGCCGCGGAACGCGCCTGCGCCACGACGAGCCAGTTGCTCGACGTCGAACCGGGAAGCCCCGTGCTGGTGGTGCACCGGGTCACCTGGACCGCGCAGCGCCCCGTCGAGGACACCACTTCCTGGTGCCGGAACGACAAGTACCAGGTGACGATCCAGCTGGACCGGCACAGCCAGTCCGGTCCCGAGCCACTGAGCAGGAGGTTCACATGAGCACCAGAGCCGCCACATCGGACGGCGGGAACAACAGAGGGCTGGCTGTGCTGCAACGCCTCGGCCGGAGCCTGATGCTGCCGATCGCAGTGCTGCCCGCCGCGGCCATCCTGCTCCGGTTGGGCCAGGACGACCTGCTCGGCGCGATCCCGGCGCTGGCCACCCCGGCCGAGATCATCAGCTCCGCCGGCGGCGCCCTCTTCGACAACCTGCCGCTGCTGTTCGCCATCGGTGTCGCGATCGGTTTCGCGAAGAAGGCCGACGGCTCCACCGCGCTCGCCGCCGCCGTCGGCTACCTGGTGCTCTCCGGGGTGATGTGGGCGATCACCGGGCAAGAAGCCGGAACCGCCTACAACGAAGGCCCGTACGGGGTGCTGGGCGGCATCATCGCCGGGCTGACCACGGCCTGGCTGTGGCAGCGCTACCACCGCTTGAAGCTGCCCGCCTACCTGGCCTTCTTCGGCGGCCGGAGATTCGTGCCGATCATCACCGCGGTCACCATGCTGGTGATCGGAGTGGTGCTCGGCCTGCTGTACCCGCTGTTCGACGCCGGGCTGACCGCTTTCAGCGACCTGATCGCCCAGCAAGCGGTGATCGGCGGCGGCCTGTACGGACTGGTGAACCGGCTGTTGATCCCGCTCGGTCTGCACCACATCCCGAACAACGTGGTGTGGTTCCTCTTCGGCGACTACCAGGGGACGAAGGGGGACATCAACCGGTTCTTCGAAGGCGACCCCACCGCCGGGACGTTCATGACCGGCTTCTTCCCGATCTTCATGTTCGCCCTGCCGGCCGCGGCCCTGGCGATCTGGCGCAGCGCCCGCCCGGACCAGCGCAAAGCCGTCGGCGGGGTGATGTTCTCGGTCGCCTTGACCGCGTTCCTGACCGGGGTCACCGAACCGCTCGAGTTCACCTTCATCTTCGTCGCCTGGCCGCTGCTGGTGATCCACGCGGTGCTGACCGGGAGCTGCCTCGCGCTGGTGAACGCCCTGGACATCCACTCCGGATTCGTCTTCTCCGCCGGCGCCATCGACTACCTGCTGAACTTCGGGATCTCGCAGAGGTCCCTGTGGCTGATCCCGATCGGTCTGGGGTACGCGATCGTCTACTACGTGGTGTTCCGCTTCGTGATCACGAAGTGGAACCTGCGCACCCCCGGCAGGGAGACCGACGACACCTCCGCTTCCGGGGCCTCGGACGAGTCAGTGGGCACCACCAACAAGTAAAGGTGGTAGGGGCAATCACCAACGACAGGAATGGAGAGGACATGCCCGAACGGCGGGTAACCGTGGGCAGCAAGGTCGGCCTGCACGCGCGGCCGGCAGCGCTCGTCTGCAAAGCGGCCGCCGCCCAACCGGTGGAGATCACCATCCGCAAGGACGGCGTCGACCCCGTGTCCGCGGACAGCATCCTCGGGCTGATGACGCTGGGCGCCGAGTTCGGCGACGAAGTGGTCCTCACCGCCGAAGGGAGCGGTGCGGACGAAGCGCTCGACGAGCTCGCCGAACTCATCAGCTCCGAGCTCGACCAGCAGTAGCGGGGCCACCGCGGCCGGAGGAGCCGGGTGCGCCCGCCCGCGTCACAGCGGCAGCGGCACCTGGTTCCCGGTCGCCTCGGCCAGCGCGTCCCGCATCGCTTCCTTCGGGGCAGCGCGACCGGTGAACTGCTCGACCTGCCCGAAAGCCTGGTGCAGCAGCATGTCCAGCCCGGTGGCGATCCGCCCACCGGCGGTGTGCACCGCCTCGGCCAGCGGAGTTGGCCACGGGTGGTAGACCACGTCGAGCACGCACTCCGCGGCCCGCGCCAGCTCGTCCGCCTGCTCGTCCAGCACCCCCGCAGGCAGCGTGGACACCACCACGTCCGCCTGCGCGGCGAGCCGGGGGATGTCACCGCTGAGCCGCTCCACCCTAGCCTGAACACCGACCCGCTCGGCGGTCCGCAGCGCATCAGCCGCTCTCGCCGGCTCCCGGACCGCCAGCACGACGTCGGTGACCCCGAGCTCGGCGAAAGCCGCCAACGTCGCAGCCGCGGTGCCACCGGCCCCCAGGATCAAGCCCGAACCGCCACTCGAGAAACCGCCGGCGTGCCGCAGCGCGCCGACCACACCATCCACGTCGGTGCAGTCAGCGGACCAGCCGTCTTCCCCGCGCACCAGGGTGTTGGCCGCGCCGACGGCAGCGGCCCGGGCGCTCACCTCGTCCGCCACCCGCAGCGCGGCCTTCTTGCCCGGCATGGTGACCGAAAGCCCCACCCACTCCGGACCGAGGCCCGCCACGAAGGGCTCGAGCCCAGCAGCGTCCACCTCGAACCGCTCGTAGGTCCACTCCGGCAACCCCAGGGACGAATAGGCCGCCTGGTGCAGGACCGGCGACAGCGAATGCGCTATCGGAGACCCGAGCACCGCTGCCCGCCTCGGCTCAGAAGGCGCCACGTTCCTGTGCCTCCCTGATGTAGTTCTCGTGCTCCTCCTGGGTCTCGGCGAAGCACGAAGTTCCATCCGGATAGCACTTCACGAAGTACTTCCACGGACCGTCCGCCGGCTTGAGGGCCGCGGCAATGGCTTCCTTGCTGGCGGCGGAGATCGGCGTGGGCGGCAGACCGTAGTTCAGGTAGGTGTTGTACGGTCCGGGCCGCTGCCGGTCCTCCGCCTTGGTCAGCAAGCTCGGCTTGTCCAGCGGATAGTTGATCGTCGAGTCCAGGCCGAGCTGCATCGCGGGCGGCTCGAGCCTGTTGTAGATCACGCGGGAGATCTTCGTGAAGTCCCCTTCGATGCCTTCGCTCTGCACCAGGGAAGCGATGATGAGGACTTCGTACGGCGAATACCCGGTCTCCTCCGCCGCCTGCGGCAGTCCGGCCGCCTCCATCACGGCCGCGGAGCTGGTGATCACCTCGCGGAGCACCTGCTCAGCCGATTCGCCGGGGCGCACGTCGTAGACGCCGGGCATGATCAGGCCTTCCAGCCGTCGATGCGGCTCGGCCTGGGAAGCCTCCTCCAGCGCCCACTCCGGAACCCCCAGCGCAGCGAGATCAACGGTCTCCGCAACGCGGTGCATCTCCTCGGACGTGGTGCAGTCGCCGTTGGTGCCCACGCAGGTGGCTTCCGCGAGTCGGGTGAGCACGCCCGGGGTGGTCTTCCCGTCCGGGGCCAGCTGGTCCTCCAGCCGCATCCCGCCGCGGACCTCCACCCGGCCGACCTTGGCCTCCGGTGACATGATCCGCTCCACCGCGGCAGCACCGGACATCTGGGCGCGCATCAGGTAGAAGCCCGGTTGGATGCCGTTGATGCCCGGGTGGTTCTTGGCCGCTTCCACGAAGGCCTTGGCGCTGGCCACCACGTCCTTCTCGGCCAGGGTGCTGCCGATGGCGCTGACGGTGTCCCCGGACTCGACCTCGATGA
>Ga0079224_100008000_pt1 | contig 14268 bp, 16 predicted proteins | sample Stecom2015_FD_80414 | JGI IMG/M metagenome (GOLD analysis project Ga0079224, IMG submission 80414) | Agricultural soil microbial communities from Utah to study Nitrogen management - Steer compost 2015 | ecosystem: Environmental > Terrestrial > Soil > Agricultural land | place: USA: Utah...
ACCGCGACCGCGACCCGGTGGCCGCTGCGCCGCAGCATGGTGGCGAGGTCCGTCGCGCCGGTGAAGTCGTCGGCGATGGCTCCGATCACTCGAACTCCCCTTCGTGATCACGACGCCCGGTGCGTCGCCGTGATCACATCCTCACATCCGGGACCTTCCCACCGCAGTCGGGTCAGCCGCGCCCGCCGCCGTCGGTCAGCCGTGCCCACCCCGTCGGTCAGGGATGCCCCCGTCGGTCAGGGATGTAGGGCCTCGGCCAGCTGGGCGAACCGCTCCGGCCGGGTGAGCACCTCGAAGCCGAGCCGAAGCGCATCCGTGGCCGGGTCGCCGAGGTCGGCGTCGCTGACGCCGGACAGCATCAGAGCGAGCACGCCGGTGCGGCCGTCCTGCCACCGCACGCTGAGACCGAGGTTGAGGGTCCGGGGCAGGCTGCCGCCCTTGAAGCCGACACCGTCCGCGCCCTCCGGCGTCAGCGGCGCCAGGGCTCGCTCCAGGTGGCCGTGGGCGATCGGCAGGGCCTGTCGGGGCCGGAACCGACCGCCGGCCAGGGCATGGTGCATCCCGGCCAGCTGGGCGGCGGTGCCGCGCCCGTGCCCCCGGGTCCACGGCCACTGCTCGTCGGTGGTCTGCGGCATCTCCGGAATCCGCGCGAACACCTGGTCGCGGAACTTCAGGTCGCGCACGAACCGGGCCGCCAGCCGGTCACCGATCGCCCGCCGGAGCGCGGCCGGCGCCCCGGCCGGCGCCGCGCACTCGGGCAGGATCAACTGCAGCACCTCGCCCTGCAGCGAGCGCAGATCCGGCCGGTGCCAGCCGCCGGCGGCTGCGGCCCGGTGCAGTGCCCGGTCGCCGAGCCGGACCCGGAGATAGTCGGTGGCGGCGTTGTCGCTGAAGTCGATCATGGCCGCGGCGAGGGCGTCCAGCGGCACCGTCTGCTCGGGGTCGTCGGCGATGCCGTAGTCGTCGCACGGGATGCCGAGCGCGGTGAGGGCGGCGCGGTGCGCCCCGCCGTCGCTGACGTAGGGATGGTGCGCGTCCCAGTCGCCGACCTTGATCGGCTCCTCGGGGTCGAGGCGCCGCTCGGCGACCGCGCTGGCGTACCCGGCGAGGTGGACCACCTTGATCGTCGAGGCCAGTACGTGCGGCCGGTGCTGCCGGTGGGTGAGCGTCCGCCCGGTTCCCGGGTCGGCCGCGACGGCAACCGTGTCCCGGTGCTCGGCGATCCAGTCCAGCCAGTGTCGGACGCCGGGGGTCGCTTCGGGAGCGGCCACCGCGGTCTCCGGCACCAGGGAGGTGGTCGCCAGGGCCGCCGGCACGGCCAGCGAGGTCAGGGTCAGGAACCGTCGGCGAGTCAGCATTCGCCCTCCAGATCAGTCATCGATTACGTAATTCCGTAAACTTTACATCGGTCCCGGTCCTCGATCAACCCGACCGCTCGTTCCGGCGGCGGCCGCCGGCGGCGGTTAGACTCTCTGCTCCGGTGACCCAGGGGGACGGGCCATGATCATGCGAGGACTGCGGACGATCCTGATCGCCGCGCTCTCCGTGGCGCTGCTGATCTGGATCGGGCAGGGCCTGCTGGGAATCGATCAGCGGGGCGGGCTGCTGGCCCTGGTCCCGGGGCTCCGGCTGCCGGACGACCTGATCTTCGCGCCGATCATGATCGGGACCGCCTGGGGCATCCTGCTGACCTTCGGCGGCTCGTCCTGGGCGGCGACCTCCAAACGGGTGTCCGGGCCGGTGGCGATGGCGACCCTGATCGAGTCCCGGACCACCGGCCTGACGATCAACGAGGTGCCGCAGTTCCAGCTCTTCCTCGAGGTGCACCCGACCGACGGCGAGGCCTACGTCAGCCAGTGCCGGAAGCTGATCCGGGCCGCGGAGCAGCGGGATCTGGTCAAGGGCGCGCCGATCCCGGTGCACTACGACCTGACCGATCCCGACCACGTCACCCCGGCGGACCCGGCCGATCCCGAGGTGCGCCGGGCGGTGCTGCAGTGGCGGGTGGATCGCGGGCTGATCGAGCCCGGGCTGGTGCACGCCCGACTGCACGGCACGCCGGAACGGGCGTCGGTGCTGGAGCTGCGGCCCACCGGTCGGCACCAGGACGGGCAGACCGAGCTGGAGGTCAAGCTGCTGGTCTCGCCGACGGACCGGCCGCCGTTCGAGGCGGTGAGCCGGGCCTTCGTCCACCCGGAGGGGGTGCGGATGCTCCAGGTCGGCTCGCCGGTGTGGGCGTACTGGGTGCCCGGCGACCCGAACCGGGTCGCGGTCGCGATCACCCGGGACGACGCCGAGCAGGAGGAAAACGCGTGATCTTGCTCGACCACCTGGTCTGGCTGGCCAACTTCGCCGCGATCAACGGCTATGTCTGGGTCTTCATCGCGGGGTTCTCGATCTTCGGGGTGGGTCGACTGGTGCTGGTCCGGCGCGGCGGCGAAGTCCGGCTGGACGAACTGCGGGAGGAACGCGGGCTGACCTTCGGCCTGGACCGGTCGCGGCCGGTGCGGGACGCCGCCCGGCTGCTCCGGGCCTGGCTGGCCCGGGTGAGTCTGCTGCTGCTGCTGGCGGCCGGCGTGTTCGGCATGCTGGGCCTGACCGAGGCCTCGCCGACGTACGGCTACATCCACCGGCACGGGGCCTCGGCGTCGGCGGTGATCGAGGACGAGTACCTCACCTTCACCGCCTCCGACGGGCTGACCTACACGCTGCCGTACCCGTTCTTCACCACGCCGGCCTATCCGGACCGGCGGCACTTCCCCAGCGACGGCCCGGTCACCGTGCGCTACCTGGAATCCCACCCGCAGGCCTACGTCGTGGACACCACCGCCTCCGGCTGAGCCCGCCCCGAGTCCTGAGCCTGTGGAAGGACGCCGCGGGCTGAGTTCGTCGGAGCCGATACGCCACTTCGACGGGCTCAGGGCGGGACGGGCTCAGGGCGGGACGGGCCGTAGGCTTGACCCATGCCGCGGTACGAGTTCCGTTGTCGTGAGTGCAGCACCACCTTCGAGGTCGACCGCCCGATGGCGGCCTCCGCCGACCCGGCGGACTGCCCGCAGGGCCACCGGGACACCGTGAAACTGCTGTCCACGGTGGCGATCGGCGGTCGCTCCGACGGTCCCGTCCCGGCTTCCGCCGGCGGCGCCGGTGGCTGTTGCGGCGGCGCCTGCGGCTGCGCCGGCTAACGCGCCGGCAGGGTGTCGGCCAAGATCAACAGTTGGTCGACGCTCCACTGGTCGTCGGCGTGGCTGCCGTACTGTCGCGCCAGCACCCGGCCGGCGGTGTCGATCAGGAAGTCGGCCGGCAGTCCGAGATGATCTTCGCCGCGACCGACGACGCCGCGCAGTGACCGCATCCCGGCCGTGCCCGCCACGGCGGCCGGCCAGATCCTGGGGTCCAGCACCGCGCGGGCCGACCGGCCCACGCCGAAGGCCCGGTAGAGCTCCCGGTCCGGATCGGCCACCACCGGCAGCGGAAGCTCGGCGTGGTAGCGGGCCACGGCCGCCGCGGTGGAGTGGAAGACGATCACCTCCCGGACGCCCGCCGCGGCCAGGTCGTCGAGCCGCCGCGCGGTGGCGCGCAGGTGCCGGTTGCAGACCGGGCAGCCGGCGTAGCGGCGGAACTGCAGATGGGTCAGCCGCTCCGGATCGGGGATCTGCAGCTCCTCGCCCGTGGCCGCCGTCAGGGTCCGACGGACCACGTCACCGATCTCGATTCGAGGCATGCCGGCGATTATTCAGCCGACCCGGTCCGTCCGGTCGGTGCCGCGCCGTCGCTCAGGCAGCCTCCAGCGCCAGCAGCGCGGTCTTCGCCGCCGGCCCACCGGCGTACTGGCCGGGGCCGCCGTCGCTGCGCACCACCCGGTGGCACGGCACCACGATCGGCAGCGGGTTGGTCGCGCAGGCGGTGCCCACGGCCCGGAACGCGCGCGGCCGGCCCACCTGCTCGGCGACCTCGCGATAGGTCGCCGTGCGGCCGTACCCGATCCGCGGCAGGTACTGGTGCACCACGCCGCGGAATCCCCGGGACAGCGTCCGGTCCAGCTCCAGGTCGAACGCGGTCCGGCGACCGGTGAAGTACTCCTCCAGTTGCCGCGCCGCCCGGTCCAGCCGCCGCGGGGCGCGCAGGATCCGCGGACCGAGCCGGGCGGCGAGCTGCTCCAGCACCCGGTCGTGGTCCTCGATCTGGTACGCGACCCGGACCAGCCCGCGGTCGGTCGCGGCCAGCAGCAGCCGGCCGACCGGGCTGTCCACGATCGCGTAGCCGACGTCCAGCAGATGTTCGGTCTCGGCCGCCGCGGCCAGCCGGTCGCGCAGCGCGGCCAGTTCGGGCCCGCTCGGCTCCGGCACGATCTCGGTCATGATCTTGCTCCCTCGTCCGGGCCCGCCAGGGCGGTGCGGAGGGCCTTGACCCCGTCCGACGCCGCCTTGCGGGCCGCCTCCACCGAGCCGCCGAGCAGCTCGGCGATCTCGGCGTACTTCAGTCCGCCCAGGTGGTGGTAGGCGACGGCCCGGCGCTGCTTGTCCGGCAGCCGGCGCAGCGCGGCCCAGGCCTGGTCGGCCCGGTCGCCGGGCGGCTCGGGCACCGGGGCGGGTTCGGTGATCTCCGCGACCGGGACGGCGCGGCGGGCCCGGGCCCGGGTCACGTCGATCGCCTTGCGGTGCGCGATCGTCACCAGCCAGGCCTCGACCCGCCCCGGCCGGGCCCGGTCCTCGTCGGGGAAGTCCGGCCAGGCCCGGAGCGCGGCCAGGAACGTCTCCGACCAGGCGTCGTCGGCGTCGGCGGTCGGTCCGAGCACGGCCCGGCAGACCCGGAGGATCCGCCCACCGTGCTCGGCCACCACCGCGTCGAACGGCGTCGTGGCCACGATCAGAACAGCCGTCCGGCCTCGGCGGGCACCGGCTGTTCCAGGTCCAGCAGCCGCCGCTTCCGGTCTTGCCCACCGGCGTAGCCGGTCAGTCGGCCGTCGTGACCGACCACCCGGTGGCAGGGGATCACGATGCTGATCGGGTTGTGCCCGACCGCCCGGCCGACGGCCTGGGCCGGCGTGCGCCGGCCGAGCCGGTCCGCCAGCTGGCCGTAGGTGGTGGTCCGGCCGTACGGGATCTCCCGCAGCATCGCCCACACCCGCTCGGAGAACGGGTCGCCGGCGGTGCGGATCGCGAGGTCGAACGTGGTCCGCGTCCCGGCCAGGTTCTCCGTCAGCTGGACCGCGGCAGCGACGAACAGCGGGTCGTCGTCCGGGGCGACCGGCGTGCCGGTGCTCCCGGGGTCCGGTGGGTACCGGTGTCCCGGGAAGAAGATCCCGGTGATCGCGTCCCCGGCGGCGACCACGGTCAGCTCGCCGAGGGCGGTGTCGATCCGGGTGTGCCGTGCGGTCATGGCTCGATCCTTCCTGGTCGGTGCTCTCCAGGGAAAGACGCCCGGCGGGGCCGGAACGTGAGCTCCGCCGGGAGACTTCTCACCGGATCCGGCTCAGTCCGGCCCCTGGCCCGACAACCGGCGGAAGATCCAGACCGCGAAGCCGACCAGGGCGGCCCCGGCCAGCAGCGGCAGCACCGGCAGCGCCAGCCCCAGCGTGCCGATCCACCGGCCGGCCAGGCCGAGGGTCTGGACCACCGCCTGCAGCACCAGCCAGCGCAGCAGCACCGGCCCGAGCGTGGACAGCTCGAACCGGGCCGACCAGCCGGCCGGGCCGAGCAGGCAGGACAGCGCCAGCAGCAGGTGCGTCGCCGCCGCGGCCACGAACCCGGCCGGGGCGAACGGGTCGGGTTGGACCAGCACGGCGAGCCCGACCACCAGCAGGTAGCCGGCGACGGCGACCCCGCCCGGCCGGATCAGCCAGAACAGCAGCGCCACGCAGGCCAGTACCAGCAGCGGCAGGGACGGCGCGACCACCGCCAGGCAGCCGGCGCCGACCGCCAGCCCGGCCAGCCGCAACGCCCAGCCCGGGACGGCCCGGCGCAGCGCGATCCGGACCCGGGGCAGCGGTCGCTGCGACTCCGGCTGGGTGATCCGCAGCGCCCAGAGCAGGCGGACGACCCGCTCCCGCCACGGCGCGAGCCGGCCGCGTGCGGTCCGGGCCAGCCGGGTGCCCAGGCCGAGGTCGCTCATCGCCGCCTCCGCACCCGGGCCATCGCCGCCAGGGCCGCGTCCGGCGCGACCTCGGTCGTGCCGATCGACTCGCTCACCGGTCGCGGATCCCACCGGACCAGCTCGATCCCGGCCCGGGCCAGCCCGCGGAACCGCAGCGTCCGCTCCAGCATGATCATCCGGAACGCCGTCCGGCCGCGCGGATTCAGGTCCCGGGTCACCGGCCGGGGCAGCACGTCCACCGCGATCACCCGGTGCCCGGCACGATGCCAGTCGATCGCGATCCGGGCCACGTCGTCGTCCAGGAAGGTCGAGCAGAGCACGATCATCGAGCCCGACGGCAGCCGTGGCACCCGCTCCCGCCGGCCCGGCTCGCCGAGCGGGGCGGCCAGCGCCAGGTGCAGCGCCAGCCGCCGGGCCTGCTGCTGGCCGCCGGCCGGCCGCACCGGTCGCTGCATCCGGCCCAGGTCCTCCAGCCCGACCCGGTCGCCGTTGGCCAGGAACCGGTCGGCGATCGACAGCGCGGCGACCCGGGCGATGTCCAGGGACGTCGCCTGGTCCTCGCGGACCTCCGTGGCGTCGCCCCAGCTGCTGACCACCGGCCCGATCTCGTCCCGGGAGTCCAGCACCAGCATCACGCAGGCGTCCGCGGTGGCGTAGGTACGGCGCACGTACAGCTCGGCCAGCCCGGACGACCCCAGCCCGGACGACCCCGGCCCGCCGAACCCGCCGGTCCGGTCCGCGGCCCGCCGCGCTGTCACCCGCCAGTCGATCCGGCGCAGCCGGTCGCCCGGCGCGAACATCCGGACGTCGTGCAGGTCGCCGCCGTCCCCGGCCCGGCGCCAGCTGTGCGGACCGGTCAGCCCCTGCAACCGGAACGGCAGCGGCACCAGGGAGATCCGCTGCAGACCGGGCAGCACGGTGATCGGGACCGGCCCGGCCGTCTCCGGCTCGGTCCGGGTCACGCCCGCGGTGCCGGCCTCCAGCCACTCGACCCAGAACAGGTCACGCCGTCCGGTCCGTACGGTCTCCATCGCCGCTTCGACCGGCTCGGCACCGTCGGCGCGGAACCGGCGTGCGTCCAGGACGGCCTCGCGGGAGCGGTGGCCGGGCGCGTTCACCCGGACCTGGACCAGGTCGACCGCGTCGGCCGGCTCGACGCCCAGCAGCGCCGGGATCACCCCCGGTCGTGGCTGCTGGTCCTTGCCGCGCAGGGTGAACCCACCGCGCCGCCGCGGCCGGACCAGCCAGCCCCAGAGCACGAACAGCAGCACCGGCAGGCCGACCGTGATCACATCGGGCCGCCCGGCGAGCAGGCCGAGCATGATCAGGCCGACGCCGACCGGAAGGCTGAGCCCGGCGGCCAGACAGAGCCGGAGCGCGGTGCCGCCGGACGGCGGCGGGGTGGCGGCGGGACGGCTCATTGCCGACGCTGGCTCGGCGGCGCGGCCACCTGGCCGAGCAGGGTCCGGATCACGTCGGCGGCCTGCAGCCCGGTGGCCCAGGCCTGCGGGTTCAGCGTCAGCCGATGCGCCAGCGCGCTGACCGCGATCTCCTTGACGTCCTCGGGCGTGACGTAGGAACGACCGTCCAGCACCGCCATCCCGCGGGCCACCAGCATCAGCGCCAGCGATCCGCGCGGCGAACAGCCGACCTCGACTCCGGGGTGGGTCCGGGTCGCCGCGGCCAAGTCGACGCAGTACCGGACCACGTCCCGGTCCAGGTCGACCTGCTCGGTGCCGGCCTGCATCGCCAGCACGGTCTCGGCGTCGACCACCGGCTGCACCGGCGCGTCCTCCTGCCGCCGCTCCAGCCGGCGGAGCAGCACGTCGGTCTCGGCCTCGGGATCGGGGTAGCCGACGGCCAGCCGCACCATGAAGCGGTCCAGCTGCGCCTCGGGCAGCGGGTAGGTGCCCTCGTACTCGACCGGGTTGGAGGTCGCCATCACGTGGAACGGCCGGCGCAACCGGTGGCTGACCCCCTCCACGGTCACCTGGCGTTCGGCCATCGCCTCCAGCAGCGCGGACTGGGTCTTCGGAGCCGTCCGGTTGATCTCGTCGGCCAGCAGCAGGCCGGTGAACACCGGTCCGGGCCGGAACTCGAACGCCGACGAGGCCGGGTCGAACACGTAGGAGCCGGTGATGTCGGCGGGCAGCAGGTCCGGCGTGCACTGCAGCCGGCGGAATTCCAGGCCGAGTGCGGTGGCCAGGCTGCGCGCCGCCAGCGTCTTGCCCAGCCCCGGGACGTCCTCGAACAGCACGTGGCCGCCGGCCAGGATCGCGGCCAGCGCCGTCCGCAGCGCGGTCCGCATCCCGACGACGACGGTGCCGACCTCGTCCAGCACCCGGCCGCCCAGCTTGGCGACGGCGGCCACGTCGAGCCGGTCCGGCTCCGGGCCGGCGTCCGGGGTGGGCTGGGGTGTTGCGGCGGTCGGGTCAGTCACCTACGGACTCCTTGTTCTCGGTCGGTTCCGGCCAGGAGGTGTTCCAGGCGGTCGATGACGTGGACGAAATCGTCGTAGTGCGGCCGGTCGGCGGCCAGGGTCCGGTGGGCCCGGTTGCCGAGCAGTCGGCGACAGCGGTCCTGGTCCTCCGGCCGGTCCAGGTCGGCGCCGTGCTCGGCCAGCGCGGCCGCGGCCAGGGTGCGCAGCCGCCGCGCGGACCGGGCGTCGACCCGGGACGCGTAGCCCTGCAGGGTCCAGGCCAGCCGGGCCACCTCGCGTGGGGCGCCGCGGTCCCGGCCGCGGTCCTCCGGCTCCGGCCAACCGGCGTTGTCGCCGTACTCGGTGAACAGCCGGAACGTCCCGCACAGCGCCACCGCGATCGCCAGCAGCAGGCACTTCAGCAGGTCCAGCCCGACCAGCCAGGCCGCGCCGGCGACGATCGCCGCCACCACCAGCGAACCGATCGCGGTCGTCCGCAGCTCCCTCATCGCGCCGTCACCTCGCCGGTCCCGGCGGTCCGCCGCGGCTGATCCGGTCCACCGCCCGGTCGGCCGCCGACCACCGCTCCGCCAGCGCGAACAGGCAGCGCTTGGCCTCCCGGACGTCGTCGGGGCCGGACGGGTCGGAGGCGAACCGGGCGTGCAGGTAGAGGGCCAGCAGCCGCCGGACCGCCGTCGGATCCGCCGGGGTCAGATCGATCACGGCGACGGTGAACTCGGTCGGGGTGGCGGCCGGGTCCCGGGGCACGCCGGACGCCTCGGCCGCCTCCTCCAGGGCCAGCCAGGCCCGGATGATCGCGTCGTCGGGATCGGCGATCCGGTCCAGCAGGTCGCGGGCGGCGGCGACGCCGCGGCGCAGCACCGGCAGTTCCGGTTCGGCCCGGAGCTGGTCGCCGATGTTCTGGCCGGCCGGCACCGGCTCGGTCTCCGGCTCCGGCCGCAGGGCGCGGAACCGGCGCCAGATCAGGTAGCCGACCGCGCCCAGCACCGCGACACCGGCGACGACGGCCAGCACCAGCAGCACCTGGTCCAGCCAGCTCAGGTCGAGCGGCGGCTGCCGGTCCAGCGGCGGCTGGGACGGGGTGCCGATCGGGTTGCTGATCGGTCGCGGCGGCGCGCTCGGCGGGGGCGGGGTGCCGAAGATCAGGCCGAGTCGGTCGGTCACGGTCCACGGTCCGCCGACAGCGGAGGCGACCAGGGCGAGCAGGCCGACCACGCCGGCCAGCACCATGACGGCGCCCACCGATGAGCCTCGACGCACGACGATCACCCCCTGAAGGCGTGTGATCAACCTATCGGCCGCCGGGCGCCGGCGGGCCGGAGGCCGTCCAGGACGACGCCGAGGGCGCGGTCTCCGCCGCCGGGATGGGTGTAGGCGGCGTGTCCGGCGGCGATCACCGCGGCCAGTCCGTCGTCGTCCAGGTCGCTCCGCACCGCGCCGGCCTGCTGGGCCCGGGACCGGAGCCGGGCCAGCCAGCGGCGGAGGTCGGCGGTCGGGGTCGCGACCGCCGCCTCGACGTCGCCTGCCGCCGGCCCGAGCCGGTGGGCCAGTTCGTGGGCGGCGGCCCCGGCCGAGACCAGGTGCTCCAGGAAGGTCCAAAACGCCGCACCCGGGTCGTCCGCCCCGGCCAGCGAGCGGGCTTCGTCGACCAGCTCGGTCACCGCGAGCGCCAGCACCGCGTCGACCAGCTCGGCCTTGGTCGGGAAATGCCGGTGCACGGTGCCCGGACCGACGCCGGCCCGGGCCGCGATGTCGTCCAACGGCACCTCGAACCCGAGCTCGGTGAAGGCGGCGTGCGCCGCGGCCACGATCCGGGCCCGGTTGGCGACCGCGTCGGCCCGTGGCGCGCGCGGGGTCGCGGCGTCGGTTGATCCGGGGCGCCGGCCCCGTTTACGATCGGTCATCGTCGTCATTCTTCCGGCCGTCCGTCACCGCGGGCCGCCCCGACCCCGGCGGAGGCGTCGTGTCGCTGTCCACTGCAGACCGGCTGGAGATCCACGAGCTGATCTCCCGGCACGGTCATCTGGTCGATGATCACCGGCTCGACCTCGACCTGCTGATGACCGAGGACGGCGCCTACGACGTGACCGACTTCGGACTCGGCGTGGTCCGCGGCCTGCCCGCGCTGACCGAGTTGTTCGAGGCGGCGCCGGGGGGCACAGCCACGCGGTCACCACGTCACCAACGTCCTGGTCACCCCGGACCCGTCGTCGCCCGACCGGGCCACGGTGCGGAGCAAGGGGCTGGCGGTGATGCCCGACGGGCGGGCCGACACGGTGACCTATGCCGACGTCGTCGTCCGGACCGGAGCCGGTTGGCGGATCGCCCTGCGCGGGATCATCCGCGTCCCCTGACCGCGGGTAGAGTCGCCCCGTGACCGAGGAGCCGAGGATCGAACCGCGGGGCCGGGCCGAGGAGACCGTCGTCGCCGGTGCGCCGGCGCGCTACTGGGTCTACTCGGCCGAGTCCGGGCCGGCCCCGGATCGGCCGACCGTCGTCGCGGTGCACGGGTTCCGCGGTGATCATCACGGGCTGGAGCAGATCGCTGGCCGGCTCGGGGCCGTCGACCGGTACCGGGTGGTGGCGCCGGATCTGCCCGGGTTCGGGGTGACCCCGCCGTTCCCGGACCGGCCGCACGACCTGGACGGCTACACCGACTGGCTGACCGAGTTCGTCGCCGCGGTGGCCGGTGACGGTCCGGTGATCATGATCGGTCACTCGTTCGGGTCGATCATGGTCGCCGCCGCGCTGGCCCGCGGCCTGCCTGCGGAGCGGGCGGTGCTGATCAACCCGATCGGCGCGCCGGCGCTGAGCGGCCCGCGGGGGATCCTCAGCCGGCTGGCCGTCTGTTACTACTGGCTCGGGGCCCGACTGCCCCGGCCGATCGGGCTGCCGCTGCTGCGCAGTCGGGCGATCACCCGGGTGCTCAGCGAGCTGATGGCCAAGACCGACCATCGCGCCCCTCGCCGCTGGATCCATGATCAACACCGTCGGTACTTCGGTGCCTTCGCGGATCGCGCCGTGGTGCTGGAGTCGTTCCGCGCCTCGGTCTCGAACGACGTCAGCCAGTACGCCGACAAGATCGACATCCCGGTGCTGCTGGTCGCCGGCGAGGTCGACGACATCACCAGTCTTGATCAACAGCGGCGGCTGGTCGAGCGGTTTTCGCGGGCCGAGCTGACCGTGCTGGACGGGGTCGGCCACCTGATCCACTACGAGGCCCCGGCACGCACCACCGCCGCGATCCTGGCCTTCACCGGTCAGACCGACGGGGTACCCGGACCGGGGGCCTGATCCGCCTCCGGTAGGGATATCCCTACCCCAAGATCGGTTGTCAACCTGATGGAGAACGACGCCGTCGGATGAAAATGTAGGGGTCGTGACTAAAGTCAGTCGGTGCCCCTCCTTCGGGATGTTGGGCCGGGAGCCGCGGGTCGTTAATGTCGGCCACGTGACTGCCCTCACATCACATCCCGGTCTCGTGGGTGTGGCGCCGCCGCGTCACTGCCACGCTGTGCTACGGATGAGGCCTCTGTTCCGGGAAGGGGAACTGTGACGCCGACCAGTCTGGTCACGCTGCTCGCGGTCGGCATCGCCGTGTGCGATGCCGCCTGCTTCGCGTTCGGCGCCATCTTCCAGCACGACGCGGTCCGCCGCACCATCTCCGGCCCGGACGCGGAGCACCGGCGGCTCGACCTGCGCGGCATGCTCCACCTGGTCCGCCGGCCGCGCTGGCTCGCCGGCGCCGCCCTGATCGCGCTCGGCGCGGGCCTGCACGTGATCGCGCTGGTGCTGGCCCCGGTGTCGGTGGTCCAGCCGATCGGAGTGCTGGGCGTGCCGCTCGCCGTGGTCGTCGCCGCCCGGCGCGGGAACGAGCACGCCACCCCGGGCGTGGTCGCCGGTATCGCCATCTCGGTGGTCGGCACCGCCGCCTTCGTCTGGCTCACCGCCGGCAAGGCGACCTCGACCCCGCTGACCGGTGAGACCCTGTTCCTCGCCGCCATCCTGGTCGGCGTCCTGGTCGCCGCCGCGATCGTGGTGGCCAAGCTGAACTCCGGCTGGGTCCGTGCCCTCGGCTGCGCCTTCGGCGGCGCCGCCGCGTTCGGGCTGGTGGCCGCCGGCATGCGGGCCCTGGCCCAACTGGTCGAAGGCGACCTCAGCCGGATCACCCGGCCGGTCGTGATCGGCACCGCCATCGGCATCGCGGTGGCGGCCGCGATCGGCGGCGCGCTGGTCCAGCAGGCCTACACCGTCGGGTCGCCCGAGGTGGTGCTGGCCTGCGTGACCGTGACCGACCCGTTCGTCGCGGTGCTGATCGGGCTGATCCTGCTCGGCGAGGGCAGGCACATGGACCCGGCGACCGGGGCGGGCATGGCCGCCGCGGCGGTGATCGCCACCGTCGGCGTGTTCGTGCTGGCCCGGCACCACCCCGACGCGCGGCGGGACAAGTCGGGGGACACCGACGCACACGATGACCAACACCCTCGGGGTGAGCTCGAGGCCGGCAAGCCGTGGCAACTGCCGACCCGGGTTCAGCAGGCCGACGAAACCGATCTGAAGAGGAAACTCGATGAAAATCCTGCTTGGCGCTGACACCTACGCGCCCAACGTCAACGGGGCCTCCAGGTTCGCCAGCCGCCTCGCCACCGCATTGGCGGGCCGTGGCCACGAGGTGCACGTGGTCTGCCCCTCCGGGGACGGACCGGCCGCCACCCGCACCGTGGACGGCGTGGTCGAGCACCGGCTGCCCTCGTACCGCTACCCGCTGCACGAGAGCCACCGGATCTGCGTGCCGTGGCAGACCATGCCCGCCGTGGACCGGCTGGTCCGGGAGCTGCGGCCGGACGTCGTGCACGCCCAGTCGCACGTGCTGGTCGGCCGGGCGGTGCTGCGCTCGGCGCGGCGCTACGGTGTGCCGTCGATCGCGACCAACCACTTCATGCCCGGCAACGTGCTCGGTTACCTGCCGCTGCCGAAGGCGCTGCACGGCGCCGTGTCCCGGTGGGCCTGGAACGACCTCGGCCGGGTGTTCGGCCGGGCCGACGTGGTGACCGCCCCGACCCCGCTGGCGGTCGACGTGATGGAGCGGAACACCCCGATCAGCGGGGCGCTCGCGATCTCCTGCGGCATCGACACCGAGAAGTACTGGAGGGCCACCCAGAACGCCGCCGCGCCGATGACGCCGACCATCCTGTTCGTCGGCCGGCTGGACGCCGAGAAGCACGTCGACCAGCTGATCAAGGCCGTCGCCCGGTTCCCGATGGACCGGCCGGTGCGGCTGGAGATCGTCGGGAACGGCGACCGCCGCGCCTCGCTGGAGGCGCTGGCCGGGCGGCTCGGGCTGGGCGACCGGGTCAGCTTCCTCGGCTACGTGGACGACGACGAGCTGCTCCGCGCCTACGGCCGGGCCTCGGTGTTCTGCATGCCGGGCGTCGCCGAGCTGCAGAGCATCGTCACGCTGGAGGCGATGTCGGCGGGCAAGCCGGTGGTCGCCGCCGACGCCGTGGCGCTGCCGCACCTGGTGCACCCGGGGGAGAACGGGTGGCTGTTCACGCCGGGCAACATCGACGAGCTCTCCGACCGGCTGCTCAGCCTGATCTCCGATCCGGCGCTGCGCCGGCGGATGGGCGCGGCCAGCCGGAAGATCGTCGAGAGGCACGCCATCGCAGCGACCCTGGACGCGTTCGAGGACCTGTACCGCAGCGTGCAGCCGCCGGCCCGGCTGGTGCCGA